>Ga0114916_1000212_pt1 | contig 42984 bp, 24 predicted proteins | sample MalvirAntarct_66_FD_83501 | JGI IMG/M metagenome (GOLD analysis project Ga0114916, IMG submission 83501) | Marine viral communities from the Global Malaspina Expedition - Malaspina viral metaG Antarct_66 | ecosystem: Environmental > Aquatic > Marine > Oceanic | place: West Anvers Island... | reverse complement strand
TCATAAAACATAGCGTTAGAATCCTGACTTTAGTGAGTGTTATTGCGCTGATTATTTGCTCAACGCTTACAATTGGTAGTTTTTTTTAGAAAAAATAAATACCTGAAAAATTAAAATTCGCCCAACGCCTTTGATTAAAATTATTTATAAAGATTTAAACTGATTACATATGAAATTATTAAGAACCCTCGTCATGTTAGGCAGCGTGTTTATAACGTTCGGATGTCATAACGCTAAAGTGGCCAAAAAACAACCACAAGCATCTGCTCAAAAACCAAATATCATTTACATCCTAGCGGACGATTTAGGCTATGGCGATTTGGGTGTTTACGGGCAAACCAAAATTGAAACCCCAAATATTGATGCCTTGGCAAAAGAAGGCATCCTATTTACCCAACATTATACGGCGGCTCCCGTTTGTGCACCTGCTCGTGCATCGTTATTAACCGGTTTGCACGGGGGGCATGCAAGTATTAGAGGGAATGATGAATGGGAAGAACGTGGGAATGTTTGGAATTATCGCGCCATGATTGCGGACTCGACGTTGGAAGGTCAGCGCCCAATGCCTAAAAGTACCGTTACCTTAGCGCAAACCTTGAAGAAGGCGAGTTACAAAACGGGCATTGTTGGCAAATGGGGATTAGGCGCACCACAAACCGAATCCATTCCAACAGAAATGGGCTTCGACTATTTTTTTGGTTACAATTGCCAGCGTCAAGCACACACCTATACTCCGGTGCATTTGTATGAAAATGAAAAGCGTGTGTATTTGAATAATGATACCATTGCCCCACACGAAGGGTTGGCAAAAGGGAGCGATGCTTATGATTTGCAAGCTTATGCGAAATTCACCCAACCAGATTACAGTCCGACGTTGATATTTGATAAAATGATGGCGTTCATTGAAAAAAATAAAAAAGAGCCATTCTTCATGTATTGGGCAAGTCCTATCCCACATGTGCCGTTGCAGGCGCCACAAAACTGGGTGGATTATTATGTGAATAAATTTGGTGATGAAGAGCCTCACCATTTTATTGAAGGTGAAGGAGCCGATTATTTCCCTACACGTTACCCACGGGCGACTTATGCTGCGATGATTTCCTATTTGGATGAAAACGTTGGGAAACTGGTTTCCTATTTGAAAAAGGAAGGCTTGTATGAAAACACCTTAATTGTCTTTACTTCTGATAACGGACCAAGTTCCGCAGGTGGTGGTGATGCCGTTTGGTTTGATAGCGCTGCCCCTTTTGATAGTAGCGACGGACGAGGAAAAGGATTTTTATATGAAGGGGGTATCCGCGTACCGTTGATCGCGACGTGGCCAGGAAAGATTCAACCAGGCACTACAAGTGATCATATTTCGGCATTTTATGATATCATGCCAACGTTTAATGAAGTGGCACAGGTGGACACCACTTATGCTTCCGATGGGATCAGTTTTTATAATGCGTTGACCAATGCAGGCAAGCAAGACCAACATGACTATTTGTATTGGGAATTTGCAGGCTATAGCGGTCAAGTTGCGGTCAGAATGGGCAAGTGGAAGATGATTTGGAAGGATATCAAGAAAGGCAATAAAACAGTTGAGTTATATGATTTGGATGCGGACATCCGAGAACAACACAACATCATGGACCAACATCCTGAAATGCTCAAGACCTTTTATGACATCGTTAAAAAAGAACACAGCGCACCAGAAAACAAATCGTTTTCTATTGAAGGTGTAGAACAATTAGTAAGTCAACATCAAGAATAATAATCCCTATGAAATCTTTAAAACTCTTTTATCTTTTGGTAGGCGCCTCCGTCGTTGTAGGCTGTAAGACCAAAAACATCCCAACAGCAGAAGTACAACAAGAGCGGCCAAATATTATTTTCATCATGTCTGATGATCATGCGTATCAAGCCATCAGCGCTTATGACACGACCTTAATTCAGACCCCAAATATTGATAGGATTGCCAAGGAAGGCATGCTGTTTACCAATGCCACAGTTACCAACTCCATCTGTGCGCCATCAAGGGCAGTGATCCTGACCGGAAAACACAGCCATATCAATGGGAAGATTGACAACTTAAGTCATTTTGATACCACTAATGTGACCTTTCCACAAATCCTTCAAAAAGCAGGTTATCAAACAGCCATGTTCGGGAAATTGCACTTTGGAAATAACCCAAAAGGATTTGACGAATTCAAGATATTACCTGGTCAAGGCGATTATTACAATCCGAAATTTATCACCCAAAAAGGGGATACCATTATTGACGGCTATGTGACGGATATTACGACCGATTTGACTTTAGATTGGATGAAACACCGCAGAGATCCTAAAAAACCATTTATGTTGATGTATTTGCACAAAGCACCGCACCGTGCGTGGTTGCCGAGTGAAAAGTATTATAAAGAATTCACCCAAAAGACCTTTCCCCTGCCAGAAACCTTGTTCGACGATTACAAAACGAGAGGAACGGCTGCTAAATCGGCTGAGATGGGAATTTTAAAACACATGTCGCTCATCAACGATAATAAGCTCACGCCGGCAACGGTTAAAGAGCTGAACATTGAGCAATGGAGTCAACTCGGTGAAAGCTTATATACTTTGAATGCAGAGCAGCGCGCCAAGTGGGATGCGGTTTACGGACCGATTAATGAGGATTTCAAAAAGCGCTACCCAACCATGAACGATTCTACCTTGACGGTTTGGAAATACCAACGTTACTTACAGGATTATTTAGGAACCATCGCCTCCGTAGATGAAAATGTTGGTCGCGTATTGAATTATTTAGATGAAGAAAAATTGGCAGACAACACCATCGTGGTCTATACCTCAGATCAAGGGTTTTACCTAGGCGAACACGGTTGGTTTGACAAGCGATTTATGTATAACGAATCGTTTAAAACACCGTTGTTGATCAAGTGGCCAAATCAAATTAAGCCGGGCATCACGGAAGATGAGATGGTGCAGAATTTAGATTTTGCGCAAACTTTTCTTGAAATTGCCGGTGTCACTGCTCCTAAAGACATGCAAGGAGAGAGTTTAGTGCCGCTTTTAACCGGTAATAAAGCCGTTTGGGATAGAGATGCCGTGTACTACCATTATTATGAATATCCAGCGGAACACGCTGTAAAAAGACATTATGGGATTGCCACCAAGGAATATAAAATCATCCATTTTTATCACGATGTGAATGAATGGGAATTGTATGATCGTTTAAAAGATCCTAAAGAAGTGCATAATGTGATCAATGATCCTAAATATGCCCCAGTGGTGATCGAAATGAAGCAAAAGCTTCAGGAAACACGAAAGAAATACAAGGATTCTGAGGAGCTGGATAGGAAGTATATTGAGAGTTATAATTAGGAGGAGAAAATAGAACAGAGAAAATAGAACAGAGAAAATAGAAAAGAGAGAAGAGACAAGCGAATATTGAAGCACAAAATCTGAATAATAAATTTTGAAGTATGAAGCATAGTAACATTAAAAGTTATGTTGTTTACTATATCTCAATCTTAAACCACCCTCTTAAATTCTCCTCCTTCTAAAGGAGGAGTGGATTCTGCTTCCGTAGAGAAGCAGAAGACGAGGTGGTTTCGGTGTAATTATAAGTGGGGTTAATGCTGATTAGGGTTTAGATAAAATAGAGAAGAGAGAACCTCGAATCACAAAAGCTGAATAACAAATGTTGAAGTGTGAAGCACAGTGCTATTGACGAATTTGTTGCTGACTTAATTTCAATCTTTAACAGCCCTCTTAAATTCTCCTCCTTTTCAAGGAGGATTGGATTCTGTTTCCGGAGAGAAGCAGAAGACGAGGTGGTTTCGGTGTAATTATAAGTGGGGTTAATGCTGATTAGGGTTTAGATAAAATAGATAAGAGAGAACCTCGAATCACAAAAGCTGAATAACAAATGTTGAAGTGTGAAGCACAGTGTTATTGACGAATTTGTTGTTGACTTAATTTCAATCTTTAACAACCCTCTTAAATTCTCCTCCTTTTCAAGGAGGAGTGGATTCTGCTTCCGGAGAGAAGCAGAAGACGAGGTGGTTTCGGTGTAATCATAAGTGGGGTTAATGCTTTATAGGGTTAAGAGAAAATAGAGAAGAGAGAAGAGAGAAGAGAGAAGAGAATCTCGAATGAAAAAATCTGAATAACAAATGTTGAAGTGTGAAGCACAGTGTTATTGACGAATTTGTTGCTGACTTAATTTCAATCTTTAACAACCCTCTTAAATTCTCCTCCTTTTCAAGGAGGAGTGGATTCTGCTTCCGGAGAGAAGCAGAAGACGAGGTGGTTTCTGTGTGATTATAAGTAAGTTGAAAGGTGAAGATAGAATAGAATAAAGCGAAGAGAATAGAGAATAAAGATTTTAAAGATGATGAATACGAATTCAGTGCTGGAACGGTTGGGAATGCTATTGCTTTTGTGCGTGGCGTTACAGTCGTGTTCGGTTAGTAAATCAATAAAAAAAAATAGTATTGAAGCGTATCACTTGGTGTTTGAAGACCGGTTTGAGGGTACTGCTTATAACACAAAATTTTGGACGAGTCTTCCTCAGCGAGAAAATGGATCCCCCTGGAACCGATACGTTGTTGATGATGCGGAGCTGGCGGAAGTCAAAGACGGGAAGTTACACATCCGCGCGCGCTGGAATGAGCAGACTAATCTCCCAGAAACCGGAGCAATCCAGACCAAAGATAAATTCAGTTTTAAATACGGCAAAATTGAAGTGCGGGCGAAGTTTAATAGCGCTGCGCAAGGCGGTTGGCCAGCCATATGGTTGATGCCGCAAAATGATGTCTATGCTGGATGGCCTAATGGCGGCGAAATTGACATCATGGAACGCCTTAATACCGATAACTTTGTCCATCAAGTTGTGCATCAATCTGACGGCAACGCCAAACACATCTCTAAAGGAAAAACTCCTGAAATTATCCCTGCCGAATACAATACGTATGGCATCGTAAAACTCCCCAACCGCATCGAGTTTTATGTCAACAATAACCTGACGATGGTGCACGAACCTACAGGCGATTTCGAAAAACGCTGGCCATTTGAGACCGATTATTACATCATCTTAAACCATGCGAGTGCCGATAAAGGGCAGTCCGGTATTAATTTCTGGCCAGGCCTTGTAACCTCAACGGAAAACTTTCCGCTTGAAATGGCAATTGATTATGTAAAGGTTTGGGAATTTAAAGAGTGAGCATACCTGTGAATGGGATTAATTGATTATTTTGCTGTCTAGGTAATTTTAGATAATCATTGCAACCTGAACTCATTAAATGAAAAACTCTTTTGTCGCATTCTTTGATATTCTTGGCTTTAAAAACTTAGTTGAAAAAAATAATCATGAAGATCTAATGGAATTATATAATGATTCTCTTTATTTGACATTAGATTTAACAGATAGTATTTTTGATCCAATATATAATGCAATCACTCCTGAAATCGAAAAAGAATCGCTTGATATAAAGACTTTTGTTATTTCTGATAGTATTATTTTGGTCCAGAATGACTTTACTCAACGAGGACTTTTAAACTTAATAGCGAAAAGTCAGGCCTTAGCAAGTATTGCAATGAGTGATGGAATCCCAGTACGTGGAGGAATATCATTTGGTCCTGTGTCAGTATTACAAAATAAAAGAGGGACTACAATTGTTGGAAGTGGACTAACTAAAGCTTATACAATAGAAGCTTCTCAAAACTGGTCTGGAGGAGTAATTGATAAAGAGTGTTTTGATTTATTTCCTTATCCACATGGAAAAGATTTGATACAAATTTTATTGGAAAACAAAGTGAATCCACTAATTATTAAATACAATGTACCTTTAAAAGCGTCTAAGTTTAAAGTGGGATATTGCATAAATTGGCCCCAAAATAGGTTATTAAAAACTGAAGAAGATATACGGATTGCCTTTCTAAAACATAAAAAAGAAACTCCAACTGATACGGAACAGGAAAAAGTAGAAAACACTGTTAAGTACTTTATTTATGTAAAAAAGCTCTTGAATTTATAACAACTATCTACAATATTGAATATAAATCTTGGCTTAGTCTGTGAATCGTAAAACACTCTTAAATTATAAAGCCAGTTTTTATTTATTATGATTTTGCCCACACAAGCCAAAGTTCATGTGTAACTAGATATTGCTATCTCTACCAAACTCACAGTTGTAAATCAGTCCATCACCGAAACATAAATCACTTCTTTTAAGGTCTTGTCCTTTTTATCAAAACTGAAGATGACTTCAAAAGTAGCATTTTCTTCGACTATTGCTTTATAATTAGCATCGAGTTCTAAGGGAAACAGTTTTGTAAAGCTATCAGCGTCCATTCCTAAATGCACGCCATAATTGAGCTGTAGGCCTTCAGACTGTAATCGCATATAAGTTATGCGCTCTACATACTTATTTTTTAAAATTTCGATAACATCAGTTGCTGATGCAAATCGGATTAAAGAATCGCGTTCTTTATCAAAATGCGCCTTATCAATAACCACATAACTGTTTGAATTGGCTTTTAAAAGGGAGTCTCTATGCGTATCTAGATGCGGATTTTCATTTAAGATATAACTCTTATAGAATTGGATCGTATGTAAGCGTTGTTCTGTAGCGCGCGTGTTGAGTGTTATGGGCGATTCTAAAAACAATTCAAGGCGTTCTACCTTGGTTAAATTGGGTTCTGGTATTAAATTTTCGGATGCGGATTTGTCCTTACAGGACATGAAGAGCATGGCTATCACGACAACTATAATGACAAGGGTTCTATTGCTAATATTCATACAAGATGTTTTAATTAAGCCTATAAATTGATAGCTTCTGGAATTAACGATCGCGTCTCTAAGATAGGAATTGTTTTCATAGGCTTCAGAAATCTGTTTAGTAATAAGCTAAAACGTAAAAACAAACTGAGGTTTGTTAAAAAAAAATAGGCAAAACAAGAAATCTTGCTTTGCCTATTTTTTCACCTAAAATCAGAATAATTCTGATCAGATTATTTTAATTCCACCTTTACATGATCAAGTTTTGCTTCTAGTGTTTTTGAATCGGTATTGCTTATTCTAATATACTTCACCTCACTATTAACGGCGCCTCTTACGGCATCATCTATAATTTCTGTCTTCACAGAGGTCCAGTCGTTACCATTGGTGGATACTTCCAAGGCCAAATGCTCATAACTGGTTGCTGGCGATAGTTTGTAGGCGATTGATTTTACGTGTGCGGCTTCCTTTAACTCAAATCCGAAATAGGCTTTCGGTTCAAAACGAATCACTTCCAAAGGCACATTCATAGTTAAAGTACGATCTTTTAGTGTCGCAGTCTGATGTTTCAATTGCTCAACAGTAGTGTACAATGTATGCGGATTGTAGCTGGCGACAACTTCTAAGTTTTTAGCGAATGCCTTATTGTAAGCTGCTGTTAAATGGGCAAAAGCCTCGTCAATTAATGGTGTCACCACTAAAGTGCCGGTCTTCACACCCGGTTGGTAAGGGTTTTGGTTGTCTTTACGATCATTGGTATACATTTCCGCTTTCATAGCTTTAATGGCCTGGTAGCTTCGTTCAAAATCCGTAGTGTTTTTTGCTTGGAGTGCTTTATGCATGTTCACCATGGCCAATCCTGATTGCCCTAACAATTTGAACTGTCTCAACCACGGGCGCATTTCCTCCAAAAGCACTGGATTATCCGTGCTGTTAAGCAAAATATAAGACGCTTCTACCATCGCATTAAATTCGTTGGCAACAAGGTCCAAATTTGCAATGGTTTGATTGGCTTTCAATTGTTTCAAGAACGCCTCTGCCTCAGGTTTAAATTTCACCGACTCGTCACGTCTGTATAAATGTCCATTAGGACCTAAATCGCTATTATGGCTTGCAAAAATCTCTAAAGCTTCGGCATTATCTGGCATCACCACGTTTAAGGCGTTCTGCCAGCTTTGTTCAGGTTGGTACCCTGCCATATTCCAAGTGTAGTTGGCAACGCCGTAAATCGCAATTTTAGAGGCTTCAGCGTGTTCCATTGGGTTGGAAACAAAACCAGATACGTCTTTGGCAATGTCTTTAGTGTTGCCATACGCCGGGCCTAATAATAAGTGGTCTCTCACATAATCAGACACTGGGAAATTCCACCAAATAAAGGCCTCACGCTGAATTTTGTTGTTGATCCAATCCATCGTTTCTTTATCAATGTCTGCCACCACACGGTTTCCTGTCCACATAATTCTGACCGAAGGATCCAATTCTTTTCCTAAAGTTTCCAAATAACCGCCTTCAGGTTTTGACCAACTTTTATTATATTCGGTAGGACACATGATCAACGGCGTCACATCTTTTTTAACCTTTACAAAATTAATGTGCAAGTAATTCAAGAGATTGGCTTGTTGGCTTGGGTTAGTCCCTTCACCAGAAATATCGTCGAAAAACACGGCGTAAGAACGCACGCCCAATTCGTACATCATTTCAAATTTACGGAGTAGGGCAGTACGGTCTTCCTCAGTCCATTTAATATCTTTTCCAGGATGCACGGCCCACACAAAATCCACATGATTTAAATTCGCCCTATCGATGAGTTTTTTAAGTTGCGCAGCTTCATCCTCAGGATAGGCTTTTCTCCAATTTGGTGAACTGTGGTAAGGATCATCCTTTGGACCGTAGATGTAGGTGTTGAGTTTATTTTCGCCATAAAAATCAATCTGACGCATACGGTGTTCAAAGCTCCACGGCGCACCGTAAAAGCCTTCTACAACGCCACGCGCCGTCACGTCTGGATAATCAGTAATCTCACCTAAAGGCATTTGATCAGCCTGTAATAAAGCGATTAAAGTTCTCACGCCGTAATACGTGCCACGCGCGTCGTTGCCAATAACGGTAATGACCTTGTCTGAACTATGGATGTAATAGCCTTCTGGGTTTTGAGGGACTTTTTTTAGAAGTTTTCTCGAGAACTTATCCTTACGCTCTCCGATGGTAATTGAAAATCCGTCCGAAGCGGTATTGTCACTCGTAAAGAATGTAGATAGTAAATGTTTCGTTGCAGGATCAGCATTTTTCTGTTCCACCTTAAAATGTGTTGGGACAGACGTGTATTTTGAAATGGAAAGCTGCTGAGGTTGCGGATTAACCGGTAGTTCTTGCGAAAACCCAAGTGTGCTGATCAGCATAAACGCACTTAAAATAAAGGATTTAGTGGTGATTCGTTTTACGGTGAATTGTTTTAATGTTGTCATGATGGATATTAAATGATTTGATCTATTTTTATTTCTCGGCCAATTGATTAAGTTGATTTTTAGCATCGTTAAGCAGACGTTCTAAATCTTCCGGTTTGGTGTTTCTATTGAATTTTGCGACGAGTTGATTTAATTCTTGAAGTTCTGCTTCCATATTTCTGTTGGTAAAATCGTCTCTTAGAATTCTGATCTTTTCAGCATCAACAATGCCTTCCCTTAGTTTTTCAAAACGGATGGAGCTTCTATTGTTAGGGTACACACTATAAGTATCGCCAGCAGGCCAGGTTCTGAATCGGGAATCTTGCAATGGATTTTCTGTCCAGCTGTTATAGCTCCAACGTAAAAAGCCGTCAAAATCGGCCGCCATGGCGTACCAGCCTATAAACGTGCCTTCGGCAGGAGGCGAAAAGGTAAAGGTGTTTGGAAACGCGTCGGCACAGGACACATAAAAGGTACTTATGTAGCCGTTGGCTTTACGAATCTTTAATTCCTCAGCATCTACAGGATGCCCAAAGGCAACGGACATGTCTTTTAAATCGTCTGGATACAATTTGTAGCTTTTGTGGTTGTCAGCGAACGACACACCGAATTCCGGAGCGTGCTCATTGAGCAATTCCAGCATAGCCTTCATTTCTTCTGGGCCGCGCTCGTCCATCGCAATTCTTGTAATAGAATTCCATCCTTTTTCTTCTAAATGGGATTTAAATTGTGCCAAAAACGGAATCCATAAGTCTTTATACTCTGGAGATCCTGGTGCCGCTTTTACCTTAATTTCCCTGTTTTCGGCTTCATCAAAATAGTAAAATTCATTGCCCCATGGCACCATGGAATAACCGCTAATTTGGTTCTTTACACCTAAATCCATCATCATTTGCACCCATTTATCAAAAATGGAATAATCATATGTCCAGGTCCCATCTGCTTTTTTGCGCCATTCTATCATCGCTTCAAATTGATCATAGGTTTGTCCTCCCCACGGGCGTTTGTTGAGGGAAACGGTGATTACTTTCTGTCCTGCATCAGCAAGACGCTTCATAATCGGTTTTAACAAGTCGAAATGCGCATCAGACCACGGCTCCACGTCATGAAAACGTGCTACTGCGTAAGGATTTTGCCATAAATCTAAATGGAAGTTCCAATCGGAAGCTGGCGGTAAAACTTTGTTAATAACGCGAATGGAAAATGCCATGGTTTTGGAGGCTTGGCCTTTAACGTCAATGGTGAATGTGCTTGTGTAAGTGCCCGGTTTGGCATCTTGCGGAATGTCCATCGTCACCCAAATTGGTCGGGTTTCCTGTGCGTGAATCGCGAAAGAATTGACCGGTTCAAGTGCATCCGCAGCTAAAGAAGACGGAAAATCTTCCGGTTTTCTATGGCCACAACCTTGATCGAAGACATCGGTTAATACGTACTTCACAAAATTAATGGTGGCGATACTTGCAGGGAGTGTTTCTCCTGAATCCGACTTAAAATCTGAAATTGTGGTATTGACTTCAGTCAAAGAATCTTTACTCCACAACACGAGTTGCGCTGCGCTGCGTTCGCCCTTCCACGCGGTACCATTCCAAGTGGATTGCGCTTCAATTTCAGGAATTTCACTTTTTACAAATCGGATGTTGGTGGACGTTACTGAGGCTTGCAGCCCTTGAGGAACAGCGGACCAGTTTTGATTAGTTGCTGGCGAAGGATCTACAGGTTCTTGGTAGGATTGTGCGATGGTGAAATCTTTTTGTTGCTGACAGCTTGAGATTAAGATGGCCGCAAGCATTAGGACGGATTTTATAAATAGTTTCATTGAGTGATTTTATAATTTGGATGAATTTATAGAGATGGGTTTTTTTGACACGAATTTCACTAATTATCACAAATTTCTTTTTGCCTTGAGGTTAACCTTATATAAGCGCTCAAAAAATTAGTGCACATTCGTGCAACCTGCCTGCCGACAGGCAGGTTCGTGTCTAAAACTTTTTACTTCCCAATAACATCCCCGTTTAAAATTTTCTTTTCGCCATCAGGCGCGGTATACCAAACGGATAATTCTGCACCGCCAATCGCTTCGTGGAATTTCACCGTAAGTGGATGCCATCCTTTTTTAAGGGCGACCATCCCGTTTTTTTCTAATGCCGAATGATTACCGCCATTATCCACCACAAATTTATCGCCGATGTATAACAAACTTCCATCATCAGATTTTGTAGCGAATTCATACAACCCATCTGCTTCCGCATAGAAATAACCTTTAAAAACCATGGAGACCTGTTCTTGTCCATCGTGAACCGAAAAATTCAATTCGTTAACTACGGTGTAAGTGGCTGTATTTGGCAGCACAATGTCATCAACCACTTTGAATTTCTTAACTGCCGCCCAACGGTTGATAACACCTTTTTCTGGAGTCACTTCTAAAGGTTCCAAATAGCTTTGCTTCTCTATAAGTGCTGATCGCTTTTCGCTAGCAATGTCACCTCTATAGGCAACAGTGGTTAAGGTGACAGTTTCTGAAAAAATTAAAGGCTCTGTGTATTTCTTAGAGGCTTTGGTTGGAACAGTGCCATCGGTCGTGTAATATATGTCCATCCCAGGTAATGGCGCTTCCAAAGCAATGGTTGCCGTATCTAAAAATGCTACTTTATCTTTCAATCCGGTGACTGCTGGAATGTGGTATTGAACGCCCAAAGCATCCAATCGGTCGTATTGTAGCGTCATGCGTTTTTGGAAATTGTCGTGATCTTTTGCATCTTTTGAACTCCACGCCGTTTCAGCCATTGCCAATAATCTTGGAAAGGCTTGGTATTCTAAACGCTTAAAATTAGGAATCATTTCTGACCATAAATTGGCTTGAATTCCTATGATATGTTTGGCTTGATCCGTGGTAAATACTTCCGGAATTGGTTCGTAGTTGTAGACTTTTTCAAACGGCGTTGCTTCGTGTTTCGCATCAAAATAATATTCAAAACAAGGTGTCATCACGATATCATTGCCGTTATCTGCAGCTTTAGTGAGCATGTCTGGTGCCCAATTACGCCACCACATCATCGTGGTCTGATCAGAGACGCCACCCTCCACAATTTCATCCCAACCCATCATACGCTTTCCTTTTGATTTAAGAAATGCCTCAATATCATGATTGAAAAACGATTGCAATTCGTGCTCGTTTTTCAGATTGTTGTCCTTGATGGCTTTCTGACAGAGCGGACAATCTTTCCACGATTGGATATTCACCTCGTCACCTCCTATGTGGATGTATTCGGAAGGGAATAATTCAGCGATTTCTGAGAGAATGTTTTTTGTGAATTCATAGGTGCTTTCTTTTCCTAAACAGGCAGGAATTGAAAACAATTCGCCCCATCCTGCTTCGCCGGTACAGGCCAAGAACGGATAATTATCAATGGCAGATTTAAAGTGGCCTGGCATATCAATTTCAGGAATCACCTCAATTTGGCGCTCTGCCGCATAGGCAATAATCTCTTTAATTTGGTCTTGGGTAAAGAATCCACCATACATGCGTTGGCCATCACGGTCGTGATAATGTTGTTCGTCTATCGTAAAAGACGGATCCGTTTTGGCTAATTCCTTACATTCTTTGTCGTGAGAACTTTCTATACGCCAAGCGCCTTTTTCAGTCAATAATGGATACTTCTTAATTTCAACGCGCCAGCCTTGATCATCCGTTAAATGCATATGGTAGGTGTTCAATTTGTAAAGCGCCATATAGTCTAAAAAGGTTTTTACCTCATCCATACTAAAAAAATGGCGGCTGAAATCCATTTGCATGCCGCGCCAGGCGAAGCGCGGTTGGTCCGTTACATTGATGCTGGGAATGACCCAAATGACGTCGTTACTGTTCGCTTTTTCAATGCTTGCAGGCAACAGTTGACGTATGGTTTGAACGGCGTAGAAATAGCCCGCAGCATCACTCGCTTTTATGGTAATGCTTTTTGGTGTGACTTCTAAAGTATAGGTTTCACTGGCAAGGGTTTCGTCCTCGATAAACACAACGCCGTTTTCATCTTTAGTAGCGATGATGTTTAGTGGAAAACCTGCTGCCTTTTCAAATAAATCTGATAAGTATTTGGCGGCTGGCTTTTGACTGTCATTACCAACAGAGATTTTAGTGTCCTTTGAAAACGTATAACTGCCTTCTGACAGGTACATCGATGATGGTTTCGGAACAATGGAAATTTCATCTTCCGTAAAAGTTCTTGTTTGTTTGACTTGGCAGCTGCTCAAGATGACCAAGAGCAGGAGTAAGGATGAAAAGTATTTCATGGCTTTATTTTTTTTCGGCTTTGGCTTTTTCTTCTGCTTCAAGCTTGTCAGAATCTTTAAAATAGTTGATGCCTAAACTGTCCCAATGTTGTTGCATCTTTTTAAGAGCGACTTTAAAGCTGTCGTAATCTTTGTTGTCTAGGTTTGTCCAACCTACTTCAGCAAACGCAGCAATTCTAGGGAATGCTTGGCGCTCTACATCAGCGTTGGTCGGCGTCCATTCGCTCCACATTTGGCAACCGGTACCATAGATATTGTCGTGGTATTGTGCATCCAAACCTTCAGGAATCGGGTCAAACTCATAAGCCTTTCTCAAAGAAATAGAGTTGTGGCTATAATCTAAATAGGTTCTATTATGAATGGAGTTGACAATGCTGTAGCCATTTTTAGCCGCTTCGGTCAATAATGCCAAATCGCCTTTCCAGAAATGTACAATGGCGTTTATAGCCAATTCAGTTTCTGCCTCTGCATCATTTTTCTTTTCAGCGAAATCAGCATGGATATTTTTACCTAAAATCTCATTCCAACCCATCATTCGGCGGCCGTTCCTTTCAATAAATTTAGAAACGTTATTGGTGAATTGGATCTGTAAATCGGCAGGTGATTTGATGTTGTGTTCTTTCATGTATTTTTGAACCGAAGCAGATTTCTCCCAAACTTCATAGCCTACTTCATCGCCACCAATATGGATGACTTCAGAAGGAAACAATTCAAACAATTCATTTAAAACATCTTGAATAAAGGTGATGACTTCCGGCTTGGTCACATCATAATTGTCATACAAACGTCCAAAAGTAACCGGCACTTCAATCGCTTTCCCAGCAGTCCCTAACCAGGTGTAAGACGCGATGGCGGCACTGGCGTGTCCTGGCATTTCAAATTCAGGCACCACATTAATATTACGAGCAGCAGCATAGGCTACAATAGCTTTAATTTGTTCTTGAGTATAGAATCCGCCGTGTGGCTCGCCTGAAGTCTTACCGCTTTTCCAAGTTCCAATTTCAGTGTCTTTACGGAACGCACCTACTTCAGTTAATTTTGGATATTTTTTAATTTCGATACGCCATCCTGCATCGTCCACCAAATGCCAGTGGAAGGTATTCATTTTCAACAATGCCATTTGATCGAGCATTTGTTTTACGAAGGCTTCACCATGAAAATAACGGGCTTCATCAAGCATAAACGCACGCCATCTAAAACGCGGACTGTCCTTAACTGTTACTGAAGGCACCAAAACGGAATTGTTTTCAGTAGAAACCAATTGTTTTAAGGTCTGAACGCCATAATAGTAACCTGCAGCAGCACTTGCCGCGATGTTGATGTTTTTTGGAGTAACGGTCAATTCATAAGCTTCTGGGCCCAAATTCGTATTGAGATCAAACGTAATACTCGCTTTTTTGGCGTCTGATGATTTCAGGTTTTTACCTAAAGTTTCCTTTAGATAGGCTTGAAGATCAGCAGCGGCAGTTTTCTGAAGATCATGCGTTGCTGAAATACTTTGGTTAGCATTAAGCGTGAAAGAACCTTCCTGTAATTCCAAGGAATTAGGTTGTGGTAACACAGCAATTTCAGAAGCTGTAAAAGTTTTGGTTTGCGCGGTACAATTGGTTAATGTCAAGAGACCGATTAATGTGAGGAAAATAAACTTCATTAGTAAGGGTTTAGGTGTTTGATTATAAATGAATAGGCGTTAGCATGTTTAAATTGATAGGTGTTTAACTGTATATATAGATGTAAAAAAACAATCTGAAAATATAGGAACTTAGATTATGTAATGAAAAACATTTCGACGGACGACTCTAATATTCATGCGGAGGCGAACTTCCTTTCGTTAATCTTGCGGAATAAATTCCAATTGATAGTCCGTCGTGGCAATTTGCATTAAAGCTTGATAGATAAATTCGCTCACTTGCTGATGTCCCGGGATGTTGATCAAATCGGCCGTATCTTCAGGTCGGTGGTATTGAGGGTGTGCGCCCGTATGGATCCCGAGTACAGACAGGTCTTTCTTAAAAAACGAGACATGATCTGAGCCGCCAACAGAGCCGGCATGGACAATCGGCGTTAACCCCATGGACTCGCCTAAATTCTGTAATAAGGCCACGCCATCAAGAAAAGTTCCGGCACCATTCATATACACATGCTTTTCTGTATTTAAACGACCAACCATATCCATGTTGATCATCAGTTTTATTTGAGACAAGGGCACTAAGGGGTTTTCGACAAAATAGGTACTTCCCAACAGGCCTTGTTCTTCAGCACCAAAAGCAATAAAAATAACGCTGCGTTTTAATGCTGTTTTATGGGCGGCAATTTTCTCGGCAATCTCCAATAAGGCTGCCGTACCGCTGGCATTATCATCGGCACCGTAATGAATTGCGTTTTTTTGGTCAGATTTTGATGATGGCCCGCCTATTCCTAAGTGATCATAATGGGCGCCTAACACAATATATTCATGTTTTAAAATAGGGTCATTGCCTTCAAGAAATGCAACTACATTGGAGGTTTTAACAGGGCGTTTTTCAGGCTCGCCTTTAGCCACCCGGATGCGTGCTTTAAATTTTTGCTCATAACAACTGCCTAACTTTTGAAGTCCTTGTTTTTTGAAATCCTTTTTGATGTATCTGACGACAGATCGACTCGCTTTGGTACCCGGAAATCGGCCCGCATTTTTTTCTGAAGCAAGGAATTCAATGTGGCTTTTGAGTTCGCTTTCTGTGATGTCAGCTTGCGAAAATGAACAATAAGAACTTAATGTCAATAGAGATAGGAAGAGCAATTTTTTCATAAGATCTTTTAATTTGTGATGACTCCAATTTCCGCAATGATGGCCTTATCGGCATTATTCATAATTGTAGTGGGCACAAGTTTGATGTAACGTACAGCACTTGGGGATTCTAACAACACTTTTTGCTGAATAGGATTGGCGATGATATTTGAAAACTCACCTTCCGATAGTTTTGTCCACTGTTCGCCATCTGTGCTTCCGTAAAAATTGTAATGGGTAATGACGCCCGAAATCCAACGGCCTTGTGTAGGCGTATAGGTGAAGCCTTTTAGCGTAACCGTTTCTCCTAAATCGATTTTAGAGGTGTTTAAAGTTTCTTTGCTGGCAGACCAATTGGTGAATGGGTTATCGTCAATGGCCTGTTCAGTCAAGGGTTCATGAGTTGCTGAAGAAACTTTCCAAAGGCGTTTGCTGAGGTCAAAAGTTTCGGTTAACACGTCACTCTGACGTTTTGTTTCAGGATCTACCGTAAAAGTTTTTAATGTCGTAGGCTGATCAATTACTATCGGACCTGAATATAATGACGACGCAGTTGTAGGTTCCTCGCCATTGGTCGTGTAGTACACAGCCAAACCTTTTTCAGGAACTTCTAAGGTGACCTTGCCTTGTTTGTCTCTGCTTAGTTTAGGCGTATCCACAATTAGCGGCGCATTGTAGACTTCAATATTTGAAATAAGCGGTGCGGCTTTTGAATCGGCAATAGTCAATCGGATTTTTGTCGCTACAACATCTTTAAGTCTCAAAATTCGCTTGTATCCAATGGTGGTTTGTTGGTCTATAGTTTCCCATGTGCCATCAACTTCAGCTTCCAACATAAACTTTTTGACGCGTTGCCCTAACGGAATGTATTCCTGAACTAAAAATCTATTAAACTGGGTTGGTTTTCCAAAATCGATGGTTACGGAGCCTTGTGTGGTGCCGTCATCAGTAGTCCAATAGGTGCTTTTGTTGCCATCTACTGTATGGTCCGAATGGTATTTTTTAGAGTTGCCACGGTAGGTGTCCGCTGAGGTTTTAGCATGTAGTGCTAAGTTGTGAGCGAAATCCTGTTTCAGTTGCGCGGTTAATTTTTTTAGTTGTTTTTCGTCATTTTCATGCACTAAGCCTCTGCGGTCTACCGGTAAATTCAATAATAAGGTGCTATTTTGACCGACAGATCGGTAATAGATGTCCAATAATTCTTTAAGCGTTTTTACCTTATCGTCTTCGGACTTGTGATAATACCAGTTCGGACGAATGGACACATCCGCTTCTGCAGGTACCCAGTGCGTTCCATTTTCCTGACCCATCGCGTATTTGGTGCTGTAATCAGGCATGCCGCCATAGATGGAATCTCTTAAAAGTGGCGACCACGTCGTTTCGTAAGCATAACCATGTTCGTTGCCTACCCAGCGTGCATCCGGACCATTATCGCTCCAAATAATAGCATTGGGTTGTAGTTTTCGGATGAGCTGATCTGTAGTGTCCCAATCGTAATATTTTTCTTTGTCAACCGTACGCACTTCATTGGCGCCACCGTAATAGCCATCGCCACCATTGGCGCCATCAAACCAAACCTCGAAAATATCTCCGTAATTGGTCAATAGTTCTGTAAGCTGATTTCTGAAATAGTCGAGGTATTCAGGTTTGCCGTAATCGGCGTGATTTCTATCCCAAGGCGAGAGGTAGATTCCCATTTTAAGCCCGTATTCTCTACACGCTTCTGCAAGTTCTTTAACTACATCACCTTTCCCATCTTTCCAAGGCGAATTTTTTACAGAATATTCTGTGTATTTAGAAGGCCATAAGGTGAATCCGTCGTGATGTTTATTGGTTAAAATCAAGCCCTTCATACCTGCCTCCTTCGCAATTCTGGCCCATTGGCGAGGATCGAGCTCGGTGGGGTTAAACAATTCAGGCGATTTGTCACCATATCCCCATTCCACATCGGTAAAGGTGTTGATGCTAAAATGGATAAAGCCATAAAATTCCATTTCTTGCCATTCTAATTGCGGCGCAGTGGGAACAGGTCCGACCGCTTTTGGTGGCGCTACAGAGGCACACGATTGAAATAGAACAATAAGTACGACTAAAGCGAAATTTTTGAAATGGACCATATCGGATTTTACAATTATGAGGTTCTGTATAAAAAAGTAATGCAATGATACCATTGTGGTATTTATAGTACCAGAAAGCATTTATGTGAAAGGCTAAAGATAGCAATTATCGAAGATTGGTCATGTTATCGGGTGATGGAGTTGGTACTGGAATTCGTCAAAATGGGGGATTATTTAAGCAGTGTATAAGGCCAACTAGAGCGGCTTCTAAATTGAATGCTAATAAAATTCGTTTATCTAATGGAAATTTAAGTTATACATTGTGCCAACATTAACTTTATCTGAATAGAATTCATTGGATTAAAAGTTTAAAATATCGCACAGTAAAGACTCAAAAATATTAATATGTAATACATAATACAATTAACGATATTTTATTAACTTAGCCTCGTTGTTTATGAGTTACTTATGTCAAATTGTAATGTTTTGAGGTCAAAATAATTCATTACGAATGTGAATACAGTAAGCGCCACTTACAACATACGAAGATTTTAATAGTAATGTAATAGTTCTCAAATGAAGAAATTTCAAAAAGCAGTCCTTACAATAGCAGTCCTGTTGACGTGTTTGCCATTATTTAGTCAGGAAATATCCAAATTAGAACGAACAGAATTGCCCGCGCTACCAGCGGTTAATAGTACCTCTAAATCTATAGGTTATGCGGGAATGTTGGGTGGTGCGCACAATGGTGTGATTTTGGCCGCAGGTGGTGCTAACTTTCCAGAGGGTAAACCTTGGGAAGGGGGTAAGAAAGTATGGAGTAACGCTATTTTTATCTTAGAAAATGGGCAATGGCGACTCTCCAAAACACAATTGCCAATGCCTTTAGGCTACTCCGCTTCTGTTGCAATTAAAGAGGGTGTGTTAAGCATTGGGGGAAACAATGAAACTGAGATTACTGATAAGGCATATTTACTATCCTATAATAAGGGTTCAAAAGACATTGAATTAAAAGAATATCCAAAGCTTCCTGAACCGTTGGCCTTTTCTTCCGCAGTGGTTGATGGCGATTATGTTTATGTCGTAGGCGGAAACACTCCGAATGGAAGTACAAATGCATTCTATAGACTGTCCTTAAAAGACAAGAAGAATTGGGAGAAACTCGAAAATTTTCCCGGGGCTGCACGCGCACTCCATACCACGGCCATTCAGGAAACACAAACCACCAAAAAATTATTTGTTATTGGTGGACGCCAGGAAATGCCAGGACAAAAGTCTAACGCATTAACCAATTATTTGACTTACGATTTTAAAAAGCAAACTTGGACTGACGAAGGTGACTTGTTGGTAAAAGATGCACCAAGAGTGTTGATGGGGGCTTCGGCAGAAGTCATGGGTTCTATGCACATTATGGTATACGGCGGTAGTGATGCTGTGCTTTTTGATGAGTTAGAGAACATTGGTCTGCAATTGCCAACCGCATCCAATGACTCCCTTACCAATCAACTGACTACTAGAAGAGATGACATCTTAAATAATCATCCAGGATTTTCCAATGAAATTTTAGCCTACAATACCATCACCAAAAAGTGGTTTGTGTACGATACCCTAGACACTGAAATTCCAGTGACGGCACTGACCTTTAAAACCAATGATGATTTTGTAATTGTATCGGGGGAAGTGGCTCCAGGTGTCCGTACATCAGGGGTGCAAAGTTTTAAAATAGCCGATGCCGCACATCCTTTTGGGATTTTGAATTATAGCATTCTAGCGCTTTATTTGTTAATTTCGGTGTTGATTGGACTCTATTTTGCACGGAAACAAAAATCAACCGATGATTATTTTTCTGGCGGTGGACGTATTCCTTGGTGGGCATCCGGCTTAAGTGTTTTTGGGACTCTTTTGAGTGCCATCACGTTTATGGCGATTCCCGCAAAAGCCTTTGTGACGGATTGGTCCTTCTTTTTCCTGAATATTACAGCCATCCTCATTACACCTCTGATTGCTTTTGTGTTTATTCCATTTTTTAATAAACTAAAAATTAAAACAGCTTATGAATATCTTGAAGATCGGTTTAATTATGCAGCACGCGCTTTTGGGAGTTTGTCGTTTATACTATTCCAATTAGGCCGAATAGGAATTGTGTTATTGTTGCCTTCTTTGGCCATCTCCATCGTAACGGGGATTCCGGTAGAGACGAGTATCCTCATTATGGGCGTGCTTTGCGTGTTTTATACGACGTTTGGAGGCATTGAAGCGGTTATTTGGACCGATGTGATGCAGGTGGTGGTACTGCTGGGTGGGAGTGTCTTGGCGGTTGCCTGGATCATGCTTCATACAGAAACGTCTTTCGGGGAGATGATTACTTACGCTTCAGATCGTGATAAGTTCAATATCGCCAACATGAACTTCAATTTTACAGAATCGACATTTTGGGTGGTGTTTATCGGTGGACTCGCCTCGGCGATGGTGACCCAAGGGACAGACCAAACTATTGTGCAACGGTATCTGACCAGTTCTAGCGTAAAAGATTCGCAAAAAACATTGTATACCAATGCCGTGCTGACCTTACCAGCGACCATCATCTTTTTTGGGATTGGGACTTTGCTGTTTATCTTTTATTCTGAAATGCCGGGGAAACTGTCGCCTGCCATTTCTAATAATGATTCTATTTTTCCATGGTACATTGTTAGAGAATTACCAATGGGGGTTTCAGGATTATTGGTCGCCGGGATATTTTCTGCCGCGATGTCCAGCATCAGTAGTAGTTTAAACTCGGTGTCCACAGCCTATTGCAACGATTTTCACATGCATTTTAAGCCTCAAGTCAATGACGTTAAACTCTTAAAAATAGCCCGAATTGTGACAGTTGTCACCGGGATTCTTGGAGTGCTGTTGGCACTTTGGATGGCGAGCTCTAATATTAAATCACTTTGGGATCAATTCTATCGTTTCCTAGGGCTTTTTACAGGAGGTTTAGGAGGTATGTTCCTTTTGGGAATGCTTACCAAACGTGCTAATGCTACAGGGACCTTGATGGGCTTGGTGGTGAGTGCGCTCTTAATTTGGTACATTAGTGTGTTTACGGATATCAGTTTCCTAATGTATTCCTTCTTTGGAGTGGCGTCTTGTTTTATATTCGGCTATGTGTTCAGTTTGTTTTTTGGGAAGAGTAAGGTAAAATAAAGCATAGTTAGTTTTAATTAAGCACCTGCCACTTTGGAGAGAAATATGTAGATCTTCCACCAACTTTGATTTTTTGGATCTCCGCACTGGTATGAAAACAGGGTTCGCCTTCTTTCCTACGGTGGATTAAGAAATCTTCCGGAAAATCAGGGTAGTGGGCATCATTGGCAATGGCTACTTCAATAACATTTTTCATGGCGTTGAATACACGTTCAATGTCTTGAGGGTTCATGTCGGATACTTTTTTCATCGGATGGATTTGTGCTTGGTACAAAATTTCATCCGCCATCCAATTGCCAACGCCGGCTGCCACACTTTGATCCATGAGGACGGCTTTTATAAAGGTTTTTCTAAGACTTAAGGAGGTTTTAAAATTCTCCAGACTTAAATCTCGGGCGTCATCGCTTAAATTACGTTCGGTTTTGTAGGTTTCTATAGAATCAATTAAATCCCACCAGCCAAACTTTCGCTTGTTTTCAAAAGCGAAATGGAACCCGTTTTCAAAACTAAGCACAATATGTCCAAACTTTGGTCGGTCTTCTTTTTCCTTATAATAATTGGGTCTCCCGGTCATTCCGAAATGCATCACCAGTATTTTTTCGCCAGAAGTTTTAATGAATAAATATTTTCCGATGCGTTGGGTTTCAGTAAATTCAGTGCCCACCAAATGTTTTTCAAATTCAGATTTTGAAATTTTGAGGAGTCGGTTATCACGACACTCGAAAGAGATAATCGTCTTATGTAACGCGGTGTTATCAACATAAATTTTATAACCTTCAACTTCTGGTAATTCTGGCATCGTGTATATTTTTAGACCTAATTTAATTAAAAATCTTCGATGAGTCGTCTCGTCGGAGCACTTACTTTCGTCTTTGAGATCGCCGGTAATTTAGTATCTTCAACCCTATCAAACGAAATCACTACACGACGACGCAAATTAACTTTTAAATTTTAGCCTATGAAAATCTACAAACTCACTTTGGTAACGGATGTTGTCGTAGAGGCATTTGCCAACTTAATTCCGCAACTTGCTCCTGGTTGTCCATTGCCAACTAAAGAAGATTTAGAGGCTATTGTCAACTCTAAACATACCCTGCTTTTTATGGCGGAGGAACATAATGAGTTTTTAGGCACCATGACCCTCGTGTTGAATAAAATACCTACGGGCGATAAAGTGTGGATTGAGGATGTGGTGGTCGATAAATCCGCCAGGGGTAAAGGCGTTGGTGTAAAGTTGATTCAATATTCGATTGATTACGCTAAAACCAAAAAGCTAATGAGCATCAACCTAACGTCCAGTCCAGATCGGGTTGCTGCCAATCAGCTCTATCAGAAATTAGGGTTTATTCAAAGAGAAACCAATGTTTATAGGTTAACCCTAAAATAATGAAGTTTCCTATATCATTCTACAATTCTGACTGTACGTGATGTTTGTTTAAATAGTCGTCAACGCCCAATTTTTGTGCTTCATTTTTAAAGGCAATCGGATTTTTTTTGAAATGTTTTTTAAAGCATTTAGAGAAATATTTTGGATCATTAAAACCTGTTTTAAATGCCGTTTCAGAAACGGTATATCCATGTTTGGCAATGAGAACAGCAGCTTTCTTCAAACGTAGCAGTCTAACAAAATCCACTAGACTATGACCAGTTAAAGACTGACATTTTCTGTAAATGCTGGAATAGCTCATATTTAGTGGTGCTACCAGATCGTCCATTTTAAAATTGGAATCGTCCAATCGTAAATTGACATTCGCTACTAAGCTTTCAAGAAATTGTTCATCTTGAGATTTCTCGATAAAATCTTCCGGTCTTGAAATTACTTCCTTGCGATATTTAGAGATGATATACTCTCTAGAAATAATGATGTTTTGGATCTTTAATAAAAGCTCATTGGTGTTAAATGGCTTGTTAATATATTCTATAGCTCCCGCTTTTAAACCTTCAATTTTTGAAGTGGTTGAGTTTTTTGCAGTCATTAAAACGACCGGGATGTGTTTTGTGAGCGGATCTTCCTGAAGTTTCTTACTCATGGCAATCCCGTCCAATTCGGGCATCATAATATCGCTTAAAATAAGATCTGGAAGATTGCTTTTGGCATAAAAATACCCTTCGTTACCGTTCTCCGCAAGAATAATATTGTAGTACCTTTCCAGTAATTCCTTTAAAAACAATTGTAAATCTAAGGTGTCTTCTACAATCAGGATGGTCTTTTTTAGGGCATTAGGATCACTGTTTTCAAGCAATTGCAGCTCCGCATCTGTCGCATCAGGAAGATACGACTCGTCTGTATCTAAGGTAATGCGTTCTGTGTCTGAATAGGCATCCTCATTAACCGGAAAGGTGATGGTAAAGGTGGTACCCATCGCTTCTGAAGACTCTACCTCAATGCTCCCTTTATGTAAATCAATCAGCTCTTTGGTAAGTGCCAACCCAATCCCCGTGCCTTTGTTTTTCTTACCGATATTGGATTGATAAAAGAGTTCAAAAATCGATTCTAATTCGGCTTTTGGTACCCCTGATCCGGAATCCATCACTGAAATCTTCACCATCTTCTTCGAGTCGATGGGCGCCACGGTCATCAGAATGTTTCCTTCTTTAGGAGTAAACTTAAAGGCATTGGAGAGTAAATTATAAAGAATGTGTTCAATTTTGTCTCTATCGTACCAGGTGTCCGTCAGGTTTTTGGGACAATTAATATTGAAATCAATGTGTTTTTTTCGGGCAAGTTCATTAAAGGATTGTGCGATATTCTCTATATGATTGTGTAAATAGTTTTTCGTCACCATTAACCGCAATTGATCCAATTCTTTATTTCTGACCAAGGTCAGTTCGTAAGCTATTTTAGAAAGTCTTTTAGTATTGTACGCGATAATGTTCAGCCGCTGTTTGAGCAATAAATTTCCATTTTTCTCAGCCTTGGTAATCATATCTTCGATAGGACCAGAAATTAAGGTGAGCGGGGTTTGGATCTCGTGCGACATTTTCGCAAAAAAGTTCATTTTTAATTGGTGTAAGTCCTGCTCGTTTTTATGATTTACTTTTTCTAAGTACAGTTTTTTTCTTAAACTCGTCCAACGTTTTATGCCATAAATCAGTAACGAAAACACAAGGAGGTAGAAGAGCCAGGCTAGTGTTGAATTCCAAAATGGTTTTTCAATAGTTATGGCAATACTTTGGGTAGGCACATCCCACACATCATCTCTTGTGCCGGCTTTCACCTCAAAATTGTAATCCCCCGCGGGGATGTTGGTATAGGTGGCGGAACGTTCCTGGTGACTCATAATCCAATCGTCATCAAATCCTTTCAGTCGGTAGGCATAGAAAAACTTAGGGTGTAAAATATTGTCTAAAGCCGCAAAACGAAAGGTAAAAGAAGACTGATTGTGCTTTAAGTTCAGGGATTTTACGTTGGATATGCCTGTAGTGATCTGCTCTGGTAATAGCACCGCTGCTGGTTGATTCAACACTTCAATGGCGTTGATTTGCAAATGGGCGTTAGAGGGCTTTTTATTTAAATCTTTGGGTTGAAAATAATTTAATCCTTTTAAACCTCCAAAATATAAGGTGCCATGGTGGTCCTTAAATGCACTTCTTGACAAAAAAATATTGTCTTGCAGGCCATCGGTGTGGTAATAGGTTTTAGTGATGGAATCTCTGGTGTTAAAGTTGACGATGCCGTCATTGGAGCTGAGCCATAAATTATCATCGCCAGTAGTAATGACCGCAGCTAAATTCCGATTATTGATCGCTTTAAAATGCTCAAAAGTTGAAAATGTGCTAGTAGCGGTGTCATATTTTAGAAGCTTTCCGGCGTCGTCTATAAGCCATAAACTGTTATAGGCACCTTCTGCAATAGATCGGATACCGGTAATTCTTTCTAAATTTGCATTCCGGATGGATCTATCGCTAAATGTGGAGGCATTGAGCTCGTTTTGATTTTCGTTGAACTGAAATAAGCCACCGCCAACTACACCTATCCAAATAGTACCGTTTTGCGTTTCAATAATGCTTTGTACAATGAGTCCGGATAAGTTGTTGTCATTATTCGCAAAGGAGGCCAGCAGTTCGAAGTCATCGGAATAGATGTTCAAACATGTGCTTGTACCTGCCCAAATGCGACCTTTACGATCTCTAAACAAGGTTCTGACGTCAAATGCTTTTTGATTTCTAACGTTAAACACTGGAACCTCCCTAAAAATTTTGGTGGTTGAATTATAAACCCACATCCCGTTTTTATAGGTGCCCACCCAAATGTTTCCTTTATTATCCTCTGTAATGGTCTGAATATAAAACCCCTTATTAGTTATTTCGTCATTAAAATAAGAAGTTTCATGTGTTATTTCTTCCTTATTGAAGTCGATTTTGGTGAGTCCAGAGCCGTCGGTACCTGCCCATAATACATCGTTGGAAGCTTTATAAATGCTCAGAATTCGATTAGGTATTTCAAAACTTGAACCCTCATGGTAGAAAATATTGTTGTCTGTATTAGGTAAAATATTGAGGTTGCCGTAGTTGGGACTGACCCAAATATTATTGTGGTTGTCTGCATTAATGTGCAAAATAGTGTTGCTACTTAATGAGAACTCATTTCGGGTCTGTTTAGTAAATAGGAGTACCTCCCCAGTAGTTAGATTTATTTTGTAGAGACCACCGCCATCAGTGCCTGCCCAAATGAAATCATTACCGTCAATGTATAAATCTAAAAAAAGTTCACTTGTTATGTTAAAGATATTGCCCTTAAAAAAGGTGTCATGAACAAATTGCTTTTTTGGGATATCGTAAACAAAGAGGCCTTTCGTTTCAGTACCAATCCATAGCCTGTTGTAGGCATCCGTAGATAATATGATATGTTCAGGATAATTGTTGAAGGGGGCTACCAAATATTCCAGAGTTTTAGAACCTAAGGAATAGGATAGGACGTTACCATTGCTGATACTAATAAAGATATTGTCCGGGGTAGCGATGGCCAAGTCTGAAATTGTAATACCTCTATCCTGTAATTGTGGGATGGAGACCTTGCGATCCATAGTAATATTGTCATAGGTGTATAAACTACCTGCCGTTGTTAATAACCATAGTTTCTGATGTTTAATGGTCATGACGCTCACCGCTTCACTTTTGAGGAGCGGCGTCATATCTTTAAATAAACGAGTGGCGCTGTCGTGTTTAGACAGTAACCCGGAATAAGATAGAATCCAAATATTGTTAAACTCATCGCGAATGATGTCTTTAATGGAGGTGTAGCTCCCACTTGTTGGAAAGATGTTTTTATTGGGAATGAGCTTATAAGCGTAACCGTCATACATGTAAATGTCTCCTCTCTGAATCATCCAAATCTTTCCGAGGTCATCCTGAAGGGTCTTATTCACAGCTATCGATTTATTATCAATGGTAGGGGACAGATGAATAAAATTGACATGATTTTGGGCGTGAACAGAAATGGTTGTGCCCAATATAATACAAAGGATAACTAAAAGACTTTTATGTTTGAACATGCGCGATTGTTGAATTTAGGGCAGGAATTCGAAGAGTATGAAATGTTAATGTTTTAACGCTATGAGTTTAAGATGTGGTAAAGATATAAATAATTCGTCATCAATAAAGTGTTGGTAATGACCTTAATTGGTTGATTTGGACACGAAATGATCAAAAAGGAGGAAAATTTAGGCGTTGTGTAAAATGTAGCGAACAATGCTCAAAATGTCTGCCGCATTATAGGAATAAAGTTTAATATTTGAGAACGTGAAAATTTAACGAAATATTAACTACAAGATATAATGGGTTCAAGAAGAGACTTTGTTAAGAAAACCGCACTCGCTGGTGCAGGAATGTTCATGCTGCCAAATTTGTCATTCGGCGGCATTCTGGGAGAGGCCTCTGGTCAGAAATTAAAAATGGCTTTTATAGGTGTAGGGCTTAGAGGTGTTAATCATCTAAACAACGCACTATTAAGAAAAGATACTGAAGTAATTGCGATTTGTGATGTAGATCCTGCACGGATTGAAGTCGCTTTGAAAATGATTAAGGATGCTGGTTTTCCAAAACCACAAGTCTTTAGCAAATCAGATCAAGATTACCTAAACCTTTTGAATGTACAGGAAATTGAAGCTGTTGTCATCTCAACGCCATGGTTATGGCATACCCGTATGGCGGTAGACTCCATGAAGGCCGGAAAATATACCGGACTTGAAGTATCTGCGGCTAATACGCTGGAAGAATGTTGGGATTTGGTGAATACGCATGAAGACACAGGATCCCATTTAATGATTCTTGAAAACGTGAACTATCGTAGAGATGTCTTAGCGGTATTAAATATGGTCAAACAAAATGTATTTGGCGAGTTGGTACATTTTAGATGTGGCTATCAGCACGATTTACGTGGCGTAAAGTTAAACGATGGTAAAACAGCTTATGGTAAAGGTGTGGAATTTGGTGATAAAGGAATTTCAGAATCTAAATGGCGCACACAACATTCATTGTTAAGAAATGGCGATGTGTATCCTACCCACGGGCTAGGTCCAATGGCGGTGATGTGCGATATCAATAGAGGCAATCGTCTGAGTTCACTAACCTCCCACGCTACCAAAGGGATTGGTCTGCACAACTATATAGTAGAACATGGCGGCCGAGACCACCCAAATGCTAAATTAAAATTTAAGCAAGGCGATGTCATCACCACTACAGTGGAGACCGCAAATGGAGAAACCATTATCATTACTCATGATGTCAATTTGCCAAGACCATATTCTTTAGGATTCAGAGTGCAGGGCGCTAACGGATTATGGGAAGATGATGGAAACCGAATTTATGTGGAAGGACAATCAAAACCGCACCGATGGGATGATGCAGAGGAATGGCTTAAGAAATATGACCATCCATTGTGGAAGAAACACGGTGAATTAGCTACTGGGGCAGGCCACGGAGGCATGGACTTTTTTGTGATGAATTCATTTATCGAATCGGCAAAAGAGAAGATCGCACCACCAATGGATGCCTATGATGCTGCGGCGTGGAGTTGTATTACCCCACTGTCAGAAGCCTCTATAGAAAACAACGGAGAACCTCAGGATATTCCTGATTTTACACGAGGGATGTGGGTAAAACGCAAACCTTATAATTGGATTAAGGATACCTATTAAATACCACAGTGACACTTCAAAATTTTTTTAAAATGAAAACAAAACTAAATTTAAATCTATGAAGAAATTATTATTTGTTTTATTGTCAACCTTATTTTTCAGTTCTGCTTACGCTCAACAATCTAAAATAGAGGTAAAGGGGACAATAACAGAAGCAAGTACTGGAATGTTTGTTCCAGGAGCAACTGTTATTGAAAAAGGCACTTCAAACGGAGCAGCATCCGATTTTGACGGTAACTTTTCAATCCTAGTTAGCAGCGATGCCATACTTGTGGTGTCCTTTATGGGATTTGTTTCACAAGAGGTACAAGTAAACGGTCGCTCTGAAATAAGTATTGTTCTACAAGAGGATATTGCAAGTTTGGACGAAGTTATTGTTGTAGGTTACAGCTCGCAAAAAAGAGAGAGTGTAACAGGAGCTTTAAATACGGTAAAAGGAGATGACCTTAGGAACGTTACGACACCGTCAGTAGAAAATATGCTTAATGGAAAAGCACCAGGAGTATACGTTGCTTCTGGGTCAGGGCAACCAGGCTCGAGAGGTGCAGTAGTGATTCGCGGACAGGCTACATTAAGTGGTTCTACAAGTCCACTTTGGGTTATTGATGGTGTAATTGTGGGATCAAGCGCAGGCGAGTTAAACCCAGATGATATTGACACTATGACTATTCTTAAAGATGCAGCGTCTACATCAATTTATGGATCTCAAGGAGCTAACGGAGTAATTGTTGTGACTACAAAGAGAGCTAAAATTGGCAAAACTACAGTGAGTCTCTCTACTAAAGTAGGCATTAGCACACTGAATAATGGAAACACAAATATGATGAATGGCACTGAATTGTACGATTATTACGCTTCGTTCTCCAATGCCGATCAAATATCATTTCCACGTTGGAATGCAGATTTGCGAAATAGTAATTTTGATTGGTGGGATCTTGCAACAAAAACAGGCCTAACACGTACTTACAACGTGAATATACAAGGCGGTACTGAGACCTTACGTTCTTATATGTCCTTGGGATTATATGATGAAGAAGGTGCAGTTAAAGGATATGACTACAAACGATACAATTTCCGTTTTAAAACAGAATATAAACCAGTTGATTGGTTGACAATTAAACCTTCTGTTACAGGTTCGATGCGAGATGTAGAAGATCGTCAGTATTCTACAACTGCTATGTATTCAAACCTGCCATGGGACAGTCCTTATAATGAAGATGGAAGTTTAGTGGGACACCGGTCGAGCAGTTGGGTAAATAGTGCAAGCACCAATTACCTATACGACCTTCAGTGGAATCATGGTGCTAGTAAGAACTATGAGTTAATGGGAAATATGGATTTTGATATTAAGTTGACCGATTGGTTAACATTCTCTTCAGTTAATAACATTCGTTATAACACTTATAAATCAAGTGGTTATACAGACCCGCGTTCTAGCGGTGGTGAAAGTGTCGGAGGACGTATTGATGAATACCGATCTGATTATACACGTATGTATACTAACCAAATTTTACGTTTCAATAAATCTTGGGGCAAACACGATTTAAATGGCTTGGTAGCTTATGAGTTTAATGATTACAGAAGTGAAACTTTAGATGCGGCGGGAACAGGGTTTATTCCGGGTTTTGAAATACTGGACGTGGTTGCAATTCCAGAACGCACAAAAGGAGGCATTAGTGAATGGGCTGTGCAATCCGTATTGTCTAATGCAAACTATGCTTATGACAATAAATATATGGGTCAAGTATCTTTTCGTAGAGATGGTGCTTCTAACTTTGGGGACAATGCGAAATATGGTAATTTCTTCTCCGTTAGTGGTGGATGGAACATTCATAACGAAGAATGGTTTAAAGCGGACTGGATGGATGCATTTAAAATCCGCGCTTCTTATGGCTCGGTAGGGAATCGACCAAGTGCTTTATATCCACAATATGATTTATATGCTGTGTCTGGAGGTGCCAGTTATAATCAAAATCCTGGAGCATTGATCAGTCAAATTGGTAACAAGGAGTTAACTTGGGAAAAGACTTACACTAGCGGTTTAGGGATCGATGCAAGTTTTTTTAATAACCGTGCAAGATTAACGGTTGATTTATATGAGAAAAATACTGATAATATATTGTACCGTGTACCAATTAGCGGACTTACAGGTGTGACGAGCATTTGGCAAAATATTGGTGAAATGGAGAATAAAGGAATTGAGGTCTCTCTAGGGGGCGATATCATACGAAATCAGGACCTAACTTGGAGTATTGATTTAAACTTAGGTCATAATTCTAATAAACTAACAAAGCTTTATAAAACTAAGGATGCCAGCGGGAATTATGTGGTAAGACCAATAATTGTGGGTGATGGCTTGGGAATTGCTGGATCTGCACAGCGAATGTTGGAACCAGGTCGTGCTGTAGATACCTATTATTTAAAAGAGTGGGCTGGGGTTAATCCCGAAGATGGTTTGCCTATGTGGTATGTGGTGAACAGAGATGTAGATGGAAATGAACTTTCGCGTGAAACGACTTCTAATTACTCTCAAGCAACATTTGAAAAGACAGGAAAAGTATCTCCTGATTTGTTTGGTGGATTTTCTACAGCATTGAATTATAAGAAATTTGATATAAGCGCTGTGTTCGGTTATGCGTTAGGTGGAAAGATTTATAACTACTCTAGACAAGAATACGATTCAGATGGAACTTATACAGACCGTAACCAAATTCGTTTAAGACCAGAATGGAGTCGTTGGGAAAAACCCGGAGATATTGCCACCCATCCTATAGCGAGATATAATAATCAAGATAAGGGTAATGCAACTTCTACGCGTTATTTAGAAAAGAATGATTTCTTAAAGTTACGTTCTTTAACCATGGGATATAACATCGACTTAAGCCAATTTAAAATTGATAACTTGCGCATTTCATTATCTGGGGAAAACCTGTTTGTGATAACAAACTATTCAGGAGTCGATCCAGAAATTCCAGCTATTGACGGTGCCGTGATGGGATCAACAGGCCCTGCGGTGTATCCTACGACACGTAAATTTATGCTTGGACTTAACTTACAATTTTAAAAATAAACACCATGAAAAAAATATTTATAGCCATTATGGTCGCAGCGACATTTACAGCTTGTGAAATCGACCGACTGCCACACGGAAGTATGGACTCAGAGACTATCGTCGGGGATCCCGATGCATCTCTTGATGCTCTTTTAAACGGAATGTATGGCCAATTAAAAGCGTGGTCTGATCCTATGCACCGTATGGGAGAATATGCAGGAGATAATATGATGATTCGTGGATCTTCTACTGATGCTTTTTATGAATTTATCTCTTATGCGCGAACTCCTAATAATTACCGTTTGACCCAAATGTGGGATTCTGGATATAAGGCTATTGCACAGGCGTCGAATATCATTGATATGATCGATGAGGGGCAGAGTGCTGAAATAGATAATAAAATTGGAGAAACGTACTATGTTCGAGGTATGATGTACTTCTACTTAACACGTGCTTTTGGACGTCCTTATTACCAAAGCCCTGAAACCAATTTGGGTGTACCTATTGTTAATGGTACTCCAGATGATGTTCTTAATATGAATCTGGATGATCGGGCAACAGTAAAAGATAGTTATGAGCAAGCCATAAATGATTTAAAGAAAGCTGAGGAGTTATTAACGTTGGATAAAACCTCAATTTATGCTTCTAAAGAAGCGGCTCAGGCCATGTTGTCTCGTATTTATCTTTATATGAGTGGTACTTATACAGCACCAAATACAGCCTATGCCCAACTTTCTGTAGATTATGCAGATAAAGTGATTAATTCTGGAAAGTATTCTTTATTGCCAAGAACACAATTCATGAAGTATAATACAATTATTCCAGAAAATAACGCTGAAACCATTTTTGCTATTAAGCGCGTGGCATCTGAGTTTTCAGGTTTTGATCACTACTATGGTGTCGGAGGTATGTATGCCAATTTAGGTGGTATGGGTTGGGGCGAAATGTACGCAAGTGCGAAATATATAGATTTGCTTAACGAAACAGGTCGTAATGACTGGCGTTCAGATAGCTATAACCTAGTAGATGCTCGTGCAGCATTTATAAAGCCTACTTACTCACAAGATGCTAATACAGGAGAAACTACAGAAGTATTTCGTTTTATTAAGGAGGATGGTCCTAATAACCTAAATTATGTCCAGGCTAAAATAACTCGTTCTGGAGGTAATATCACGGCTAAGGAAGGGGATAATTCTTATACACTTACTGCAATTGATGCTAATCAGGAAACATATTCTATACTATATAAGGACGGGAAAACCTATTCAGGTGTTATTGATAATTATATTACTCTCAACCGTGTATATCCTCAGTTCTATATTATAAAATCATCTTTGGAAGGTGAGGAATCTCATCTGCATTCTCCGGTGATCAGCCGATTGGGTGAAATTTATTTAAATCGTGCAGAGGCGTATGCCAAGTTAGGAAATTATAATGCAGCACTTATAGATCTAAACACTATCAGGGAACGATCGATTGTCGATGGCGGTTACGCATCGTTAGATGCATCTAACGCAAGTGAGAGACTTGATAAGGAGCGTCAATTAGAGCTCGCTTACCAAGCGGAACGAAGCTATGATGTTTTCCGTAATGGTAAAGAGTTAAAGCGGCACTATCCGGGACCTCATAAACAGTTTGATGATATTTCAGCTACTGATTTCCGCGTGGTTTATTACATCCCTCAGGATGCTATAAATTCCTATCCTGGAACTTTGACGCAGAACCCGACACAATAATTGTGTGATGTTATAATATTCATGAAGAAGCTCAATCATATGAGCTTCTTTGCGTTTATTTAAAGTATATATTAATTGGCAGGAATTAGTTTTAACGACCTACAGGTGTGCTTAGCGAATGTTATTTTTAAAGTTGTAAGCACTGATCTATATTTAAATAATACCACTTTATCTTAAAAAAAAGCCAGATGAATAAAATGAAATTTTTAAATTTTTGTGTCATAGCATTATGTATGCAATTTGTTAATTGCAGGTCTTATAAATCAATTCCTTCACAAACTAATATGTTTAATTTAACCACAAAAATCCCCGCACAGCCAAACACTTGGATGGTGAATCGGAATACTAAGGCCGCAAAAACGCCAAGTGACGAATCAAAAACCTGGACGGATGTCAATCAGGTGATGCACACTTATTTTAAGACCGATACGGCGGGCCTATTGCACCTCGGATTAAACGCAAGTGTTCCCAATGGCATAACTAAGCTAAAAGTGACTTTAGGAGGAAAGGTCAGCACAATTGAACTATCCAATACTGAGGTTCAAACCATCCAAATTGGAGAGTTCGAGGTTAGTAAAGGATATCAGATGATCGAGATTGAAGCACTCGAGACATCGGGCACAGAGATTGCTAACATCAAGGAAATTTTAATCGGCGGACCAGCCACCAAAGGCAAGGTCTATTATATTAAAGACGATGTGTATTTTGGCCGTCGCGGGCCTTCAGTGCATTTGTCATATGAGTTGCCAAAAGAGAAAAAAGTTACTTGGTTTTACAATGAAATCAATGTGCCGGAAGGAGAAGACGTCATCGGTTCGTACTACATGGCCAACGGATTTAAGGATGGTTATTTTGGTATTCAAGTCAACTCTGAAACTGAGCGTCGCATTTTGTTTTCAGTTTGGAGTCCCTTTGATACCCAAGACCCAAAAGAAATTCCGGATGATCATAAAATTATTTTAAAAGGTAAGGGAGAGGGTGTGACCACGGGCGAATTTGGTAATGAGGGTTCCGGAGGACAGAGCTATAAAGTGTTTAATTGGAAACCAAGTACATCTTACAGGTTTTTGCTGAAAGGGGAGCCGGCAGAAAACAATTCGACCGATTATACCGCGTATTTCTACGCTCCAGAAGAAGGGAATTGGAATTTAATTGCCAGTTTCAGAAGACCACAAGGCAGTCGATACCTTCAAAATTTATATTCCTTTTTAGAGAATTTTGTTCCTGCTACAGGTCATATTTCCAGACAGGCCAATTACAATAACCAATGGGTGTATACCGAAGATCAGGAATGGGTAGAGTTGACTACGGCTAAATTCACCGCTGATGCGACGGCGAGAAAAGAATCCCGCATGGATTATGCTGGTGGGGTTGCAGGCCATCAGTTTTTTATGAAGAATTGTGGCTTTTTTGATGACACCACTCCCATTGGTTCCACATTTGTCCGTAAGGCTAATGGTAACGCGCCACAGATAGATTTCTCAGCCTTGGAACTGCCAAAAAAATAAGTTTTTTATCTGAGTTTGTTAATTAGCCAGAAGACCCGGAAAATTCGTTTTTCGGGTTTTTCTTTTGGTTATGGGATTGGTGATTCAGAATTTAGAAAGGTGTTTCCACGGGTATTCTGTTTTTTACTTTTACTTTTGTTTTTCTAATTTTAAGTAAATTTGACTATAAATTAACTCCTTTTTTGACTCAAAAGTGGGAAACGCTTTTAGAACCGGCAAGGGAATGGTTTTATAATAGTTTGATTATTAATGTACAAGGTTTATAAATTTGAATAAAATAAATTTAAAATTTTATTGATATAGACCATTTTTAATCGCAAATTGTACGTTGAATGTAATAGCATCCAGAAATGAGCAACCTAACCAAAAGCATAGAGACCTTTTTCAAAAATGATTCCGCACCGGGCATCTTATTAATGATTGCTACCGTTAGCGCATTAATCGTTGCGAATACACCCTTAAATCATTTTTACCATACGGTCATGCAGCTCAAGTTTGAGATGGGTTTTGAAAATGTTTATATCTCCAAAACCTTACACCACTGGGTCAATGACGGATTGATGGCACTGTTCTTTTTATTGGTGGGCCTCGAAATTAAAAGCGAATTAAAGTTTGGTCGGTTAACCTCTTTTAAATCGGCAGTTTTTCCGGTAGCCGCTGCGGTGAGTGGCGCTTTATTTCCTGCGATTATCTATTTTGCCTTCAACCAAAATACTGATTATGTAAAAGGGTGGGCCATCCCCATGGCTACGGATATTGCGTTTGTCATTGGTATTTTAGCCATGCTCGGCTCCCGAATGCCATCTTGGGCAAAAGTGTTTATTACCACCATCGCAGTAGTAGATGATCTTATTGCTGTATTGGTTATCGCCTTTTTCTACACGGATGAAATTAATTTTAGTGCCTTAGGAATTGCTGGCGCGTGTACCGTCGTCTTGCTAATATTTAATTATAAAGGCGTCAATCGCTTAACACCCTATCTTATTGTAGGCTTTGTGATGTGGTGGGCGGTGTTGACCTCCGGAATCCATGCGACCATTGCTGGGGTTATTTTGGCACTGACATTACCTTTACGTCAAGAATGGGAACTGGATAAAATTCGACGCTATGCATTGCGTGGGTACCATTTGTTTAGAGAAGCAAAAGATCATAAGCTTGCGATGACTAGTACTAAGGTGCACGATTATTTGGAACGCACCCAACGCGAAATGGAATCGCCTTTAAAGCGATTAGAACGTAAATTACATGGTTTGGTGTACTTCTTTATTATGCCGCTCTTCGCTTTTGTGAATGCCGGGATTATATTCGATTCGCAAATTCTGAATGAAGCCTTTCATATTCCCATTACTTGGGGTATCATCGTAGGATTATTGGTGGGGAAACCTGTGGGCATCATGTTGGCCATTTGGATCCTTCTAAAATTCTTCTATAAAAACATGCCGCAAACCCAAGAAATTTGGCGTTTGCTCTTCGGAATTTCCCTGCTTTGTGGTATCGGATTTACAATGTCATTGTTTATTGTCAACCTCTCTTTCGATAATCGGGTAATTCAGGAAGAGGCGAAAATCGGTATTTTATTGGCATCGCTTTTAAGTGGAATTTTGGGCTATCTGGTGCTGCGTAACGCGACCAGAAAGCCAGAAGCTATTACCGAAGATAAAATGAGTAGAATGGGCTATTAATCACCTTGTCTATTTGTTTTTTATCAGAATAACTAGGTTCCTCACTTAGTCTAATTTTGTCCTTCTGTTTTATTTGAACAGGACGCAGAGAGAGCCCGCTTGAATAATTTCTTCAGTTTTGGGTGGCCGTTCATTCGCTTTGGCCTCATCATTATATTTCTTTGGATAATTTTCGGAATCCGTCCGGAAATGCCTAACTTTATAGACATCAAGACGCTAATTCCTTTTAAAATAGGTGCCCTATCGGTTTTAAATTCCAATAGGAGCGCACAGTCATGTTTTATAGGAATTCGTTTTTGATAAATATTTATGCTACAAAAGCACTAAAACCTATCATTCATCTTCAAATTTCAATCCTATGGAACAAGATATCTTTAACACTAAAAAACAACTATCGGTAAACGGACAAACGTATGATTATTACAGTCTTGAAGCCTTATCTAGCCTGGGTTATGAAGTGCATAAACTTCCCTTTTCCATTCGAATCCTATTAGAAAATGCCCTGCGTAATTTTGACAGCTTCTCGGTCACTAAAGAAAATGTCGAAACTTTGCTACATTGGAAGCCCGAAGGCTCTGATAAAGACATTCCGTTTAAACCGGCACGTGTGCTCATGCAAGATTTTACCGGGGTGCCTGCTGTGGTTGATATTGCCGCCCTTCGGGCAGAAGTAGCCAGAAAGGGCAAAAACCCTGATCATATCAATCCTTTGGTGCCTGTCGATTTGGTGATTGACCATTCCGTGCAAGTGGATTATTTTGGGACGGAATATTCCTATCAACGCAATATGGAAGAGGAATACAAACGGAACAAGGAACGTTACCAATTTTTAAAATGGGCCCAGCAGTCTTTTGATAATTTTAGCGTCGTTCCACCGGGAATGGGTATTTGCCATCAAATCAACTTAGAATATTTCTCCAAAGGTGTGATTGAGCGCGACGGACAATTGTTTCCGGATACGGTAGTCGGTACGGATAGTCATACCCCCATGGTTAACGGAATAGGTGTAGTGGCTTGGGGTGTTGGTGGTATTGAAGCAGAAGCCGCCATATTAGGGCAACCTTTATATTTTATCATGCCTGAAGTGATTGGATTGCGCTTGACCGGTAAATTACCTCTAGGATCCACGGCTACCGATCTGGTGTTGACCATCGCCAATATTTTAAGAAAACAAGGGGTGGTGGGAAAATTTGTTGAGGTATTCGGGCCCGGCTTAGACCATTTATCGGTACCGGACAGAGCGACCATCGGCAACATGTCGCCTGAGTTTGGCTGTACCATTACTTATTTCCCAATTGACGGTAAAACGCTGACCTATATGCGCGAAAGTAATCGTACTGAAGAACAGATCAATCTGGTCGAAACCTATTGTAAGGCGAATATGCTATGGCGTGAAAATGAAGATCAAATTACCTATACTGAAGTTGTAGAATTGGACGTCTCTACCATCGAGCCTACAGTTGCCGGTCCTAAACGTCCTCAAGATAAAATATTACTGAAGAATTTTAAACCGAAGTTTATTGATTTATTGAGTTCCTCATTTGAGCGCGAATACATTGAGCATGAAGATCGGGAGTCGGTAATTAGATGGAAAAATGAAGGCGGGAATCAACCAGCCTCACCGGCTAAGGAAATATCAGATGGGACCAAAATAGAAACCAAGGAGAAAAATGGTCTAAAAACAGTTTGGATTGATAAAGGCGAACAAAAATTCTCCTTGTCTGATGGCTCTGTAGTTATTGCTGCAATAACCTCGTGTACCAACACCTCCAATCCGTTTGTGATGGTTGGGGCAGGATTGGTGGCCAAAAAGGCGCGCCAAAAAGGTATTGATGTCAAACCATGGGTAAAAACATCCTTAGCTCCAGGGTCTAAAGTGGTGACTGATTACCTGAAGAAAGCCGATTTATTAAAAGATCTCGAAGCCTTGCAGTTTCACTTAGTAGGTTACGGGTGCACCTCGTGTATCGGGAATTCAGGGCCATTGCCACCGGCAATTTCTAAAGCGGTTGATGATAATGACCTTGTGGTGTGTTCAGTGTTGTCCGGCAACCGGAATTTTGAGGCACGTGTGCATTCGCAGGTAAAAATGAATTACTTAATGTCGCCAATGTTGGTAGTGGCCTTCGCCATTGCCGGCCGTGTGGATATCAATCTGACCACTGATCCTATCAGTTATGATAAAAATCAACTTCCGGTGTATCTAAAGGACATCTGGCCAACGGATGATGAAATTAACGCCGTGCTTAAAGACGTCTTAACGCCGAAAGATTTCGACAAAAATTATTCTGAAATCTTTGAGGGGAATGAAATTTGGAGAAACTTAGAAGTCCCTAAAGGAAAACTTTACGAATGGGATCAGGAATCTACCTATATCCAGGAAATTCCGTTTTTTAAAGATATTTCAGAAACCGCGCCCGCATTAGAGAACATAACCAAGGCCAGAGCACTTTTAGTGTTGGGAGACAGTATTACGACCGATCATATTTCGCCTGCAGGAGCTTTTGATGAAGAGTCTGCAGCAGGAAAATACCTCCTTGAAAAAGGTGTAAAGAAAGAAGCATTCAATTCCTACGGAAGCCGACGTGGTAATGATGAAGTGATGGTGAGGGGAACGTTTGCCAACGTCCGCATCAAGAATAAGCTGGCTCAAGCGGAAGGTGGATACACTTCTTATTTACCAACTGGCGAGGAAATGAGTGTTTATGATGCGGCAATGAAATATCAAAAGGATAACACGCCTTTAGTGGTGTTGACGGGTAAAGAATACGGCAGTGGCTCCTCGAGGGATTGGGCGGCTAAAGGCACTTTTCTACTAGGCATAAAAGCGGTTATTGCGGAAAGTTACGAGCGGATTCATAGAAGTAATTTAGTAGGGCTTGGTGTGTTGCCATTGCAATATGAAGCAGGTGATACCGCAGAAAAATTAGGTTTGACAGGAACAGAAACTTTTACGATCTCGGGAATTGCGGAAGGTCTGACCCCTCATAAATCGGTAAACGTCACCGCCGAAAATGAGAGCGGTGAAGTGATAAAGTTTAAAGCCATTGCCCGATTGGACTCCTTAATAGATATTGAATATTACCGTAATGGCGGCATTCTCCAATACGTGTTGCGTCAATTTTTAGATAAAGCATAATGGTGATCTCATAATTATAAACGTGATAAAAATTAAAAGAAGAAAAGACAATTTATGAAAACAGCCTCATTAACACAACAGATAGAATATCATGATACAAAACCATCCATCCAAGTGCTGTTGGAAACTGAAAGTGGAAAGGAGATTCGGATCGTCTTTAAAAAAGACCAGGTGATGAAGAAACATAAAACCCCGTTTGCAATTGTGGTTGAAATTTTTGAAGGGCAAATAAATTTTGGGGTTAATGAATTGAACTATACCCTAAGTAAAGGCGATTTAGTAGCCTTGGAAGGGAATGTGCCCCACGATTTAACCGCATTAGAAGATAGTATTGTGCGGTTAAGTTTAAATAAAGCAGACTCTGCGCAACGGGTTAGAGATGTTGCGGATCGATCGTAAATAGGTTTACATAAGCAATTTGATACATGGGATGCTTAGAGAGTTGTACTAAAGCGCAAAAAAAATGACCATGAAAAATCAAGTTGTACAAATAAAATCGATAGCATAGTGCTCATGGACGCATTACCGAGCAGTTTTTAAAGGCTTGCATACTTTCTTTTGAAAAGCAGTTTTATCTCTGCGGAACACCACCAATGATGGCAGCAGTAGAAGAACAGTTATCGCATCTGCATGTAAAAAAAGAACAGTTGGTGATGGAGGAATTCTAAGCAACATGACTACGATAAAGATAAAACGGATTTATGATAAGCCTTCCAAAGATGATGGCTATCGGGTTTTGGTGGATAGAATATGGCCTCGCGGAATTTCAAAAGAAGATGCCAAATTGGACGATTGGCTGAAAGAGATTGGACCCTCAACACCACTAAGAAAATGGTTTGACCACGATCCTGAAAAATTTGAAGTGTTTTCAAAGAAATATAAATATGAATTGAAAGACAAAACTCAGATCCTAACGGCCAACATGGATCAGGCCAAATCAAAAACCATCACCTTATTGTATGGCGCAAAAGATACGGTACATAATCAAGCGGTGGTTCTTAAAGAAGTTCTAGAAAATCTGTAATGGGATTATCAACTTGACACACTTTTCCGTGTGAGCGCCTACGTCAGTTTGAGCGCCTATGTCATTTTGAGGGCCTATGTCAGTTTGAGCGCAGTCGAAAACCTTAGTTATTAAGGTTAAAGCTACTTCGACTACGCTCAATAGGACAGTCATCCTTTAGAAAAGTACTATAGGCATTTGGATGTATAATCTGTTTGCATCAAAAAAGCCTCTCCATTACAGAGAAGCTTTCTTAATTATAACGGTTTTTTTAAACCTACATCTTAATCAATTTAGTAGTCGACACGTGTCCGTTTTGAGTTTGTATTTTAATAACATACATACTCTGAACTAAATCTGAAATGTCAAATTCATCTGTTGCTGTAAAATTGCCTTTAAAAGATGTTACATGTTTCCCCGTCAGGTCATAAATATCCAGACTAGAAAACTCCTTATTTACTTTAAAACTACTGTGTGCAGGATTTGGATAAAGGGTGAAACTCGATTCACTTATCACATCATCTATACTCAAGGTAGACCGTTTATTGCCAAAAATCCGAAACTGACCTGCCGAGATAGTAATCGTGGGTTGGTTATAGGATGTCGCTCCAGTATCATCCATTAAATCAAACCAAGTTTCGCCGGCCGGAATGGTGGTGTTTACAGTTTTTGAGGTCACGTCAAAATTTGCTAAAACAATCACATTTCTTAGGCTGCTTTTTGGTAACGCGGGATTAAAAATTTCAATCGAAGGTGTGAGCGTGTTAGTATTGATTTTGTAATCGCCTTCAAAAACGTCTTCCGTAATTTTTAGCTTGATGAGTTGAGCCCAATCGTTATAGATTTTACTTCTTGTGGTGTTGTCCAACCACTTTTGTGTCCATTGCGGTTGGGGTTTGGTGTCCAATTTACAATCGCCATCAACTCCGCCAGGGACATTTACAGAGCCATCATTACAGGTGAAAATGGAGTTTTGCATGCCTAATTCGCCAAAATGCCAGATCATTTTTGGACCGGGAACGGTTAAGGTGACCGCGCCTAAAGCAGACATTCGAGATAAAGCTACATTTATATCTTTAACATCATGAGCACTGTTGGTACTATTGCCATACAACAAGTTTTTGTACATTAAACGTTCCTCATCGTGACTTTCAGCGTAGCCCACCAAGCGGGCGCCTTTAAATTGAGGTCGCGATTTGTGACCAATGCCACTAATATCGTTGTCAGAATTGTAGCCCATAGTCAATTGGTTGTAGGGATTGGTCATTTTGCCCCACATCATAATGCCTTTACCTTCACTGTATTTGTAATTGGCCCATTCCTTTTCTTCGTTTTCTGAACCTAAATGTTCAAAAATGACATAATGGTTGGGGTCAAGAGACCACGAATAATCGGCATATTCTTTTAAGATCGCTACACGATCGGCTTGGTATGCGTTGGTGCAGCCTTCATCATTAGCCCTACAATTTTGGGTAAAGCCTTTGGTTAAATCCCATCGGAACCCATCAATATTAAATTCTTCCACCCAATGTTTCACCACACGCTTTACATAAGCTTGGGTTAGCGGATTGGAATGGTCAAAATCAGAACCTACATTATAACTGTGTCGTGCTTCTATATTGAAATACGGATTTACGCTGCTCGTATTTCCCCAACCGTCGCCGTCAGCATCATTCATCCACATTCTCACCATGGGGTTTCTGCCGAAAGCATGATTTAAAGCGACATCTAGAATGACAGCGATATCGTTTTGATGACAAAGGTCAATGAATTCCTTGAGTTTGTTTTCGGTGCCATAAAATTTATCCAAAGCCATGTGAAAGGACGTATTGTAGCCCCAGCTTTCGTTGCCTTCAAACTCCATCACTGGCAATAATTGAATCGCGTTAATGTTGAGGTTTTTAAAATAATCAATCTTGTCAATTAAATCTTGATAGTTGCGGTCGGAATCAAAATCTCTAACCAACACTTCATAGATGATCAGGTCTTCCTTTTTTGGCTTCGTAAAGTTCTTGACCTGCCAATTGTAAGCTGTTTGACCGGTTTGTAAAACCGTTACCTCACGCTCTTGGCCTGTGGGATAAGCTGGTAGGTTAGGGTAGCTGCTTGCTGGAATGTCAGGATCATCAAAAGGCGATAGGACTAAGGTAGAAAATGGGTCGGCCGTTTTTACCATTTTAGGCGAATTTGGAGCCGGTGTTTTATCAACCACCCAATATTGATA
>Ga0114916_1000208_pt1 | contig 44200 bp, 55 predicted proteins | sample MalvirAntarct_66_FD_83501 | JGI IMG/M metagenome (GOLD analysis project Ga0114916, IMG submission 83501) | Marine viral communities from the Global Malaspina Expedition - Malaspina viral metaG Antarct_66 | ecosystem: Environmental > Aquatic > Marine > Oceanic | place: West Anvers Island... | reverse complement strand
TATATGCCAACAATTTCACAATTAGTACGAAAAGGAAGGTCCAAAATAACCAAGAAGAGTAAATCGGCCGCTCTAGATTCGTGCCCTCAAAGACGAGGTGTTTGTACGCGTGTATATACTACTACACCAAAGAAACCAAACTCAGCTATGCGTAAAGTAGCAAGGGTAAGGTTAACCAATGGTAAGGAAGTAAACGCATACATCCCTGGTGAAGGTCACAATCTACAAGAGCACTCGATAGTATTGGTTAGAGGCGGAAGGGTAAAAGATTTGCCAGGAGTTAGGTATCACATCGTTCGTGGAGCATTAGACACCGCTGGTGTTGAAGGTAGAACACAACGTAGATCTAAGTACGGAGCAAAACGCCCAAAGAAGTAATTAAAAACTTTTAAAGAGAAGACATGAGAAAAAGACAGGCCAAGAAAAGACCACTTTTACCGGATCCAAGGTTTAATGACCAATTGGTAACACGTTTTGTAAACAACTTAATGTGGGACGGAAAAAAGTCAGTGGCTTTTAAAGTATTTTACGATGCAATTGATATCGTAGAAGAGAAAAAAACAGACGAAGAAAAAACTGGATTAGAAACATGGAAAGATGCCCTTTCTAATGTAATGCCTCACGTTGAGGTTCGTAGTCGTAGAGTTGGTGGGGCGACCTATCAAATTCCTAATCAGATACGTCCAGATCGTAAGATTTCAACTGCGATGAAATGGTTAATCCTTTTCTCTCGTAAGAGAAATGAAAAATCAATGGCTCAAAAATTAGCTGCAGAAATCTTAGCTGCATCTAAAGAAGAAGGTGCTGCGGTTAAGAAAAGAACTGATACGCACAAGATGGCTGAGGCAAATAAGGCATTCTCACATTTCAGATTTTAATAAAAATGGCTAGAGATTTAAAACTTACTAGAAATATTGGTATTGCTGCGCATATTGATGCCGGTAAAACTACTACAACAGAACGTGTCCTATATTATACTGGGGTAAGTCACAAGATTGGTGAGGTACATGATGGTGCCGCGACAATGGACTGGATGGCGCAAGAGCAGGAGAGAGGTATTACCATTACGTCTGCAGCAACTACTTGTACTTGGAAATTTCCAATGGAAAATGGAGAGCCTGTTGAAGATACACAGGGGTACCACTTTAATATTATTGACACACCTGGTCACGTTGACTTTACCGTAGAGGTGAATCGTTCATTACGTGTATTGGATGGGTTGGTTTTCTTGTTTAGTGCTGTTGATGGCGTTGAGCCACAATCTGAGACTAACTGGAGATTGGCAGATAATTACAAAGTACCACGTATTGGCTTTGTGAATAAGATGGACCGTCAGGGTTCTAACTTCATGATGGTTTGTCAGCAAGTAAAAGATATGTTAGGTTCTAATGCAGTGCCTATCGTATTGAATATTGGTGATGAAGAAAACTTTAAAGGGATCGTAGATTTAGTGAAAAATCGCGCAGTTGTATGGCACGAGGATTCAATGGGAGCTACGTTTGATATTATTGACATTCCTGAAGAATTAAAGGAAGAAGCAAGAATGCTTCGTGGCAAACTTATTGAAGAAGTTGCTGCTTACGATGAAAATTTGCTTGAGAAATATATGGAAGATGAAGACTCTATTACTGAGGATGAAGTGCATGCTGCACTTCGCGCTGCGGTAATGGATATGTCTATTATTCCTATGATCTGTGGTTCTGCGTTTAAAAACAAAGGAGTTCAGTTCCTATTAGATGCTGTGTGTCGTTATTTGCCTTCTCCAATGGATAAGGAAGGTATCATTGGAATGAATCCGGATACAGAAAAAGAAGAAATGCGTAAACCAGATGTAAAGGAGCCTTTCGCTGCTTTAGCTTTTAAGATTGCGACAGATCCGTTTGTGGGTCGTTTAGCATTTTTTAGAGCATATTCTGGGAGGTTGGATGCAGGATCGTATGTGTTGAATAATCGTTCAGGTAAAAAAGAGCGTATTTCACGAATTTACCAAATGCACGCTAACAAACAAAATGCAATTGATTATATAGAGGCAGGAGATATTGGTGCTGCTGTTGGATTTAAAAGTATTAAAACTGGGGATACGCTTTCAGATGAAAAGTATCCAATTGTTTTGGAAAGCATGGACTTTCCAGATCCAGTAATTGGTATTGCAGTAGAGCCTAAGACGAAGGTTGATGTTGATAAGTTAGGGATGGCTTTGGCAAAGTTGGCTGAAGAAGACCCAACGTTCCAAGTGCGTTCAGATGAAGCTTCCGGACAGACTATTATTTCTGGAATGGGTGAACTTCACTTAGATATTATTGTAGACAGATTGAGACGTGAATTTAAGGTTGAAGTAAACCAAGGTGCGCCTCAAGTTGAATATAAAGAAGCAGTTACTCGTGATGCAAATCACAGAGAGGTGTACAAGAAACAATCTGGTGGTCGTGGTAAATTTGCAGATATTGTATTTACATTAGGGCCAGCAGAAAAAGGACACGTAGGCTTAGAGTTTGAGAACAAAATTAAAGGTGGTAATGTTCCTAAGGAATTTATCCCTTCAGTTGAAAAAGGTTTCAAACAAGCAATGGCCAACGGACCGTTAGCAGGATTTGAAGTAGATAGTTTAAAGGTAACCTTAAAGGATGGATCTTTCCACCCTGTGGATTCTGATGCATTATCTTTCGAGCTTGCAGCGAAGATGGGCTTTAAGGCTGTAGCTAAATCAGCTGGAGCTAAAATTCTTGAACCAATCATGAAACTTGAAGTTATCACTCCAGAAGAGAACATGGGTGATATTGTAGGTGACTTAAACCGTCGTCGTGGACAAGTTAATGACATGGGTGATAGAGCAGGAGCTAAGGTTGTAAAAGCTGAAGTGCCACTTTCTGAAATGTTTGGTTATGTAACCACATTAAGAACGTTGTCTTCAGGTAGAGCAACATCAACAATGGAATTTTCACATTATGCTATAACGCCTTCTAATATTTCAGAAGAGGTAATCGCAGCAGCAAGAGGAATCGCTAACGTATAATTTTTCAGCAATGAGTCAAAAAATAAGAATCAAGTTAAAATCATACGATCATAATTTAGTGGATAAATCTGCTGAAAAAATCGTTAAGACCGTAAAAAGCACGGGTGCTGTTGTAACTGGACCAATTCCATTACCAACGCACAAAAAAATCTTTACAGTATTACGTTCACCACACGTAAACAAGAAGAGTAGAGAGCAATTCCAATTAAGTTCTTATAAAAGACTTTTGGATATCTACAGTTCTTCTTCCAAGACAATTGACGCTCTAATGAAGTTAGAGTTGCCAAGTGGAGTAGAAGTAGAGATTAAGGTGTAATTGCTTTCCGAAGCAATTCGGAAGACATGTCCTGAGCTGCGAGCGAAGGAAAAACGGAAAAAAAATAACATTCAGGGTTGAATTTATTTTGACCCTGTTTTTATAAAGTAGAATTAGTACTAATTAATAAATAATAGATTATGTCTGGGTTAATAGGAAGAAAGATAGGGATGACCAGCATCTTTGACGCGAACGGAAAGAATATGCCGTGTACCGTTATTGAAGCAGGGCCCTGTGTTGTCACCCAAGTCAGAACCGAAGAAGTTGACGGCTATAATGCCCTTCAGCTTGGTTTCGATGACAAAAAGACTGCTACTAAGGCTGCCGAAGGGCACGCTAAAAAAGCAGGAAGCGTTGTAAAACGTAAAGTCGCCGAATTCAAAGGTTTTGATGAGGAGTACAAATTAGGTGATACAATCACTGTAGCGCACTTTGCTGAAGGAGAATTTGTGGATATTGCTGCAACTTCAAAAGGTAAAGGGTTTCAGGGGGTTGTAAAACGTCACGGTTTTGCCGGTGTAGGTCAAGCTACTCACGGTCAACATAACCGTTTAAGAGCGCCAGGTTCTATTGGTGCCGCATCATATCCAGCGAGAGTATTCAAAGGAATGAAGATGGCTGGCCAAATGGGGAACGAAAAGGTGAAAGTTCAAAACTTAAGAGTGTTAAAGGTAGTTGCTGAGAAGAACCTACTTGTTGTGAAAGGGTGTATACCTGGACATAAGAACGCTTATGTAATGATTCAGAAATAATGAAGGTAGCTGTACTAGATAAAAACGGAAAAGACACAGGTAGAAAGGTTGAGCTTTCTAAGGATGTGTATGGGATTGAGCCTAATAATCATGCGCTTTACCTTGATGTGAAACAATTTCTTGCGAATCAAAGACAAGGAACACACAAAGCGAAAGAGCGTGCTGAAATTACTGGTTCAACCAGAAAGATTAAGAAGCAAAAAGGAACTGGTACTGCCCGTGCGGGAAGTATCAAGTCTGGTATCTTTAAAGGTGGTGGTAGAATGTTTGGTCCAAGACCAAGAAATTACTCCTTTAAATTAAATAAAAACTTGAAGCGTTTAGCTCGTAAATCTGCCTTAACAATGAAGGCAAATGACAAGGCTATAGTAGTATTAGAAGATCTTTCTTTTGACGCTCCGAGGACTAAAGATTTCACTGCTCTTTTAAAGACTTTAGGGTTGGAGAACAAAAAATCTTTATTCGTGTTGGGAGAGTCGAATAATAATGTATATTTGTCTTCGCGAAATTTAAGAGGTGCTGAAGTTGTAACAAACTCACATTTAAGCACTTACCAAATTATGAATGCAAATAGCCTTGTGTTATTCGAAGGTTCTTTGGAAGGAATTGAAACAAACTTAAGTAAATAGAAACGAGATGAGTATCTTAATTAAACCTATTATTACGGAAAAAGCTACAGCTGATGCGGAATTAAATAACCGATACGGTTTTGTAGTTAACCCAAAGGCGAATAAGGTAGAAATCAAGAAAGCGGTGGAAGCTGCTTACGGAGTTTCTGTTAAAAAAGTTCGCACATTAAATGTCCGCCCTGATAGGAAGACACGTTATACAAAAACGGGTGTTCAATCTGGTAAAACAAATGCTTATAAAAAAGCAATTGTACAGGTGGCGGAAGGTGATACAATAGATTTTTACAATAACATCTAGGCAAAAGCTTAGATTTAATTAGACAAAAATGTCAGTAAGAAAATTAAAACCTATCACCCCGGGTCAGCGTTTTAGAGTTGTAAATGGTTTTGACGCCATAACAACTGATAAGCCGGAGAAGAGTTTATTAGCTCCGAATAAGAGATCTGGTGGTAGAAACAGTCAAGGTAAAATGACCATGCGCTATATAGGTGGTGGGCATAAAAGAAAATATCGAATTATCGATTTCAAACGTGATAAAGCGGGGATTCCTGCGGTTGTTGCGTCTATTGAATACGATCCAAACCGTACAGCGTTTATCGCGTTGCTTAATTACCAAGATGGTGAGAAGCGTTACGTAATCGCTCAAAACGGATTGGAAGTTGGACAAAACATAGTTTCTGGTGAGCAAACAGCTCCTGAAATTGGAAACGCAATGCTTTTGGCTAGTATTCCATTAGGTACTATTATTTCTTGTATTGAATTACGTCCTGCTCAAGGTGCTGTTTTAGCACGTTCTGCTGGTGCGTTCGCTCAGTTAATGGCGCGAGACGGGAAATATGCTACAGTTAAATTGCCATCCGGTGAAACGCGTTTAGTCCTAGTTACCTGTATGGCAACTATTGGTGCTGTTTCTAACAGTGATCACCAGTTGTTAGTTTCTGGTAAAGCGGGTAGATCGAGATGGTTGGGTAGAAGACCACGTACTAGACCGGTTGTGATGAATCCAGTTGATCACCCAATGGGTGGTGGAGAGGGTAAATCTTCAGGAGGTCACCCACGTTCTAGAAACGGTATTCCTGCAAAAGGATTTAGAACCCGTTCTAAAACGAAAGCGAGTAATAAATATATCATTGAACGTAGAAAGAAATAAGCTATGGCAAGATCATTAAAAAAAGGACCGTACGTTCACTACAAGTTAGATAAGAAAGTACAACAAAATGTAGATTCTAATAAGAAGACTGTGATCAAGACTTGGTCAAGAGCCTCTATGATTACACCAGATTTTGTTGGACAAACCATCGCAGTTCATAACGGGCGTCAATTCGTACCTGTATATGTAACTGAGAATATGGTAGGACATAAACTAGGAGAATTTTCACCTACAAGATCATTCCGTGGTCACGCTGGTGCTAAAAATAAAGGTAAAAAATAATAGGCCATGGGAGTTCGTAAAAGAGAAAGAGCAGAACAAATCAAAGAGGATAAGAAGACTCAGTACTTCGCCAAATTGAACAATTGCCCTACATCACCAAGAAAAATGCGCTTAATGGCGGATTTGGTAAGAGGTGAGAAAGCAGATAAAGCACTTAATTTATTAAGATTTAGTTCGAAGGAAGCTTCAAAACGTTTAGAGAAATTGTTACTGTCTGCAATCGCAAACTGGCAAGCTAAAAACGAAGATGCTTCAGTTGAGGATGCAGATCTTTTTATTAAAGAGATCCGAGTGGATAGTGGAACGATGTTGAAGAGACTTCGTACTGCGCCTCAAGGACGTGCACACAGAATTAGAAAACGTTCTAACCACGTAACACTCGTGTTAGGAGCTAACGATAACACACAAAGCAAGTAATAAATGGGACAGAAGACAAATCCAATCGGGAATCGCTTAGGTATCATCAGAGGATGGGAATCCAACTGGTACGGCGGAAACGACTACGGCGATAAATTGGCCGAAGACGACAAGATTAGAAAATATGTTCATGCTCGTTTATCAAAAGCAAGTGTGTCTAGAGTAATCATTGAGCGTACGCTTAAACTTGTAACCGTTACTATCACAACGGCTCGCCCAGGTATCATTATTGGTAAAGGCGGTCAAGAGGTAGACAAGTTAAAAGAAGAGCTTAAAAAGATTACAGGTAAAGAAGTACAGATCAACATCCATGAGATTAAAAGACCTGAACTTGATGCATTCTTAGTTGGAGCTAGTGTTGCAAGACAAATTGAAAACAGAATTTCATACCGTCGTGCAATTAAAATGGCTATCGTTGCAGCTATGAGAATGAATGCTGAAGGTATCAAAATTCAAATCTCTGGACGTTTAAATGGTGCTGAAATGGCGCGATCTGAGTCTTATAAAGACGGTCGTATTCCTTTATCAACATTTAGAGCCGATATAGACTATGCTTTAGTTGAGGCGCACACTACTTATGGTAGATTGGGTGTTAAAGTATGGATCATGAAAGGCGAAGTGTATGGAAAAAGAGAACTTTCTCCCCTTGTTGGTTTAGACAAGAAAGGTGGAAAAAGTGGTTCTGGTCGAGGTGGTAATAACAAAGCACGTCGTAATAACAGAAAGTAATTTTTTAAAGAAAAGAAGAAAATGTTACAACCTAAAAGAACAAAGTTCCGTAAACAGCAAAAAGGCCGCATGAAAGGAAATGCCGGACGTGGTAACCAGCTTGCCTACGGTACTTTTGGTATAAAGTCTTTAGATTCAAATTTCTTGACAGCACGTCAAATTGAGGCAGCACGTATTGCAGCTACACGTTTTATGAAAAGAGAAGGTTCAATCTGGATTATGATTTTTCCAGACAAGCCAATCACAAAGAAACCATTAGAAGTGCGTATGGGTAAAGGAAAGGGTGCCGTTGAATATTGGGCAGCTATTGTAAAACCTGGTAGAATCTTGTTTGAAATTTCTGGAGTAAATCTAGAAACAGCTAAAGAAGCTTTACGCCTAGCAGCACAAAAACTTCCAGTAAAAACAAGGTTCATAATCTCTAGAGATTACCAAGCTTAATTTTTGACAGATGAAACAATCACAAATAAACGAAGCATCAACAGCCGAACTTCAGGAGCAATTAACAGAATCTAGAAAGTTATATTCAGATTTGAAAATGGCACATACCATTTCACCGTTAGAAAATCCAGTTCAATTAAGAGCGCACAGAAGAACAATTGCTAGAATTGCGACAGAACTAACTAAAAGAGAAGTACAATAGTACGTAGCTGAAAGATGGAAAAAAGAAACTTAAGAAAAGAACGTATAGGTGTAGTTACTAGTAGCAAAATGGAGAAGTCTATTGTTGTTGCTGAAGTAAAAAAAGTAAAGCACCCTATGTATGGTAAGTTCGTTTTAAAAACGAAAAAATACGTAGCACACGACGAAAAGAACGACTGCAACGAGGGGGATACTGTAAAGATCATGGAAACAAGACCTTTATCGAAGACCAAAAGTTGGAGACTAGTAGAAATCATTGAAAGAGCGAAGTAATTATGTTACAACAAGAATCAAGATTAAGAGTCGCAGACAACACAGGTGCTAAAGAAGTTTTAGTTATTCGAGTACTTGGTGGAACCAAAAAGAGATATGCTTCTATTGGAGATAAGATTGTAGTTACTGTAAAGGAAGCTACTCCAAATGGAACTATTAAGAAAGGTGCGGTTTCTACAGCAGTTGTTGTACGTACCGTGAAAGAAGTTAGAAGACCTGATGGATCATATATTCGTTTTGACGATAATGCTTGTGTACTTTTAGGACCTCAAGGGGAAATGAGAGGAACTCGCGTATTTGGTCCGGTTGCTAGAGAACTTCGTGATAAACAATTTATGAAAATAGTATCATTGGCACCAGAGGTGCTTTAATACGAAAAGTAAGATGGCAAAGCTTAAAATAAAATCTGGCGATACAGTTGTAGTGACTACCGGAGATCATAAAGGATCTGAAGGGAAGGTACTTGTTGTATTTTCAGACAAGAATAAGGCAATAGTAGAGGGAGTAAATACAGTAAAGAAACATGAGAAGCCAAGTGCGGCAAATCCTCAAGGTGGAATTACGGAAAAAGAGGCTCCTATTCATATTTCTAACCTTGGGTTAGTAGATTCAAAAACTGGAACTGCGACGCGTGTAGGATATAGAATGGAAGATGGTAAAAAAGTACGATTTTCTAAAAAATCGAATCAAGTATTATAGTTATGGCATATTCACCAAGACTTAAGGACGAGTACAAGAGCAGAGTAGTGAACGCTCTTACAGACGAATTTGGCTACAAAAATATTATGCAGGTACCAAAACTAGAGCGCATTGTTGTGTCTCGTGGGGTTGGAGCTGCTGTAGCTGATAAAAAATTGATAGACTATTCTGTTGATGAACTTACAAATATCACTGGGCAAAGAGCAGTAGCGACAATCTCTAAGAAAGATGTTGCAACCTTTAAGCTTCGTAAAGGGATGCCAATTGGGGCACGAGTTACTTTACGTGGTGAGCGTATGTATGAGTTTTTAGATAGACTTGTAACTTCTGCGCTGCCAAGGGTACGTGATTTCGGAGGAATTAAAGCAACTGGTTTTGATGGTAGAGGTAACTACTCATTAGGAGTTACTGAACAGATTATCTTTCCTGAAATCGATATCGATAAGGTAAAGAAAATCGAAGGTTTGAATATTACATTCGTAACCACGGCTGCCACAGATAAGGAAGCAAAATCATTACTAACTGAATTAGGAATACCTTTTCAAAAGAACTAACAGATGGCTAAAGAATCAATGAAAGCCCGTGAGGTAAAAAGAGCAAGAACGGTAGCAAAATATGCTGAAAAGAGAAAAGCTTTGAAAGAAGCTGGAGACTATGAAGGCCTACAGAAATTACCAAAAAATGCTTCTCCAGTTAGAATGCACAACAGGTGCAAATTAACAGGAAGACCAAAAGGGTATATGAGGACATTTGGTGTTTCACGTGTTATGTTTCGTGAAATGGCAAATCAAGGTTTAATACCAGGTGTTAGAAAAGCAAGTTGGTAATATAATTAACAGATATTAGGTTCAGTGAAGACTGAAAACCAATATCGTAACTAAGAATAAATGACAACAGATCCAGTAGCAGATTATTTAACGAGAGTTAGAAATGCAGTGAAAGCAGGACACCGTGTAGTAGAGGTGCCAGCGTCAAACCTTAAAAAGGAGATCACAAAAATCTTGTTTGACCAGGGGTTCTATTTAAGTTACAAATTTGAAGACGATAACGGACCACAAGGTTCTATTAAGATCGCCTTGAAATATGATAAGCTTACAAAAGACCCAGTAATCAAGAAGATTCAAAGAATTAGTAAACCAGGTTTACGGAAATATGCAAGTTCTAAGGAACTGCCTCGTATCTTAAACGGATTGGGTGTAGCTATCATATCAACTTCTGCGGGAGTTATGACTGGTAAGCAGGCTCAGTCGCAGAATGTAGGTGGTGAAGTATTATGTTTCGTATACTAAAAACAGACAAAAGAAATGTCAAGAATAGGTAAAAACCCGGTAGCGATCCCAGAAGGAGTTACAGTTGAGATTAAAGACAACGTAGTAACCGTAAAAGGGAAATTAGGAGAATTAACTCAGGAATACTCTGATGTTACCATCAAGAATGAAGACGGACAACTTGTCGTTGAGCGCCCTTCAGATTTTAAAGATCATAGAGCAAAACACGGTCTATACAGAGCGTTATTGTCGAACATGATTGAAGGTGTAACAAAGGGATGGAGTAAAGAATTAGAATTGGTTGGTGTAGGTTACAGAGCTAGCAATCAAGGTCAAAAATTAGATTTAGCCTTAGGGTTTTCACACAATATCGTTTTGAACATTGCTCAAGAGGTAAAAGTGGAAACTGTTTCAGATAAAGGAAAGAATCCTATTATAAAATTAACATCATTTGATAAACAACTGGTTGGACAGGTTGCGGCGAAAATCCGCGGATTCCGTAGACCAGAGCCTTATAAAGGAAAAGGCGTGAAGTTTGTAGGTGAACAAATAAGAAGAAAAGCAGGTAAATCTGCATAAGATATAACGTTATGGCATTATCAAAAGAAGATAGAAGACAGCGTTTACGTTACAGAATACGTAAAACTATTTCAGGAACTGAACAGCGCCCTCGTTTGGCAGTTTTCAGAAGTAATAAAGAAATTTATGCACAACTTATCGACGATGTAAGTGGTAAAACAATTACCGCAGCATCTTCAAGAGATAAAGGTATTGATGCTTCAAAGGTTAATAAAACCGAAGCAGCAAAACTAGTTGGGCAAGCAATTGCTGAAAAGGCTGTAAAGGCTGGAGTAGAAACTGTTTCTTTCGATAGAGGCGGTTACTTATATCACGGAAGAGTAAAATCATTAGCTGAAGGCGCTCGCGAAGGTGGCCTTAAATTCTAAAGACTATGTATCAAGATTATAAAAACGTAGAATTAGTAAAACCTGGAGGTCTTGAATTGAAAGATCGTCTAGTAGGTGTACAACGTGTTACGAAAGTGACAAAAGGGGGTAGAGCCTTCGGATTTTCAGCCATTGTAGTTGTTGGAGATGAAAATGGAGTAGTAGGTCACGGTCTTGGAAAATCTAAGGATGTAGCTAGCGCAATTGCGAAGGCTATTGAAGATGCTAAGAAAAACCTAGTACGTATTCCATTGAACAAAGCAACTTTGCCACATGAGCAAAAAGGTAAATATGGGGGAGCGAGAGTAAACCTTTTACCTGCAGCAGCTGGTACAGGAGTTATCGCTGGTGGTGCCGTACGTGCAGTATTGGAGGCGGTGGGAGTTCATGATGTACTTTCTAAATCTCAGGGATCTTCAAATCCACACAATGTTGTAAAAGCAACTTTTGATGCTTTATTACAATTGCGTAGTGCACATACTGTAGCGAAGCAACGTGGTATCTCTCTAGAGAAATTATATAAAGGATAATAATACTAAAGAAGATGGCAAAAATTAAAGTAAAAAAGGTAAAGAGTGCGATAAACCGCACAAAGAACCAAAAAAGAACGCTTGAGGCACTTGGTCTTCGTAAGATTGGTCAAGTAGTTGAGCATGAAGACACGCCAAATATTCTTGGTATGGTAAATAAAGTTAAACACTTGGTTTCTGTTGAAACCGTTTAAGATATAAAAGATGGATTTAAGTAGCTTAAGACCTGCAAAAGGTTCGGTTAGTACCCAAGGTAAGCGCGTTGGTCGCGGTCAAGGTTCTGGTAAAGGTGGAACGGCAACTCGTGGTCATAAAGGAGCAAAGTCTCGTTCTGGATACTCTAAGAAATTAGGGTTTGAAGGTGGACAGATGCCATTACAACGACGTGTGCCTAAGTTCGGTTTTACAAATATTAACCGAAAGGAGCATCAAGGGATCAACCTTGATAAACTACAGGAACTAGTTGATGAAAAGAAAATAACAGATACTCTTGATTTTGATACTATGGTGCGTTTACGTCTTGCGCGTAAACACGAATTGGTGAAAATTTTAGGAAGAGGAGAGTTAAAGTCAAAACTAACCGTATCTGCACACAAATTTACTGCGACAGCTCAAAAAGCAATTGAAGCGGCCGGTGGTGAAGTAGTAACTTTGTAATACCCAGCATAACCAATGAAATTTATTAATACCCTTAAGAACGTATTTAAAATAGAAGAGCTGAGAAACCGTATCATGGTTACCTTGGGATTGTTATTAGTGTACCGTTTTGGCGCACAGGTGACCTTGCCGGGGATTGATGCCTCAAAGCTTGCAGAATTTTCAGGAAACTTCGAAGGAGGTTTAGGAGGTTTATTAAATGCATTTACAGGAGGAGCATTTGCGAACGCTTCTGTTTTTGCATTGGGTATTATGCCTTATATCTCTGCATCGATTGTTGTACAGTTAATGCAGATTGCTGTTCCTTACCTTCAGAAATTACAGAAAGAGGGAGAAAGTGGAAGAAAGAAGATCAATCAGATTACACGTTGGTTAACTATTGGTATCTGTTTGGTGCAGGCGCCAAGTTACCTAGCTGGTTTACCTGCTTTAGGGGTTCCTCCAGAAGCATTTATTCTAGGTCAGACGGCAATGTTCTATATTCCTGCAGTATTAATCTTAGTTACCGGTTGTGTATTCGCAATGTGGTTGGGTGAGAAAATTACTGATAAAGGAATCGGAAACGGTATATCTATCTTAATTATGGTAGGTATTATCGCGACACTCCCACAGTCATTTGTACAAGAATTTGCTTCAAGAGTCTTTGAATCAAATGGTGGAATGATCATGATTTTAATTGAATTAGTAATCTGGTTTATCATCATACTTGCATCTATTATGCTTGTGATGGCGGTACGTAAGATTCCAGTTCAATATGCTAGAAGAACAGCGAGTGGTGATTATGAAAAGAATATTTTTGGAGCGCGTCAGTTTATTCCATTAAAGCTTAATGCTTCTGGAGTAATGCCAATTATCTTTGCACAGGCAATTATGTTTGTTCCTAGTTTAATTGGTGGAGCTGATTTCTTGAAAGACACAGCAACTGGACAGTGGTTACAAGTGAATTATGCAGATATGTTCGGGTTAACGTACAACATTACGTTTGCAATCTTAATTATCATATTCACATATTTTTATACGGCAATTACGGTTCCTACCAATAAAATGGCAGATGATTTAAAACGAAGCGGTGGTTTTGTTCCAGGCATAAAGCCGGGTACAGATACTGCAGAGTTTTTAGATAGAATTATGTCACAGATTACCTTACCAGGTTCTGTATTCTTAGCATTGATCGCAGTATTTCCTGCAGTCGTTGTGAAGTTTATTGGAATCCAACAAGGTTGGGCATTGTTTTACGGTGGTACATCACTACTAATTATGGTAGGGGTTGCTATCGACACCATGCAACAAATTAATTCCTACTTGCTAAATCGTCATTACGATGGTTTAATGAAGTCAGGTAAAAATAGAAAAGCAGTAGCATAATATGGCAAAGCAACCCGCAATAGAACAAGATGGAAGCATTGTAGAAGCGTTATCTAATGCAATGTTTCGAGTGGAATTAGAAAATGGTCATATTGTAACTGCGCATATATCAGGTAAGATGCGTATGCACTATATTAAGTTATTACCTGGAGATAAAGTAAAATTAGAAATGAGCCCATACGATTTAACAAAGGCTCGCATAACATACAGATACTAAGATGAAAGTTAGAGCATCCGTTAAGAAAAGAAGTGCCGACTGCGTTATTGTACGTAGAAAAGGCAGATTATATGTAATTAATAAAAAGAACCCTAGGTTCAAACAAAGACAAGGATAAATTATGGCAAGAATCGCAGGTGTAGATATTCCTAAGCAAAAAAGGGGTGTAATCGCGTTAACGTATATCTTTGGAATCGGTGCAAGCCGTGCACAAGAGATACTCGAAAAGGCCGGAGTTAGTGAGGACAAAAAAGTAAACGAATGGAACGATGATGAAATCGGTGCTATTCGTGATGCTGTTGGTACTTATAAAATCGAAGGTGAATTACGTAGTGAAGTTCAATTGAGTATCAAACGTCTTATGGACATTGGATGCTATAGAGGTATTCGTCATAGAGCGGGTCTTCCTTTAAGAGGACAGCGTACTAAGAATAACTCTAGAACGAGAAAAGGGAAGCGTAAAACTGTTGCTAACAAGAAAAAAGCAACTAAATAATCACTAAGAGATATGGCAAAGACTAGCTCAAAAAGTACAAAAAAACGTAAGGTTAATGTAGAGTCTGTTGGTGAAGCACACGTAACAGCCTCTTTCAATAACATTATCATCTCTCTAACGAATAAAGGTGGAGATGTAATCTCATGGTCATCAGCCGGTAAAATGGGCTTTAGAGGATCTAAGAAAAATACACCTTACGCTGCGCAGTTAGCTGCAGAGGATTGTGCAAAAGTTGCACATGAAGCGGGATTGCGTAAAGTGAAAGTATACGTTAAAGGACCAGGAAATGGTAGAGAATCTGCTATCCGTTCTATCCACAATGCTGGAATTGAAGTAACAGAAATTATAGATGTTACACCGATGCCACATAATGGGTGTCGTCCTCCAAAAAGACGTAGAGTTTAATTTATTGTTTCGATGTTCTTTTATAGGAACATCGAAACACTTATATATTAATTAATATCAACTGAAGGGTATAAGAAGCTAGAGGATTAACGTAAGACCTTAATTTAGTTTCACCTTCAAAAACACTTAGAAATGGCAAGATATACTGGTCCAAAAACTAAAATAGCGCGTAAGTTTGGCGAAGCTATTTATGGCGAAGATAAATCCTTCGAAAAAAGAAATTACCCTCCAGGGCAACACGGAAATAACCGTCGTCGTGGAAAAAAATCTGAATATGCAATCCAACTAGCTGAAAAGCAGAAGGCGAAGTATACATATGGTATCCTTGAGCGTCAGTTCAGAAATATGTTTAAAAAAGCAACTGCTGCTCCTGGAATTACAGGTGCTGTTTTGCTTCAATTGTGTGAGTCGCGTTTAGACAATGTAGTGTACCGTATGGGTATTGCTCCGGGTCGTCCAGCAGCAAGACAATTGGTATCTCACCGTCACATAACTGTGAATGGTAATAAAGTAAATATCCCTTCATATCAAGTACAACCTGGTGATGTGGTTGCTGTAAGAGAGAAATCTAAATCTCTTGAAGCAATTGAGAACTCATTGGCGAATGCTAGTCAAGTATATGAGTGGATTACATGGAATACGGAGACTAAACAAGGAACATTTGTTTCTATACCGCAGCGTCTTCAAATTCCAGAAAACATAAACGAGCAGTTTATCGTAGAATTATATTCTAAATAATTAAAAATAAGGGAGCAACACTATGGCAGTATTTAGTTTTCAGAAGCCTGATAAAGTTATCATGATTAATTCAACTGATTTCGAAGGGAAATTTGAATTTCGCCCTTTGGAACCAGGATATGGATTAACCGTAGGTAACGCATTAAGACGAGTATTACTTTCTTCATTAGAAGGATTTGCAATAACTTCGATACGTATCGAGGGTGTTGATCATGAATTTTCAACAATTGCTGGAGTGGTAGAGGACGTAACCGAAATCATTCTAAATCTTAAACAAGTACGTTTTAAGAGACAAATTGACGAAATTGATAACGAAACGGTTACGATTTCAGTAAATAATAATGAGCAATTAACTGCTGGTGATTTCCAAAAGTTCATTTCTGGTTTTCAAGTATTGAATCCAGACTTGGTGATCTGTAATATGGATGCTAAGGTGAACCTTAACTTTGAAATTACAGTAGAAAAAGGTAGAGGATATGTTCCTGCTGAAGAGAACAAAAAGGCAAATGCGCCTTTAGGTACAATCTTCACAGATTCTATCTATACGCCTATTAAGAACGTGAAGTACAGTATTGAAAACTTCCGTGTAGAGCAGAAAACAGATTATGAAAAATTAGTTTTTGAAATCATCACTGATGGCTCTATTAACCCAAAGGATGCCTTAACAGAAGCAGCTAAAACACTTATTCATCACTTTATGTTATTTAGTGATGAGCGTATTACGTTAGAAGCTGATGAAATAGCACAAACTGAAACCTATGATGAAGAATCACTTCATATGCGTCAGTTGCTTAAAACAAAATTAGTTGATATGGACCTTAGTGTTCGTGCGCTTAACTGTTTGAAAGCCGCAGAAGTTGATACCTTGGGTGACTTAGTATCATTCAACAAGAATGACCTAATGAAATTTAGAAACTTCGGTAAAAAATCATTGACTGAATTAGAAGAGTTAGTGAATGTGAAGGGGTTAAATTTCGGAATGGATCTTTCAAAATATAAATTAGATAAGGATTAATTAATCATATTTTGCTCCTCGTACGTCGAGTTTAGTAGCAAGATGATAAAATAAATGTCATGAGACACGGAAAAAAAGTAAATCACTTAGGAAGACAAACAGCACATAGAAAATCTATGTTAGCAAACATGGCTTGTTCCCTAATTGAGCACAAAAGAATAAACACTACTGTTGCTAAGGCGAAAGCGCTTAAGCAGTTTGTAGAGCCAATGATTACTAAAGCCAAAGATGATACAACGCATAACCGTCGTATTGTTATGGCGCGTATGCGTCAAAAGGATGCTGTAACAGAATTGTTTAGAGACGTTGCTGTGAAAGTAGGAGATAGACCAGGTGGTTATACACGTATTATTAAGCTTGGTAATCGTTTAGGTGATAACGCTGATATGGCGATGATTGAACTAGTTGATTACAACGAAGTTTACAATGCTGGTAAAACTACGAAGACGAAAACTACACGTAGAAGTCGACGAGGAGGAGCTAAAGAAGCTACGCCGCCAGTTGAGACTAAAGCAACGAAAGAAGAAGAGTAAATGATTATTCATTTATAAATAAAGGGATAAGCATTCAATGTTTGTCCCTTTTTTTATGCGCTATAGGTTATTAAATGACTGTTCAAAAGTTATAGAAACTCAATTATAATAATAGCATCTTTTAAAGTATTTTTACAAACTGAATTTACACTATGAAGTACCAAACAAGAAAAAAAGCTATAATTTTACTGGCCGATGGCACTATTTTTCATGGAAAAGCAGTTGGCGGTAAAGAGGGCAGCGCCTTTGGAGAGGTCTGTTTTAATACAGGAATGACTGGGTATCAGGAGATATTCACAGATCCATCATATTATGGTCAACTGATGGTAACTACCAATGCACATATTGGAAACTACGGCGTTAATGACGATGAAATAGAATCTGATGGGGTTAAAATTGCTGGCCTTATCTGTAGAAACTTTAGCTACCACGAGTCTCGACCAGATTCAGATGATACGCTGGAAAACTTCTTAAACAAAAATAATCTTTTGGCTATTAGCGATGTAGACACGCGTGCTTTAGTGAATTACATTCGTGATAATGGTGCTATGAATGCAGTAATTACTACTGAAGTAGATCAGATAGAGTCGTTGAAAAAACAGCTTACGGAGGTTCCAGGTATGAAAGGGCTTGAGCTGGCAAGTAAAGTTTCTACGAAGGAGCCTTATTTATTCGGAAATGAAAACGCCACCTATAAAGTTTCAGCACTTGATATTGGAATCAAGAAGAATATACTTCGCAGCTTGGCCGAAAGGGATTGCTATATCAAAGTCTTTCCTTATGATGCTTCTTTTGCAGATTTGGAAGGTTTTAATCCTGATGGGTACTTTTTGTCCAATGGCCCTGGAGATCCAGAACCGTTGACCAAATCAATTGAAACAACCAAGCAAATTATTGCTACTAAAATGCCGCTCTTTGGAATATGTCTTGGACACCAAGTATTGGCGCTCGCAAACGGAATATCAACCTATAAGATGCATAATGGTCACCGTGGAATCAACCACCCTATTATGAATCTCTCAACGGGTAAAGGCGAAATCACATCGCAGAATCACGGTTTTGCAATAAATAAAGAAGAAGCTGAAGCGCATCCAGAAGTTGAAATTACACATGTGCATCTCAATGATCATACTGCTGCCGGTATCCGTATGAAAAACCAGCCTGTTTTTTCGGTACAATATCACCCGGAAGCGAGTCCTGGACCGCACGATGCACGCTATTTATTCGATGAATTTATTGCCAATATTAAAAAACATAAATCACAAGTGGTTTAATCTTAAAAGTAGTAAACCATTAACATATTAAAGCATTGACCTATGAGCATTATTATAGATATTCACGCCAGACAAATTTTTGACTCGAGAGGTAACCCAACCATTGAGGTTGATGTCGTTACCGAAAATGGTTTCCTTGGACGTGCTGCAGTTCCATCAGGAGCTTCAACAGGAGAACATGAGGCTGTAGAGCTGCGTGATGGTGGAAGTGACTATATGGGCAAAGGTGTGCTACGGGCAGTTGAAAATGTAAACGGTAAAATTGCAGAAACGCTTTTAGGGGTTTCTGTGTTTGAACAGTCCTTAATCGATCAAATAATGATTGACTTAGATGGAACCCCAAACAAGTCTCAGCTAGGGGCAAATGCGATATTAGGTGTTTCATTGGCTGCTGCAAAGGCTGCTGCAAATGAATTAGGTCTTCCGTTGTATCGTTATGTAGGAGGTGTGAGTGCTAAAACGCTTCCTGTTCCTATGATCAATATCATCAATGGTGGTTCTCATAGTGATGCGCCAATCGCATTTCAAGAATTTATGGTGATCCCGGTAAAGGCAAATAACTTTACTCATGCTATGCAAGTGGGTTCTGAGATATTTCATAATCTTAAAAAAGTATTGCATGACCGTGGATTGGGAACTGCTGTAGGTGACGAAGGTGGTTTTGCACCTACTTTAAATGGCACAGAAGACGCCTTAGACACCATTGCAAAAGCAGTATCTAACGCAGGCTACACTTTAGGTGATGATGTTATGATTGCTCTGGATTGTGCTGCGGCAGAATTCTACGTCGATGGAAAATATAATTATACCAAGTTTGAGGGGGATATGGGTAAAATTAGAAGCTCAAAAGAACAGGCAGACTATTTAGCTGAACTAGCATCGAAGTATCCAATTATTTCAATAGAGGATGGAATGGACGAAAACGACTGGGAAGGTTGGAATTATCTTACTAAAAAAATTGGTGACACCGTACAATTGGTTGGTGATGATCTTTTCGTAACCAATGTAGAACGATTATCTCGTGGGATAAATGAAAACACTGCCAATTCGATTTTAATAAAAGTAAATCAGATTGGTACGCTTACCGAAACAATTGCAGCTGTGACTATGGCACACAATGCGGGTTATACTTCCGTAATGAGCCATCGAAGTGGTGAAACCGAAGACAATACCATTGCAGACCTTGCAGTAGCCTTAAATTGCGGACAAATTAAGACGGGATCTGTATCGCGAAGTGACCGTATGGCAAAGTATAATCAGCTACTTCGTATCGAAGAGCAGCTGGGGGAGGTTGCTTATTACCCACAACGATCGGCATTTAAAATATAGAAGGTTATATGCCTCAAAGATTGAAGCCTCTTCCGAATTTGGAAGAGGCTTTTTTGTTTCAGAAAGAACTTAGAATAGAAAAAGTAGATCAGCTTTGTTATTTAAGGATATTTTAACCTAACAAACGTTTGTATATGCAAAAAATTCGACCAATATTTTGTAAATTAGCATATTATTTATGAGATACTTTTCTCAGAAGTGAGTCCGAAAATTTTAAAAATCAACAGCATATATGGCACAAACAGCTACACTAGAAATTGATGGAAAGAAATACGAATTTCCATTAATAGAAGGTACCGAAAATGAAAAAGCAATAGATATAAAAACACTTCGTGCTGTCACAGGTGGAGTAACCACGATTGATCCAGGGTTCAAGAATACAGGGTCTTGTGAAAGTGCAATTACTTTTTTGAATGGTGAAGAGGGTGTATTGAGGTATAGAGGATATGCTATTGAGGACTTAGCGGAAAAGGCTGACTTTTTAGAAGTAGCCTACTTGCTGATTTTTGGCGAATTGCCTACAAAAGAAGAACATGATAAATTTCATGCCGATATAAAGGCGCAATCTCATGTCGATGAGGATGTTAAAAAAATATTAGACGGATTTCCAAAATCTGCGCACCCAATGGGTGTATTGTCTTCGCTTACCTCTGCTTTAGTGGCCTTCAACCCGTCATCTGTCAATGTTGATAGTGAAGAAGAAATGTATAACGCGATTGTTCGCATGTTAGCAAAGTTTCCAGTACTTACCGCCTGGGCATACAGAAAAACAGCTGGCTTGCCACTTGATTATGGTGATGACTCTTTGGGATATGTTGAGAATTTCCTAAAGATGATGTTCAAAAAGCCGAACAGTGATTATACTGCAGACCCATTGATTGTAAGTGCATTAGATAAATTATTAATTCTACATGCAGACCACGAACAAAACTGTTCTACTTCTACAGTTCGTATTGTTGGTTCTTCTCACGCAGGGTTATTTGTGTCGGTTTCAGCTGGAATTAATGCGCTATGGGGACCGCTTCATGGTGGTGCCAATCAAGCCGTTATCGAAATGCTCGAAGCTATTAAAGAGGATGGTGGGGATACTAAAAAATTCATGGCAAAGGCTAAAGATAAAAGTGATCCATTCCGTTTAATGGGCTTTGGTCATAGAGTCTATAAAAATTTTGATCCAAGAGCGAAGATTATTAAGGTAGCAGCTGATGATGTGCTTATGAGCCTAGGGGTTGATGATCCGGTATTGGACATTGCTAAAGGACTCGAGAAAGAAGCGTTAGAGGATCAGTATTTCGTTGATAGAAAGCTATATCCTAATGTTGATTTTTATTCTGGAATTATTTACAGATCACTGGGTATTCCTGTTGAAATGTTCACCCCTATGTTCGCCTTAGGGCGTTTGCCAGGTTGGATAGCGCAATGGAAGGAAATGAGATTACGCAAAGAACCTATTGGAAGGCCTAGACAGGTTTACATAGGCGAAACCCATAGGCCGTTTAAGTCGGTTGAAAAGAGATAATTAGTTAAAACTGATATAGATAAAAGCATCCTTTTTCAAGGTGCTTTTTTTATAGTTACCAACTATGATGCATCTACATATTACCGACGAGGTTTCTAGATTGCGTGCTGTTATTTTAGGCACGGCCGAAAGCAATGGGCCTACTCCAAAATTGGAAGATAGTTATGATCCTAAATCAGCAGAACATATCAAAGCGGGTACTTACCCAAAGGAAGAGGATATGATAAAGGAAATTGACGCCGTTGCCGCTGTATTTGAAAAATACGACGTAAAGGTGTATCGTCCTCAGGCTTTAGAAGATTACAATCAAATATTTTCTCGTGATATTGCTTTTGTCATAGATGATAAAATCATTATTTCGAACATTTTACCAGATCGTGAACGTGAGATTGATGCCATTGAGCATGTATGGTCTCAAATTCCAAAGGAACGCCGACTTTTCTTACCGGACGCTGCGCATATAGAAGGTGGAGACGTAATGCCATGGGGAGACTATATTTTTGTTGGAACCTATCGCGGTGCGGATTACGCAGATTATATTACAGCGCGCACAAATATGGAAGCGGTTGAAGCACTTCAGGAATTGTTTCCGCTCAAGAAAGTTAAAAGTTTTAATTTAAGAAAGTCAAATACGGTTGCTCGTGATAATGCGCTGCACTTAGATTGCTGTTTTCAGCCCATCGGAAAAGGAAAATGCATCATCCATAAAGATGGATTTCTAGAAGAAGAGGAATATCAGTGGTTGGTTGATTTCTTCGGAGCCAAAAACTGTTTTCATATTGATAAGGATGAGATGTACCATATGAATAGCAACATCTTTTCAATATCTCCAGAAGTAATTATTTCAGAAAAAAACTTTACCAGACTTAATACATGGTTGCGCTCCGAAGGCTTTACGGTTGAGGAAGTTTCCTATGCTGAAATTGCCAAGCAAGAAGGCTTACTACGCTGCTCTACAATGCCAATGATTCGTGATTAATCTGTTCCCGAATTGTAAACCTTTTTAACGGAACCATCGTTATACTTGAGTATCTGGATTCCAATATAGGTTGCTTGAATTTGTCGTCCCCATAGATCATATCTTGCCATTAATTTAGGCGCTTGCCCCGTAACTGATAGCTCGTCAATCCCAAGTGTTTCTCCCTTGCCAATGCGCATCTCATATGGAAATCGTTGATCAACATCTGTAAAGTGGTTTGGCATGGAGGCGATCACAAAATACACTGCTGTATCGTCTTCGGTTAAAGAAATGCCTAGCGCGCCATCTTGATCATTCTCAAAAGTGAGGTCGTGAAAACTACTTCCCATGTTGCTGTTCACTACAACTACTTGTGATTGAAAAAAGGAGTCAGACCCAAGTGTGCCAGTTGGTGCTCCCTGAACCTCGAATACGTAGTTTTCATTTTCAGAGTTGTTCAATTTATAGGTATTGTAAGACCATCCGGTTGTCATTTTCTCATTCGCTGGTTGAGCCCAACCATCACTTCCTTCATTAGTATAAACCGCAATAAATTCATTGTCGTCTGCTGGATCTGCATAATTGTCCCATTCAAGTTCAAAACGTGAAATTTGATTGGCAGGGAGAAAATCAAAGTGATTCGTCATATGTGCAGCCCAGTCTAAAAATATTTCCCGGAAAACTTCACCTCCTAATTGGTTGTAAAAGTATTCTTGAGGTAAATCGTCTGTGCCAGCGTAGAGACCGTTTGTTACAATTTCGTCAGGGATGGTCGTTTCTTCACTCATATAATACAAAAGCAACGCCAAAGCATATTGATGCACGTAGCGCTGCCAATTTTGGGGGTAGCTAGCTGGGAAGTTATCATAACTTAGCCATAAGGGCACATGGGGTAGGCGGACTAATGATTCGGCTTCAAGAAAGGCACCATCTACATTCTCATTTTGTTTCGCCGCGAACCAATTTGCCGAAGCTTCTATATACCACTGGCTATCTCCTGAATACGCAAAGCCAGGTGAATTACTACTATACTGAAATACGTGAAAAGTCTCATGGGCTACGTTTACCCAATCGTTATGTGCGCCAATTGGTAAAGTCAAATATGGGTAGCCATTAACGTCAGTCCCTTGACCGTTGCCCCACCAACTTGGGAAAAGGTCATCAGAACGATGTAAATATACATTGTAGTAATATCCATCTGTAGGATTGGGAGGATCTTGCATCTCAAGTTCACCTAGGCATACATCGCGATAGTCATTCATGATGTCGAGTAATGCCTCCGCATCTGTCGAATAATCCCATTGATTATCCCACCAGACTATATAAATTCCGGAGGTAAGAGTATCAAAGTCTACTAGATTTCCAAATTCACTGTTGATTTCATATTGTGATTCACTATTGATTTCATATTGTGCTCGCAGCGATTTGGAGTAGCAAAATATGAATAAGACAATCGGAAGAACTTTAATGATTTTCGAGAAGGTTTTCATACGATTAAAGATATGAGTTTTTAGCGAATTTTGGCATCTAAAGTTCACGACATCAATATTTGGGGCGATGCTAAATAATCTTATCTAGATATGAATTTCTCACCTAGTGTAAATCATATGAAAAAGAACTATTTTTGCAGACTAAACCAACCGTTAATGTCGCAGATTACCAATACCCTTTTAATGATCCGGCCAGTTGCATTCAGAATGAATGAAGAAACCGCTGTGAATAACTATTTTCAGGAAAATTTAGCGCTTACTAACAAAGATGTTAATGCCAAGGCTCAGGTAGAATTTGACAACTTTGTGTCCAAATTGAGGGCCGTTGGTGTAAACGTGATTGTTGAAGATGATGATATCACATTGGATACGCCAGATTCTATTTTTCCTAATAATTGGGTGAGTTTTCATGAAAGTGGAATTGTTGGGCTCTATCCTATGTTTGCAGAAAATAGACGTAGAGAAAGACGAGAAGAAATTTTTATACGGCTTGAAGATGAGGGTTTTGTTATCAATGACATTATTGATTATACGGCTGCAGAAGATCAGGAGTATTTCTTAGAAGGTACAGGTAGTATTTTGATGGATCGTACCCATGCGAAGGCATATTGTGCGCTTTCTCCGCGTGCTGATGAAGAATTGTTTATAGAATTTTGTGAGGATTTTGAATGTGATCCTGTCTTGTTCACGGCCTTTCAAACGGTTAAAGGGCAGCAGCGAATGCCAATTTATCACACCAATGTTATGATGGCGCTGGCGGAGAAGTTTTGTGTAATTTGTCTCGATGCTATTGACGATAAGCATGAAAAGAAAAATGTGATTAAGCATATCAAGGAAACGAAAAAAGAAATTATTGCTATTACTGAGGCGCAGATGCATCAATTCGCTGGAAATATGTTGCAGGTTCAGGGCAAGGATGATAAATTTATGGTGATGAGCGAAGCTGCTCGGAACAGTTTGAGAAGCGACCAAGTTAAAGCCATTCAGAAGCATTGTAGAATTTTAAGTAGTGATATTACAACTATTGAGACCTGTGGTGGAGGAAGTGCACGGTGCATGATGGCCGAGGTCTTTCTTCCGAAGAAATAAAAATGAAGGCATTAAGAATTATATTGATGTTAGGCGGCGCGGCCCTAATTATTTGGGGCGTAGTTGACTATTTTGGAAATGTTATTGATCAAACTGATCAAGCAATTCCAAAAATAATTTTAGGATCTTTAGCTATTCTAGGATCCATTTTCACCAAGAATAGACGTTAGTTGTCTATGATGGCAATTCGAGTGAAATTTACGCTTCCATAAGCCTTATAAATTTAGAAGTAAAGCACGAAATTCTCTTATCTTTGCTGCTTCAAGTTATCCTATGAATTTGCAAGAAATCCTTTCAGAAAAAATTAAATCAGCCGTTGAATCATTATACGCTTCGAAGCTTGAAACGGTTGAGTTTCAAGCTACGCGTAAGGACTTCGAAGGAGATATTACAGTAGTTATTTTTCCAATGTTACGCCAGGTAAAGGGAAATCCTGTGCAAATAGGTGAGGCAATTGGAGGTTATTTGGTGGAGCATGTAACAGAAGTAATTAAGTATAATGTGGTCAAGGGGTTCTTGAATCTTGTATTGAGTGATGCGCATTACTTAAGCTTTTTCAAAAACGTTGCAGATTTTTCCAACTTCGGAAAAGTGACACAAGGGAGTGATGCCGTAATGGTTGAATACTCTTCTCCTAATACGAACAAGCCTTTGCATTTAGGACATGTTAGAAACAATTTATTGGGTTATTCGGTTGCTGAAATAGTAAAGGCTTCTGGAAAAAAAGTATATAAAACGCAAATAATTAATGACCGAGGCATTCATATTTGCAAAAGTATGTTGGCTTGGAAGCTCTTCGGAAATGGAGAAACTCCAGAATCTACAGGACTAAAAGGTGATAAGTTAGTTGGAAACTACTACGTTGCCTTCAACAAGGTCTATAAAGAAGAAATTGCTCAGTTGATTTCCGAAGGTAAAACCGAAGAAAAAGCAAAAGCCGAAGCACCATCGCTAGTTGCTGCTCAAGAAATGCTATTAAAGTGGGAGGCAGGTGATGAAGAAACTGTTTCGCTCTGGAAAACGATGAACGGTTGGGTGTATGATGGATTTGCCAAAACATATAAGGCAATGGGTGTTGATTTTGACACACTCTATTATGAAAGTCAAACCTATCTTCTTGGTAAGGAATTCGTGCAATTAGGTCTGGATAAGGGTGTTTTTGAAAAAGATCCTGATGGGTCTGTTTGGTGTGATTTAACAGCAGACGGTCTAGACAGAAAAATTGTATTAAGAAGCGATGGAACAGCGGTATATATGACGCAGGACATTGGCACGGCTATTCAAAGGACTAAAGACTTTCCGGATGTTAGCGGTATGATTTATACTGTTGGAAATGAGCAAGAATACCACTTTCAGGTCTTGTTTTTAATTCTGAAGAAATTGGGCTTCTCATGGGCTGAAAATTTATACCATCTTAGTTATGGGATGGTAGATTTACCTTCGGGAAAGATGAAGAGTAGAGAAGGGACGGTAGTTGATGCGGATGAGTTGATTTCTGAGATGGCGCAAACGGCGCAGGATATTTCCGAAGAACTTGGGAAGATTGATGATTTTTCAGAAGAAGAAAAAACGGCACTTTATCATACCATCGGACTTGGAGCACTCAAGTATTACATTCTAAAAGTAGATCCTAAAAAACGAATTCTTTTCAATCCTGAAGAAAGTGTAGATTTTCAAGGAAACACAGGTCCATTTATTCAGTATACCTATGCGCGAATCCAATCTATTTTGCGTAAAGGAGCGCAAGGAAATGACCTCTCTATAGAGGTTAGCGCTGATTTTGTACTGCATGCTAAAGAAAAAGAATTACTCAAAAGCTTGAAATTATTTCCTGCGATGGTACAACAAGCCGCTGCGCAGTATAGTCCTGCGGTTATTGCAAATTATACATATGATTTGGTGAAAGAATTTAATTCATTCTACCAAAACGTTCCTATCTTGGTAGCAGATACTTCAGAAGAAAAAAACTTCAGAATACAACTTGCAAAAGCTGTGTCTGAAGTTATTAAAACAGCGTTTTCATTATTGGGAATTGACGTGCCAGAACGTATGTGATTAGTTGAAGGCTAAACACCCAAGTACTTTTGCAGTGAACCTATCGGTTCCCTAGGAGCTTGTTTCTACTGTTATTGGGGAGAGCAGACTAATTATTAGCTATAATAAACTAAAGTATTTATTAATGGCGCATAGCATTGAGATAAAGGGCAAACAGCTGCCAATAAAAATAGGCCGATGATACGCTATTTTTCGTCACTCAATTTCATCTTATTTGTTATAAAGCTTCTTGCCAACAGCTTCGTATTTATCTCCTTTAGTCCAAAAAGGTGTTTTTTCATCATTCGCAATCATTCTCCCTGTCATTACATAAGCCCTAAAGAACTTCTCTAAATAGTTGTAATCAAGATTGTCTGCGTGATCTCCTGGTTTGTGATAGTATTTTGTAACGTCTCCGTTGAAGGCTGTGAAGCCTAATGAGAAGGTTGGCGCAGGAATACCTTTCGCTGCAAAATTGACATTGTCACTTCTGTCAAATAATCCTTGCTCAGGGGCAGGATCATCAATGGCTTCCAATCCAAATGCTCTTACACCATCTTTTATATTCTGCGCTGCGCTTGTTCTTGGCAAACCAATGATCGTTGCTAATGAAGTGTCATTATATCCCCCATTATCACTGTTAAAGCAAAATACCATTTGATTTAGTGGTAGTGCTGGATTTTCAACATAATGCTTACTTCCAAGAAGTCCTTTTTCTTCACCTGTAAATAAAATAAACAAGGCAGATCGCTTCGTTGGGTATTTTGCAAGGTTTTGGGCCATGCTTAATACGGTGGTTGTGCCAATTGCATTATCACGGGCACCGTTGTAAATTGTATCGCCAGTTTTATCGGGGGTTCCAATACCTACATGGTCATAATGCGCTGAATAGATAATATATTCATCCTTTAATGTAGGATCTGTTCCGTCAATTACGCCAATAACATTTTGGGTAGTTACGTGCTCTCTTTTAGTGCCTTCTACCCCTAATCTTGCAATCATAGGTGTATTGAGTTTTAATTTATTGGTATACATTTGGTTAGGGTCGTGTACCCAAACATAGGCCAGTTCTTGCGGTTCCTTTGAATCTTTGTCATTAAAGTCTTGACCGCTAATAGATTCTAATTTCGACGTATTAAAATTATGATCAATAAAACCCCATGTGTTTTTATCCGCATCGATAAACTCAACAATGCCTTTGGCTCCTGCGGCATTTGCCAAGCGTAATTTCTCATCTATTAATCCAAAAGCACCTCGAGTATCGCTGGTTTCAGAACTTCCACCCTTGATAATAACTACTTTGTCGCGCACATCAATCCCATTATAATCTGCCTCCATGCCGTAACCAAGGTAAAGCACCTCTCCTTTGTAAGCAATTGTACTTGGCTTTATAGCCACCATGTTTTTATAGCCTACATTATTTAAAGTTAATCCCAGGCTCGTAGGAGGTGTCACCTTCATAAGTTGAAACTCTTGATAATAAGTTCCTGTTTGAGGATTTGGTTTAGCACCTGAAGCCCGTAGCGTATTGGCTAAATAGGAAGCTGCAATTTTATTTTCAGGAGTACCTGTTTCACGCCCTTTTAATAAGTCGTCTGCTAAAAAGTAGATATGTCCCTCAATGGTACTTTTATTTACTGTTTCAATAACCTTTTCTTTTTCAGTTTGAGCAAAAATGGCTGTTACCGAGAGTAGTCCAAGGCAAAGAGCAATTGAATATTTCATATAAAAATTTGTTTTAAAGGGATTAAAGATAGGCAATCTTTAAACATATTGGTGTAAGAATTTCCAATGTGAAAATAAGCGTATTAGGTCTGCAATAAACTGTGGATTGGCTCTTCGCTGTGAGCAACGAGCCATTTTATCTAAACGCTCATTTTTATTTGCTTCTTACGCTTTATATAGAGGGGGGTAATCTGTAGCAATTACAGCAGCGATAAGTCTTCTAACAATTGTTGATTGTGTCCATGTAGCTTAATTAGAAATTGAAATAGAAGCAGATAGCAAGTCCTTCTGCCTCTTTTAATCTCCAAAATTGGATTGCGTTATAATAATTGGCGTTAAAATTTGGATGAAATCCTCAGGTAGAAAATTTGCACTACCTTTGTAGCTTAAATGGGAGTAACCCAACTCCTAACAAGGGCTTTCCAAAAATAAATATATGTCATTCAAATCATTAGGGCTATCTGATGCCCTGCTAAAAGCAGTTAGCAAAAAAGGATATACCACCCCATCACCTATACAGCAAAAAGCCATTCCAACAATTCTTGAGCGACGCGATATTTTAGCTTCGGCTCAAACGGGAACTGGTAAAACAGCTGGATTTGCACTTCCAATGTTGCAAATTTTAGCGAGCAAGCCGCTATTAAGGAATCGCCCGATTCGAGCACTTATTCTCACGCCGACCCGTGAATTGGCAGCACAAGTTTATGAGGATGTAAGAAATTATAGTGAGTTTGTGGACCTTCGAGCTACTGTTGTTTTTGGAGGTGTCAATGCGAAACCCCAAATAAGAACACTTCGTCAAGGTGTTGATGTCTTGGTAGCGACGCCAGGTCGTCTATTAGACCTTCATAACCAAGGTGTGTTTTCATTTAATTCCGTAGAGATTTTGGTATTAGATGAAGCAGATAGAATGCTCGATATGGGTTTTCTAAGAGACATAAAAAAGATTCTAGCCTTACTTCCAAAAAGAAGACAGAATTTATTGTTTTCAGCAACTTTTTCGAAAGAGATTAAACAACTCGCAGGCAGTTTTCTAGACAGGCCGGTTATGGTCGAGGCAACGCCTCAAAATACCACAGCGGAAAAGGTTGATCAGAAGGTGTACAGAACCAATAAGGGTAAAAAAACCGATTTAGTTATAAAGTTGATTTCTGAAGGAAATTGGAAACAAGTACTCATCTTTACGCGGACGAAGCACGGAGCAAATAAACTTGCTCAAAAATTAGACAGTGCTGGTATTTCATCTGCTGCAATACATGGAAATAAAAGCCAAGGGGCCAGAACGAAAGCCCTTGCTGGATTTAAAAGCGGAAAAGTTGAAATTTTAGTCGCAACAGATATAGCAGCGCGTGGACTTGATATCCCGTTGTTACCTCATGTTATTAATTACGAATTGCCCAATATTCCTGAAGACTATGTGCATAGAATTGGAAGAACGGGTAGAGCCGGAGCTAGTGGTGAAGCCATTTCCATTGTGAGTGTCGACGAAAACGAATACGTGCGTGCCATTGAAAAATTGCTTGGGGAACGCTTAGAAAGCGAAATAATTCCTGGTTTTGAGCCAACAGATTCCCTAAAAGATGTGTTGGACAAAAAAGCTGAGAATAAAGCACAAAATCAACGCGGTCGACAAAACTCTCGAAACAAGCCAAGTAAAAGTTCAGGATCTGAACAAGCACAGAATCGAAACGCCCAACGTGGGAGAAGACGCTAGGTTGTATTAGGTATTTGACTTTGGGCAGTAGTTCGTTGTTTTTTTCAGAACGTTTCAACTAAATACTCCCAACCGTCACCCTGAGTGTGCTCTAAGGAGCCAACATCCAACTTCAATTCTTGTAAAATTTTGCTTTGGTGCTACTTATAGCTTCTTTTTTTATTTCACCCCCTTTGGATGATAGGAAAGATCGCTTCGCATATAGCCATTGAGCTTTTCAACTTTGATAATTGCGCTAAGTAGTTCATTGTAAATTGCATCACGCTCGGCACCTAGTAATGCTTTGTTTTCCTGATAAACACGTTCGTATTCCGCAGCACTTTTGGACGAAATGGATACGATAATAAATTGCCCTGGTGCTCCGAAACCACTTCGGTATACACGGTAATGCTCTTCTGAGTTCTTTTCAGCATATAGTTTTTTGAATGCCCTAGCCATGTCTAAAAGTTTTGGATAGTTTTGTGGTGTAGCATACCAGAATTGCAACTCGCGATATTCCTGGCCCTCAGGTATAATCTCAATGCCATCTGGCATATAAGACAGTTCTGGATCCAAATGAATTATATAATCATTATGGGTGTCATAACAGTTGTCAAAATTGTCAAAAAGATCATTGAATTCTTTGTCGCCCATTTTGTCTTGCAGTACAGAGAACCTGCTTTTGTCTAAATCGGACATATTCGAAATAGGCGATAGGTGGAAATAGCGTAAATCATCTGTAGAAATAGTAAACCAGTCTGCAGAGGTAATATTGTATTCTGTACAGCTGTCTGCCAATGCTTTACAGTAGGCTTCATAATCGGATACCTTGGCGGGATATACAGGGTCTTCATGTACCCAAAAGGCTTGTGATTCGGTATCACTTTGGGCGAAAAACGATTGACTAAATAATAGGATTGTAAAAAGTAATAGGAGTTGGATTGGTGGATTTTTCATTCGATTAAATATTTGGTTTCTTCATGCGTCATCATAATGGGGAACGTTTATCTGATTAACACACTGTATTTTATTTGTGGAGTCACACCAAAGACAGTGACTGGGTTAGCCGAAACAAAAAGAGAAGTTAAGTCCTACTGGTGTGGTTGTTTAAAAAAACACCTAGCAGGTAGATTTTGCACGGTACATTTCCTACTAAAGATACATAAACTTTTGATTATAATCATGTAAATGAGTTGGTTTTCAGTTGGCAGTTGTGGTTGTGAACCCATCACAAACTGCGCAATGCTAATTATAGCCCATCCCAACATAAGCAACCCAATGTGTGGGCAAGGCTGGCGCGGTGTGTCCCATGCCAATATCTTCCACTTGAATATGAGGGTCTTTGATGCTGGAGCGATAGCCAATAAGGCTGCCGTTTAACGCTTCACCATGTAATTTTTCATTGAGTTTGTTTGCGGTTAGGAGTCCGAAGGGCGTTGAGTAGCGACCACACCAGGTCCAATTGTACTCCTTATAGTCTTCTGGCATGACGGTATATTCTGTAAACGTTTTTACACGTTTTGAAGATAGGGTGCCTACCAAACACTCTACAATAATTTTCATGTCTTTGTCATGTGCCTGCTGGTTTCCATCAAGGTCTACGTCGAAAGGAGCAAGGTCCTTACCACCCCAACCTGTGCTGCCGTAATGGATGGCATCATTAGAAATCACGATAGCTACATCTTCCCCATAGCTGAGGTTTTGTTTTTTCATTTCTGAAGCCAATACGGAGGCCAGATCTTCAGAAAAAAGCTCCATATCTGTGAATTTCATATAAGGTACGAGCATGGGGACAATTTCTACCTCTGGGTTGAATTTCTGAAGAAAGGGCGTAATGGCCTCCAGTGAATGTTCCAGTTCCATCATATCATTATGCACAACAAAGCTTTCCTTCTTGAGATTAGCCACCAGCGAATCCCGCAGCGGCGAAACTTTTATAGGTCCGTAGGCACAATCCCACTCTGTGAAAGAACCTAGAATGATTTTGTCTTGTAGGTTAAAGATGCTCGCGCCATGAGCAACACCAACTAGTATGACGGTTTTTGCCTTGATATTCTGCAGCGTTTTGTGATAGAGTCCACCAGCATAGGCATAATCATCATGAGGAGAAATAGCCGCCTTAAATGTAGTGCCTGTTTCTTTTTTATCTGAAGGCGATATCCTGTCCACAATACTATCTAGCTGCCAGGCATACTGCGCAAAACCAATGGTATCATGGATGAGGCGCGTGTTTTTGATAGTGAGGCTATTTGAAACAACTCCGACTCCTTTATTGGATTGGTTGCAGGCGAGGAGGAGGGTGGTTGTTAACGCGAATAGGATGATTTTTTTCATATAGTGAATTTACAGAAAAAAATAAACTGTTGGTAGGAGGCTTTGTCATTCTGAACTTTTTTTATAAACTACAGTTACCATCTATAATATCTTGCGCCGTAGGATTGTAGCCGTTCTCTTCAGTAAAAAATCCATCCAAATTCCCGCTAGTGACTAAAGCTGTTAAGGAGCAAAAATCTGTCAACACATAATTATATCTTAGCAGGACTGTATTTTCAACAGATGTCAAAGCACTTAATGCATCTATGGATTGAAGAGTATCATTTAAGGAAATGTCCACGCCAAACCCAATATTTGTAATGTCGTTCAAGCCTTCTAGGTTAGTCAGTAACGGATTCTTGTAAATCAATAAACCATGATTTAATGATGAAATACCTGCCAATGGTTCTATGCTTGTTAGAATATTACATTCAGCAACGGAAAGTCGATCTATATCAGAAAATGATGCATTTTGGATGCCATTTAAATTTTGAAGTCTTGGGTTATCGAAAAAATTAATGTCACCAGAATAGGACTGAATATTTGATAGTGCATCCACATTTTCGAGTAAATCATTATCCGAAATGTTTAGCGATAGATTATTCGCGGAAACTTGTTCAAATCCATCTAGGTTTGTGATTTTTGGATTTTGTCGTACTAAAAGAAACGGACCACCTAGTTCGAGTAGCCCACTTAAACCTTGCATGCTTTCAAGGTTTGGATTTTCCGCTATGCTTAGTATATTTCCGATAAACTGAATATTATGAAGTCCCTGGAGCGACGTTAATTCTTCGTTTCTGCCAATGAGTACTCCTCCAGTAACACTTCTAAGGGATTCTAACGAATTCAGATCAGTAATTGCGGTAGGACCTTTTGAATTTTCGATATTTAATGATCCTGTAGTTTCAGTATAATCATTTGCTCCAAAAGTATTCAAATCTTCTTGGGTACGAAGGCTTATTGTTCCCTCAAATGGATTTATATCAACTATTTCTTGTTTGGAATCATCCGACTCACAGGATAAAATAATTAGTAAGACGAATAATAAAGAAGAACGAAGTATTGATTTAATCATAAGATTAGAAAGTTTAGGAGTGGTTAGTTTATGTAATCAAAGTTATTATTAAAAGTTTCAGAATGAAACTTTTAATAATTGAAATAGATGTTTTGCTATTCATTTTATTTGCCTGTCCAATGAAATCGAAGATTCACGAGCACATCTTTATCAAATAACTAAGTGCGAATAAAACGAACCAAAAGAAAAGACACCTTTTCTAAGGAATTTTTTAGCAAGCTGAAAACCACGCTCAAAACTACGCGGCGCTGTGCTCCTGAATCTCGTAGCTTTTGAGCGGATATTCTGTGGAAATGGAAAACATTTGAATAGAGCTTACGCTAAAAAATCGCCCTCGCATTCGACTTCGGGTACCCATAGCTGAGGCATTCGGTAAAAACTAAACGCTGTTTGAGTTTGACTTGACAAACGAGTTGCGTGTGTTTCGAATGCAAAGCGTTATGGGTGAACAAGAATGTGGAGGCTAGACTTTTTTGGTTCTTTTTTGGGCAATGCAAAAAAGAACAGGAATAAAATAGACGAATCTTGAACTAGTTTAGGATTTATGTAAGTAGTTGGTATTGTTATAGTCTTGTCATTCCGAGCTTGACTCGGAAAAAGTTGGTGGTATGCAGGAGAATGTAATATGGATTCTGAATCACGTTAAGAATGACAAATCAATACGAACAAATTAATACAATAGCTGTATACTTAAAGCAAAAATCGTCTTTGCTACTCACGAGCCAATTTGTATCTTTGCTTTTCTAAAAAAAATGCAGGAAATCCCATGTTCGATAATTTAAGCGATAAACTAGATAAAGCCCTCCATATCCTCAAAGGTCATGGAAGCATCACCGAAGTAAACGTAGCCGAGACTCTCAAGGAAGTGAGACGTGCACTACTCGACGCCGATGTGAACTTTAAAATCGCAAAGGAATTCACTACTAGAATCAAAGAGAAGGCACTTGGACAGAACGTACTTACTACGCTTCAGCCAGGACAGCTTATGGTGAAGCTGGTAAAAGATGAGCTTACCGAGCTCATGGGTGGTGATGCCGCTGGTATTAATCTACAGGGTACGCCAAGCATTATCCTCATGTCAGGATTACAAGGTTCAGGTAAGACAACCTTTTCGGGGAAACTTGCCAACTATCTAAAGACTAAAAAAACCAAGAAACCTTTATTGGTTGCCTGTGATGTATATCGTCCGGCAGCGATTAATCAGCTCCAAATTGTTGGAGATCAGATTGGTGTTGAGGTGTATTCTGAAGAAGGTAGCATGGATCCAGTGTCCATTGCCACAAATGCTGTGGCATATGCAAAAGCCAACGGACATAACGTTGTGATTGTTGATACTGCCGGTCGTTTGGCAGTGGACAAGGAAATGATGGATGAAATTTCCAATGTGCATAAGGCTATCAAGCCTCAAGAAACCTTATTTGTTGTTGATTCCATGACAGGGCAGGATGCTGTGAATACAGCAAAGGCCTTTAACGATATTCTGAATTTTGACGGGGTTATATTAACGAAACTTGATGGTGATACCCGTGGCGGTGCCGCTATTTCGATTAAGAGTGTTGTAGACAAGCCTATCAAGTTTATTGGTACCGGTGAGAAGATGGATGCTATTGACGTATTCCATCCAAACAGGATGGCAGATCGTATTCTAGGAATGGGAGATGTTGTTTCGCTTGTGGAACGTGCCCAAGAACAGTTTGACGAGGAAGAAGCACGTCAACTTCAGAAAAAAATAGCAAAGAACCAATTTGGTTTTGATGATTTTATCAAGCAGATTCACCAGGTGAAGAAAATGGGTAGCATGAAGGATTTGGTTGGGATGATTCCCGGCGCCGGAAAAGCGATGAAGGATGTTGATATCGATGATGACGCCTTTGTACATATTGAAGCTATCATCCATTCCATGACGCCGCATGAGCGAAGTACGCCAACAGTGATTAATGGACAAAGAAAAAAACGTATTGCAAAAGGTAGTGGGACTTCGGTAACACAGGTAAATCAATTGATGAAGCAGTTTGAGCAGATGAGCAAAATGATGAAGATGATGCAAGGTGGCGGTAGCCGTAAGATGATGCAGATGATGAATAAAATGAAATAAGTAGATCTTACTTTTATTTTATTCATAAGTATTCCGTTGGCAAATGGAGGAATTACATGATATTGAGCCTTAAAAAATTTGGTGTTTCATCGGTTTAACTCAATTTATAACTATGACTATTTTAGACGGAAAGAAAATCTCGAATGACATCAAAGATGAAATCGCTATAGAAGTAGCGAAAATGAAATCTAATGGTGAAAAGGTGCCACATCTTGCAGCCGTAATTGTTGGAGATGATGGTGCGAGTTTAACCTATGTGGGGTCTAAAGTCCGTTCTTGTGAGCGTGTGGGTTTTGAGTCGACTATGGTACGTCTGCCAAGTACAACCACCGAAGTTGAGTTACTCGAAAAAATTAGCGAGTTAAATAAAAACAATGAGATTGATGGTTTTATCATACAGTTGCCTTTGCCACCGCAAATTAATGAGCAACGTGTATTGTTGGCAGTAGATCCAAAGAAAGACGTTGATGGCTTCCATCCTGAGAACTTTGGAAGAATGGCACTCGACATGGATACTTTTATTCCTGCAACTCCCTTCGGAATATTAGAGTTGTTAGCGCGTTACAATGTTGAAACCAAAGGAAAACACACGGTTGTGATTGGTCGAAGTCATATTGTAGGTCGCCCGATAAGCATCTTGATGAGTAGAAAAGGCAATCCAGGAAATAGTACGGTTACATTAACACACTCAAATACTGAGAATCTTTCAGAAATCACGAAACAGGCGGATATCGTTATTTCAGCCTTAGGGGTTCCTAATTTTGTGACGGCAGATATGGTAAAAGATGGCGTTGTTATTATCGACGTTGGAATTACACGTGTTCCCAATGCAGACCATCCAAAAGGATATGTGATTACTGGTGATGTAGATTTCGCCAGTGTGAGTCCAAAAGCAAGTTTTATCACACCAGTACCAGGCGGTGTTGGTCCAATGACAATTGCTATGCTACTTAAAAACACACTGCTTGCAAGAGAGCAACGAGCGAAATAGCTAGCTGATTCAATAAAATTAAAAAGCCCTTTTTGATATACTCAAAAAGGGCTTTTTTTATGGTGTTTGTTTATTTCGACTTGAGGCTTATAAAAATCATAGTTACCCGGCCTATCAGGAATGTAATTAATCCCATCATGGTACTAAGTAATGCAATCTTAAGTCCGCCAGCCATCATTGGTTGTGCTACATTGCCCATTCCGTCAATGGCGTCAAATGCGGTTATGAGTCCAATGGTAGATCCTAAAAATCCCCAAATCAGACTAAATAAACTTATATGACCAATGAGTTGTGATGTTTTTTGAAGATCTCGTTTACCGTTTATGGCCATAAAAAATAACACGATGGTTAGCAAGATTAGGATGAATAGGGGAATCATAAATACCGGTCCGCCTTCGAGTAATACGTTGAAAATGTTTAACATGGTTTCTTTTTTAAATGTTTATTGCCGTAAAAGTATTGGGAATATTGCCTCCCAAAATTACGAAGCGACCAATTCCGTTTTTCTAAAGCGTTTTAACCAATTTAAGGCCTAAAGCTACAAAAAGGGAGGTACGCTGGTCATTTTCTTTGTTAATTTGGTATTCTGTCTCAAAATTTCGGGCAATTTGTAGAATTTGTTCACCTTTGTAGGATGTGGAAATTGCTATGGAATCGCTATAAGTTTGCGCCGCTGCATCTATTACTATGGGTGGTAGTTTGGCTATTCTACATATACTTCTTTAGTTATGCCACCCAGGATATTTCTTTTGTCTTGTGGTTTGCTTCTAGCTTACTTCCAGTAACTATTGCAACTACCTACATCTTTGCATACCGTATTCTTCCGCGGTATTTATTTCCGAAGAAATACAAACTTTTTGCACTCTATACAGTATACACTTTAATTGGCTCCTTGTATGCGGTGCTCGTGGTAACCTTTATGAACTGCATCTTTCAGTCTAATTTTAGCCTGCAAGACATGCCGCTGCTCACTCGTAATTTTTTATTCGTTTTTATCTTGGTGTATCTCGTAGTGGGCTTGGCTAGTTTTATTCAGTTGCTACGTTATAATTATGCGAATGCTACAAAAACGGCAGCATTAGAAAACCGACTTTTAGATGGGGAGTTGAAGTTGAAGGAAAAAGAGTTGTTCTATCTAAAACAGCATATCCATCCACATTTTTTATTTAATACTTTAAATACTATTTATGGGGCAGCGCTTCAGAAGGCCGAGGAAACGCCGGAGCTTATTTTAAAGCTTTCAAACCTGTTAGATTATACCTTGAATCAGATAGACAAAAAAAGTATTGGAATTAGTGAGGAGCTAAAATATATTGAGGCCTACATTGGTTTAGAGCAGGTGCGGTTTAGGGATTCATTGCGGGTAACATTCAAAAAAGAAATTAAGCAAGAGGTAGAATTGCCGCCCATGCTACTCATGGCATTTGTAGAGAATGCATTTAAACACGGTGGCGCACAAGAAGGTTTTCTAGATGTGAAAATCGATGCAGTAGTGCGAGAAAAACAGTTATTTTTCCAAGTTCGAAATACGCTTTCACTGCAGTTGAATACTCCAGTGAGTCATGGTCTTGGTCTGCAGCTCACCCGCAAACGATTGGATGCACTTTATCCAAGTGCTTATACGCTTGAAGTAGAAGAAGGAGCAGGTTTTTATGAGGTGCAATTAATGATTAACTTCGAATAAAATGGGACAGACCTATAACGCAATTATAATAGACGATGAGCCGATGGCTCGGGATATCTTGACCCAGCATCTGTCTAAAATTGATACGCTGGATGTAGTAGCAGCTTGCAAAAGTGCTACGGAAGGATTCAAAGCACTCAATGAGCATAAGGTAGATTTGGTGTTTCTTGATATCAATATGCCCGAAGTGACGGGCTTGATGTTTGCGAACGCCATTCAGAAAAAAACACAAATCATCTTTACAACGGCCTACAGGGAATACGCGGTAGAAGGTTTCGAATTGGAAGCCTTAGACTATTTGCTGAAGCCCATTTCACTAGAACGTCTCATGAAAGCCGTTTCTAAGTTCTTAGCAATTCAGGAGAAACCAGAAATTGAGCTGACACATAATTTTACATTTTTCCGAAGTGATCGAAAAATGATTAAAGTGAATTTTGAAGATTTATCGCATGTTGAAAGCTGCGGTGACTATATCAAATTGCACGGGGCTGAGGAGGTTTATACTACCCGTGAGACTATGGCGAATGTGCTTCAGAAATTACCGGCTACGCAGTTTTTGCGTGTACATCGGTCTTTTGTTGTAGCCATTTCAAAAGTTGATAGCTTTACAAATGAGCATATCACTATTGGGCGAACCGCTATTCCAATTAGTCGCAGTTATCGAGAAAGCGTACTGGAAACTTTGCACGCCATTAATTAGCGCTTAGGTTGCATTATCTTCTTCCGTGTTTTTTTCGGAGTCAGCTGGCGTCGCAATAATTTCTTCAGAAACTAACTTTGGCCTATCGTTATACTGATTATAATAAATCTTCACCAAAAGCAAGAATAAACTGAGGAGCAAGGGTCCGAATATAAGGCCTATAAATCCGAAAAGTGGCACACCAACAATGACTCCAATTAGGGTGATTAGCGGGTGTACATTATCTAGTTTTTTGAGTAGGAATAAGCGAATGATATTATCGGTTGAGCCTACTACGATAAAGCCGTAGAGTAAAATTCCCCAGGCTTGAAAGGTGTTTCCGCTGGAAAGCGTTATAAGGAAGACCGGGACGATTCCAATAAGTGTCCCAACGAAAGGAATCATAGAGCCAATGGTTACAATTACGAACCAAAATAACGGATCTTCAATCTTAAAGATGAGAAAGCCAATCAAGGCAATAAGACCTTGTGCTAGGGCTACCAATGGAATTCCTAGAGCATTTGAGCGTACGCTCATCTGAATTTCCTTCCCGATAGTATTGAGGTTGTCTCTGTCAAAAGGAATAAACTCCAAAAGGGATTCTTTCATCTTGCCTCTACTTGTCAACATGTAGAAAAGCAGAAAGTACATGATACCAACGGCGATTATAATTGTAAAGGTTTCGCCTGCAAAACTCTGCAGGTTCTCCGAGAGCCAGCCTGAAACGGCACCTGCATCAATTTCGGAAGCGATATCATAATCGAGTTTGGTTTCCCATTTTGCAATCTGTTCTTTAAATGCGGTTGCTGCGCGCTCACTATTTTGTACAGCTTGTCCAATCTTGTTGCCAAGCATCGCCAGTACCCCTGCAACTGGAAGGAGGATGCCTATAAAAGACAAAAACATAAGCAACAGGGCGGCTAAAGAATTGTTCCAGCCTCGTCTTACAAGCCTGGTCATCCATGGCCGCATGATAACGTAAAGCGTAATAGCACCTAGAACCCCCGTTAAATAAGGTAGCATTTCTCTAAAAATGAGTAGTCCGAGTAGCAGTATCAATACCAGGTTAAATACTTGTTTAATTTTGGAAGATGGAATGATGTCCTGCATGGTTATTTGATAAAAAGTTGGTCAATATTTTTAAATGCTTTGAACTCTAAGGCATTTCCCGCTGGGTCTTTAAAGAACATTGTTGCCTGTTCGCCAGTTTGTCCTTCAAAACGAATATAAGGCTCTATGATAAAGGTAACACTGTCTTTAACGCGTTCTGAAAGTTTCCAAAAACCTTCCATGTCTAATACAACACCAAAATGTGGAATTGGAACATCGTGACCGTCAACAGGATTGTTGGCTTCATCGTGAGTCAGAATTTCTTTTGCATGAATTACGAGTTGATGCCCAAAGAAATTGAAATCGACCCACTGGTCACTGCTTCGTCCTTCGGTACAGCCCAAAAGTTCTCTGTAGAAAACACGAGATTCTTCCAGGTTAGAAACGGGTATGGCAAGATGAAATGGTTGTATGCTACTCATCTGTTAATTGTCTGTATTTACTGCGCCAACGAGATAATTAATGCTCACCGTTGCAAGGTCATTGTTTGGAAATTTTGAGAAATGGGCATCTACATTTTGGAGTCCAATTTCTTTTATTACATTTTGAAATGATTCCAGTTCTAAAATGTACTGATCCGAAAAACCGTGGGTTGCGTCATAGGCTGTTGCGGCTGTTTTACCTATGTTTTTAGCAACGATTTCCGGAGGAACTGTATGCAGCTCAATGAGTAGTAATCCAAAACGTTTGATATAGGGCGCCCATTTTAAAAAGTGCTCTTTTAGGTTTTGTTCCACCTGAGTATTGCTCAGTCTTTTCCCTTGGCTTGCAAAGGCTCCAGTTGAAGTGCTCGTTCTTAAGTTTTTTGTTGTTTTTGGATCCTGCCAGGGTCTGTTGTGGTCTAAAAAAGTTCGCACATTGAGCAAATCTGAGAGGTCTATGTCATAGCTAGCTTGAATATCTTTTTCCAGCTGTGCAGGATCTCCAATATCGCCCCAAATCACCTTCGCCCAGATGTCTGCCTTCACGAGATTGGTACGCGTTACTTTTAGGGCGGTTTTGTTATAATCAACGCCTACTAAAAACAGTGGGTATTCTTCCAGTAAAGGACCGCGCTTTGTGCGTTGTTCAATCACTTCGAAGAGATGAATTAAAAAAGCACCATTTCCACATCCCATGTCTAAAATGCCTTTGGGTTGTTCTTCAATGGGTTTATTGAATAAGGCTATCACGATCTCATCGATCTTTTTAAAGTAAGCCGAATGTGCGCCACCACTTCCCCAAACATTCATCTCGCGATCTACGTGAATTTCGCTAGCATTGGGAAGTGAGCTACGTAGGATATTCGGATTTCCGAAGAGCAGCTCGTCCATGCGTCTAAAGGTGGGTATGTAGGATACCGTTACGCCATAAGCGGAAGAACGTCTAGCAAAAAAGAGACCTTTGTTTGTAAAACGATAGGTGTCGTTTTTCTTTTGATACCAACCTAAATAGGTAAAGAAATCTAGGATTTTCTGAAAACTATCTGGGTCTTCGTGAAACTCATCTGCACTAAATGAAGCCTCCATAAAGTATTTGTGAAACATACCGTCCATGCCCAGGAATACGGTCATAGGACCAACGAGTACGCCTTCTATATGTTTTTCAATTTGTGCTTCTATAGTTTTTGTTTTTGAGTCTTCGGAAGTCGGTGCATAGGCTTTGCTTACATATTTTTTATAGATTCTATTGAGTACAGCAAACTGTTCTACAGCGAAATGCCTTGGGTGGAATTCTTCTGAAACTTTCAAAAATTCAGCAACATCTTTGTACAGTATTGCGCGATCAAAAGCGATTGCGCTCAGCCCATTTTTACTAATGGTCACTTCAGAATTTGTATTATCAACATGATAGTTAAGCCAGCCTTGAGAGGCAAGAATACGCAGGGCGACATTGAGGTAGCCTTCATTGGTTTCATGGGCTTCAGTAATATCAGTAAGGCTGTAGCTGTCTTTTTCCAGAAGAAAATCAAGAACACCCTTTTCTTTGAGGGAATAGACAACGGGAGCTACTGCAATTCCGTCTAAATGTCTAAATAACTCTTCTCTATATGTTGCTTTTTCAGAACGTGTGAGCATAAAATTTGGTTGGTGTTTTAGGTGGTTATTGACTTAATATTTTCGTTTTACACTAACTTTTTTCCGGTTTCTATGGTTATTGGTTGCTGTTTTGTCTATCCAGTGTTCATGACATTTGCTGCTAGCGGTATCAAAAAAATATGAGCAAAGTTTTCATTTGAAATGTACTAGTTTTTAGAAGCTTTAAGGTACTAAAATTTGAGCTAGCGATGCGCAGTGAATTCCGAATAAAACATGGCATAAAAAAAGCCCTCAATTGGAGGGCTTTAAATACAGTTATATGAGTGATTTATTATTCTAAATCATCATCGGAATCTATATCCCAACCAATCATAAAATATTTAAATGTTGCCTCATCTGGTATTTGAGAAGTTTCAACCTTCGCGCTATAATTATAGCGAATATTCTCCGGAAGCTCTTTCTTGTCTATGGTTATATAGACATTGCTGTTTTTTATGAATACAACAACGCTGTTGATGGCGTTTTCAATACCAGCGATTTCATAATTCGCTTTAATGTCTTTAAAGGTGCTAGCTTTGTTAAGACCAGATGCCGTCCTATAGCGTTCATCAAAAATCTGAATATTAGTGATTACAGATTCTGGATCTTGCTCGTCATTAGGGGAAATAGTCATTAGCTTTTTACCGCCTTTTTCGTAAATCTCCACTTCTCCTTGTGTGCCAATTCCATTATTCCGGGGATTCAATTTTATAATAGAATCTTGAGCAAAAATACTGTCGATTTGCTTCATTTTAACTTCTTTGTTTAAATGGCCTACAACACCATCGCCAATAGCGAACGGGTCGGTTTTGTCTCCACATGAAGCGAATAATAAGCCAGTAAGGGCTGCAATAAATAGGGTTTTTTTCATAATCTAATAATGGTTGTATGGTTGTTTTTTTATTTTATTTATTTCTAAACGAACTTACCTAAGTAGTTTTTCTAAAATACCTAAAACGTTTCGTATTACGGTAGGGCTTGTGAGTGTTTTAACAATCGTTTACCTAGTATTGCCGCCGCGCCTTCTCGATGTTGAATGGTCTGAACTTCTGCTGGTCTTACTTCTTTCTTTTAGGTTTATCCCGTGCTTCAGCTCCTAATTCAATGGTGTCTCGCTTGCTCTTATGTCCATATATGCTGTAATCAAAAAAAGCTTGATTATCTGCCATGGTTCAAATTTTTGTCAAAAATAAGTATTGTCAACTAGCTTCTGAAGTTTTAGAGATCTAAATATTTCGTTTTTCGATAATAGTACAAGGATATACGGCATGAAGTCGTATTTTTGCTGCATGTTAGAAACAACCGAATCGCTCGTAAATCAAGGCAAAATGCTCCCTTTAATGGAAGAGTTTTATACCATTCAAGGCGAAGGTTTTCATAAGGGAACTGCGGCATATTTTGTGCGAATTGGGGGCTGCGATGTTGGTTGTCATTGGTGTGATGTTAAAGAGAGTTGGAATGCGAAATTACATCCTCCAACGGCTATTGTACATATTGCTGAAAATGCGTCAAAACATTCTAATACGGTAGTGGTTACTGGTGGAGAGCCTTTGACTTGGGATATGGGACCATTAACATCCTTATTCAAAGAAAAAGGCATGCAAGTGCATATTGAAACTTCTGGGGCTTACAAACTTACTGGAACCTGGGATTGGATCTGTCTTTCGCCTAAAAAAATTAAGCTTCCAACAGCTGGGGTTTATGAACATGCTGATGAGTTGAAAGTAATTGTGTTCAATCAAGACGATTTTAAATTTGCTGAAGAACAAGCAGCCAAGGTCAATAAAGATTGTATTCTGTATTTACAACCTGAGTGGAGTAAGCGCGAAAAGATGATGTCACAGATTGTGGACTATGTTATGGCGAATCCAAAGTGGAAAGTTTCGTTACAAACGCATAAGTATTTAAATATTCCATAAACAAACCACCAGAGCGTCCTAAGGTGGTTTATTCAAATCTGTAGGTTAAGATTACTTAGTAAAAGGAACGACAGCGCGCACAGTGCTCCAGC
>Ga0114916_1000207_pt1 | contig 44204 bp, 37 predicted proteins | sample MalvirAntarct_66_FD_83501 | JGI IMG/M metagenome (GOLD analysis project Ga0114916, IMG submission 83501) | Marine viral communities from the Global Malaspina Expedition - Malaspina viral metaG Antarct_66 | ecosystem: Environmental > Aquatic > Marine > Oceanic | place: West Anvers Island... | reverse complement strand
GAGATCCTATTCTACAAAGTTGCTCATAATTTCCATGTTAAATCCTATCCTTAAATGTAAAATTATTTATTAATTTTTTAATTAAAATGAACAAATTTTTTCACGTTTAAATCATTGTAATTTATATCATTATGAAACAATACCCTAGGTAGAGGGTACCAGCATTCAACTGAAGCTATAATATATCTAAAATCCGCTCTAAGGCCATGCCCCGCGAACCTTTAATCAACAGAAATGAATGTTCCACACGAGTGGTGTTCAGATAGGATTTTAATGCCTCAACTGTTTGAAATTTTTGAATCTGTTTTGAAGTAACAGTGGTTTTGTAAAAATTTTCTCCTACCAAATAGACCTGACCTAAATCGTGTTGCTCCAGATAGTCCACGATAAACTGATGTTCATTGGTGGCAGTTTGTCCCAACTCAAACATGTCTCCCAAAAAAAGATGCTTTTTACCTTGTTGCAATTGTTTGAAATTTTCTAAGGCAGCCAGCATGCTTGTAGGATTGGCATTATAGGCATCCATAATAATGGTATTGTTGCCCTGCTTTAAAATTTGTGACCGATTATTGGTTGGCGTATAATATTCAATGGCGTTGATTATGGCCTCACGATTTACTTTAAAATAAGAGCCCACGGCAATAGCCACAGCCATGTTATTGAAATTATAAGTGCCTGCAAGTTGACTGTTAACCGTTGTGTTATTGTACGTGAGCGTAACACACGGTTGTGATTTTACGAGTTCTAGCCGAGTGTCCAACGATGTGGGTAATCCAAATTTATGCACCTGATCATAACCTGAAGTCTGTTGAAGCTGAATTGGATCATTCTCGTTAACAAAAATAACCTTATGATGGGCCTTAAGGTAATCGTATAATTCGGATTTTGCTTTAATAACGCCTTCCAAACTTCCAAAACCTTCTAAATGTGCTTTTCCAAAATTGGTGATCAAGCCATAATCAGGTTTGGCAATCTGACAGAGTAAGGCAATCTCTGTGGGGTGATTTGCGCCCATTTCAACAATGCCTATGTCTGTGTACTCATTCATCTGTAGCAAGGTCAGCGGGACACCTATGTGGTTGTTTAAGTTGCCTTGTGTGGCGGTAGTTACGTTGGTTTTGGAAAGGACCGCATTAATCAGTTCTTTGGTAGTCGTTTTACCGTTGCTACCGGTAAGGGCAAGAATAGGCACATTTAATGTCTTTCTATGATGGGATGCGAGTTGTTGTAAGGTTTCTAAAACATTGTCTACCAAAATGTAGCGCTCGTCCATAGCGACTTCCGCCTCATCAACTACACAGTATTTTGCGCCTAAATCTAATGCTTGGGAGGCGAATTTATTGCCATTATAATGGTCCCCTTTGAGTGCAAAAAAAAGACAGTCTTTCTGAATCTTTCGGGTGTCTGTACATGCCGCAGTGCATTCTAAAAAATGGGCATAAAGAGTTTCTATTATCATAAAATAAAAGTAACAAAAAAGTCCTAACACAAGGTCAGGACTTTTTAATAGTTAATAACTAAATTTTAGTTTCTTGATTTGTTATTTCTTTGAGATTTAGATCCAACTCTAGACATTGCACATCTAAATCCGATGTAGTCCGTTGCCATATCTTGTGGGAAATAACGACGTTGTGCAGGATCGAGCCAGTAAGCTCTATCTTTCCAAGAACCACCTTTATAAACTCTTACATTATCATTTACCAAAGACGTTCTGTCATTAGATTTGTCATAAGATCTGATCAATTGTCCGCTGGAATCTGCTGCTACATTGTGGGTAGGAGAGTTATACATTTGTTTAGTTCCAATTCCGGCTTCACCTTCATCAAAATTATCGTTATAGTAACGTGATGATCTCTTGTCGCCATCTCTAAAGTTCCTATTATCACTAACATCAAAGTTTGTTCTTAAATAAGAATCATCTGAAGTAATCGGGACTTGTAAAATTTCACCTGGTAAGTTTCTCGGAACGATTTGCCCACTACTCAAGGTGTCATAAACAATATCTTGTGTTGTGAGTACTTTTACAGTACCGTCTTCATTAATGGCATTTTTAGTATAAACATTACCACGGTAGTAGTTAAAGTCGTTAAATTCATCGTCCACAATTGGTCTGTACACATCAGCAACCCATTCTGCCACGTTTCCAGCCATATCATAGATACCAAAATCGTTGGGAGCATAAGATTTTACAGCATTTGTAATATCTGCACCATCATCTGACCAGCCTGCAATTCCGCCGTAATCACCTTTGCCTTGTTTAAAGTTGGCTAATTGATCTCCTCTAGATTTTCTTTTGCCAGAACGTGTGTATTGACCACTCCATGGGTATTTCTTTCTACCACGAATGGTATTGTAGTTTCTTAATTCACTCAAGCCAAGTGCCGCATATTCCCATTCAGCTTCAGAAGGTAAGCGATACTCTGGAGAGACAACCCCTGATTCTCTTTTAGCATAAATATTGATAGGATTACCTTCAGCATCTGTTTGTTGTTTCTTTTTTCCTCCTTCAAGGACTTCGGCGTTGCCACCATAAGTAGCACTAGGGCTATTAATGTAAGTATCTGTATTGAAATTGGCATCTGCACTCACATCAGTTAAACGCGCGTCTTTCTTTAAATAACCAGCTTCTTCCAAATAAAGTTCGTTCACTCTGTCTGTTCTCCATTTTGCAAATTCAACAGCTTGAATCCAACTTACACCAACTACAGGATATTCTCCATAACCCGGGTGACGTAAATAGTTTTCTGTCATCATCTCACTATAACCAAGACGATTTCTCCATACTAAAGTATCTGGTAAAGCACTGTTGTAGATTAAGCGATAGTTCGGATCCTCTGGAGGGTAGACACGTTTTAGATAATCTAAGTATTCCAAATACATTTTGTTGGTAACTTCAGTTTCATCCATGTAAAACGATTGCACGTGAAGTTGGCTAGGGGAGTTGTTCCAATCGTGCATAGGATCATCTTGCACTTTACCCATCGTAAAGGTTCCACCTTCAACAAAAACGAGGCCTGGGGATGTGGCTTGTTCTTTAAAATTGGTGTTATACTGGAAACCTCCATTCTTATCATTTATTTTCCAGCCCGTTGCCCTGGACTCGTTTGATGAAGATTTTTTACACCCGACCATTGTTAAAGAAAGCACTAGGGCAAACACTATCCTTATATTAATGATGTTTTTCATTTCCATACTTTTTAAGTAAGCTAATTAAATTTTGTGACGCAATATAGTAATTTAAGAGAAATTATCAACTGTTTTTATAAAATACAAAAAAGAAAGCTGCATTTCGTCCCTTTTTTTGTACACAACATCGGATTTTTGATCATTTTATCGATTTATTTCGTAGTTCATTAACGGCATCCTAAAACAAATATTGTTGTAGTTTTGAATAAAAATTAAGACGGTATGGTATCAATAAATGCCAAATGTTTTTAAGGATTGCTTTTGTGCCATAGTATTTGATAGGAAAAGCGACAAATTATGCTTAGTTTTTGAGAACGAATTCACCTCATAATGAAATTGACCTTTCGCTTTATTTTTGTTTTAATAGTAGGTTTGGGTTATGCGCAAGAGAAGCAATTTAATATCCAATGGCAGGGTGAGCAGGTCTTAGAGACTGCCTATTCTAAAATTTCAGTGCCGTCATTTAATCAGGAACATTTCAGTTTTGACCTAACTTCAGGTCTCACCTACTTTGCACAATGGGCGTCAGAAGGTAACATCAACCCTAATACTGTAACGCTGACAAACGTAACCTATGCGAATATTACTAGGGACGAATTAAACGCTGTTCCATTGGAGTCAATTCCTACCACTCCAAGTCTGAAATTTAAAAATATCACAGCCCGAGGAGAGACTTTCGCATATCTCGAACTGTCTCCTATTATTAAGGATAAGGACACTTATAAAAAAATCACCTCGTTTACCATAAATTTTACCACCGGTTCCAATAGAGGCAAAGGAAATCTAGGTTATGACTACACACTTAAAAATTCGGTGTTAAGTTCGGGCAGTTGGTTCCGATTCTATGTGGATAAATCTGGCGTGTTTAAACTCTCCAAAAGTTTTTTAAATAATTTGGGCCTACAAACCAATGGTCTAGATCCGCGAACCATAAAAATTTATGGCAACGGTGGCGCCATGTTGCCACTATCCAATTCTGAACCCTATCCGTTTGATTTAACAGAAAATGCTATAAAAATAGTGGGCGAAGAGGACGGCGAATTTCACAACAAAGATTATATCCTGTTTTACGCGGAAGGACCGACGGGTTATAATTCAGATAGTAATACCCATCATAACGTCTTTACGGATAAGAGTTATTACTACATCACTTTTGGTGGAGGTTTGGGAAAACGGATGGCATCCATCGCCCAACCCGAGGCAGCGGCAACCTATAGTATAGATACATTTCAGGATTACCAATTTCACGAAGTCGATGCCTACAACATTGTCAGGGTTGGACGACGTTGGTTTGGTGACCGGTTTGATGTGGAACACCAAAAGCAATTTAAATTTAGTTTTCCAAATCTTATGCTTTCAGAAGCGGCTTATGTTAAAGTACACGCAGCATCAACCTCAGAAGTGCCCACCTCCATGGAAATAAAGATAAATGATGAAGTCGTCTCCAATCTTAATTTCGCCTCCATTGGGATGCCAGTTTTGGCGGACGGTAAGTCTTTTAATGCGAATGTGACTTTAAATTCTCCTGAGGTTAACGTTACGCTAACCTACAATAACTCCGGAAATCCTACAGCTCATGCGTATTTAGATTATATCGCCATTGAGGCGACGCGGGCTTTAACCTTTACAGGCAAGCAGTTCATGTTTAAAAACAAAGTGGTGTCACACACTCCAGGGATTGTAGCTTATAATTTATCCAATGCATCTGCGGTATCGGAAGTGTGGGAAATTACGGATAAGTACAACGTGGCTACCATTTTAAATACAGATGCTGCTTCGGTTTTTAATTTTAAGTCGGAGTCTGGTCAAGCTAGAACCTATCTCGCCGTATCTCCTGCTGATTATTACGAGCCATTGCAGGACAGTAAAACTAAGGTAGATAACCAAAATATAATGGGGCGTATTTTAAAGGATGATTTGGGTCAGTTTAAAGATGTAGATTATCTCATTATTAGTCCGTACAATCTTAGATCTCAGGCTGAGCGTCTTGCCCAGATTAATAGAGATCAAAATCATCTGAATGTAAAGGTGGTCACCTTAAATGAGATATATACGGAGTTCAGTTCGGGAAATCAAGATGTGGGTGCTATTCGGAATTTGGTCCGTTACGTGTATCACAATGCAAGTGCGTCAGAAAAACGTCTAAAATATGTCTGTCTTTTTGGAGATGCTTCTTTTGATTATAAAGATCGCATCCCCAACAATACGAACATTGTACCCTCGTGGCATTCTTTAAATAGTTTTAGTCTTACCAATGCCTATGTGTCTGACGATTTTTTCGGAATGATGGATGAGAATGAAGGCGATATGAGTACATCCAATAAATTGGATGTTGCGGTTGGACGCATTTTGGCAGAAACACCCCAACGGGCCAAGGAAATGGTGGATAAGATCGAATTATATTACAAAGAGATTTCATACGGGCCTTGGAGAAATAACGTCGTTGTCCTGTCTGATGATGTCGATGTGGCCTGGGAAAGCATACTTCAGGAAACTACAGATGCAATTGCTAATAGCATTGCGGTCGAAAAGCCGTTTTTAAATGTGGTTAAGATTCACTCTGACGCTTACCAGCAGGAAGCGTCCGCTAGCGGAGAACGTTATCCCGAGGTCAACAAGTCTCTAAAAGATGCGCTTGAAGTAGGCGCTTTGGTGGTGAACTATTTTGGGCATGGCGGTGAAGATGGCTTAGCTTCAGAACGCATTTTTGATAAAAACGATTCGCAAGAAATCAACAACACCTGCAAGTTCCATTGTTTTGTAACCGTAACCTGTGAATACACGCGATTTGACAACCCGTTTCGTCCTACAGCCGGAGAGTATACCTATTGGAATACTAAAGGAGGCGCCATTGGTCTGATCACAACAACCCGACAAATTTTTGTAAATGTTGGCGTCGCATTTAATGTAAAATTAGAGGACTATCTCTTTAATACGACCAATCAAACATCAATGGCAGAAGCTTTACGGCTCACTAAAAACGACCCAGAACTGTCTGGAATTCAGCAAAGGCGCTTAGTGTTTTTTATTGGCGATCCGGCAATGAAACTCGCTTTTGCCCAACCTAATATACAACTGACTAAAATTAATGATAAACCTCTGGGGCAAACAAATGATACTTTAAAGGCTTTGGGCAAAGTAAAGTTGTCAGGACAAATTACAGATCCTTCAGGGACTCTAATGTCTGGTTACAATGGGGTATTGACTGCTACTGTTTTTGATAAAGAAATTCAACGTCAAACATTAGGCAATAATAATGTGATTCAAAACGGAAAGCCAATCAAAATGGACTTTACCACTTTGGGCGAAAAGTTGTTTATTGGTCAGGCCACCGTTACCAATGGTATATTTAATTTTGAATTTGTGGTGCCGCGTGACATTGGGGTGCCTGTGGGAAAAGGGAAGGTAAGTTTTTACGCCCAAACTGAAACCCCCTTAAAAGACCAGGCGGGCGCAAATTTTGAAATCCTAGTAGGAGGTATCAACAAAAATGCCGCCTTGGATAATACTGGGCCAATGGTAAAACTCTACATGAATGATGAAAATTTCGTTTCTGGAGGTATCACCAATGAAGCACCAACACTTTTGGCTAAATTGGAAGACAGCAATGGCATTAATACAGCAAGTGGTATTGGGCATGATATTATCGTAATTATTGATGGTGATGAGACTAATCCATTTGTACTTAACGATTATTATAAAGCCAATGTTGATGATTATACCACAGGAGAAGTGTCTTATGGCTTCCGCGATCTGGAACCCGGTTTGCATACCTTAACCCTTAAAGCCTGGGATGTCTATAACAACTCGAGTAGTTCTGAAATTCAGTTCGTTGTTCATGATAAAGATCAAGAGCTAAAGATTGAAAACGTATTAAATTATCCTAATCCGTTCATTAATTACACAGAATTTTGGTTTAACCACAATAGTTCACAACCTTTAGACGTTTCTATACAAATATTCACTGTTTCAGGTAAGTTGGTTAAAACCCTGAACAGTCAAACAAATTCCGGTGGATGTTGTAATGAAGGGGTTTCCTCTTTATCTCGAGATATAGTTTGGGATGGGCGCGATGATTTTGGAGACAAAATAGGTAAAGGCGTTTATATTTATAAACTCAAAGTGCACTCTAGTCAATTGAATAAGCAAGTAGAGAAAATTGAAAAACTTGTGATATTATAATAATAATTTATATTTGTTAAATACGCAGGTACGCGAGTGCTTGTTTTGAGACTCAAGATCATATGAAAAAAATCGTACTTTCCCTCATTACTTTGTCTGTTTTTAATTTTGCTTCCGCTCAAGAAACGGTCATATTTGAAAATCAATCGTCAGTAATTACCACGGCGGTTCCCTTTTTGTTGATTGCTGCAGATGCAAGAGCTGCCGGTATGGGAGATATTGGGGTGGCTACCTCAGTAGATGCATTTTCTCAGCAGTGGAACCAATCCAAATATGCCTTTTCTGAATCAAAATCAGGAATTGGTGTGAGCTATACACCTTACTTAAGCAAATTGGTAAACGATATTTTCTTGGGGAATGTGACGTATTTTAATCGTATTAATGAACGAAGTGCCTTTGCCGTGAGTTTCAAATATTTTAGCTTAGGTGAAATTGAACTGGTTCAAGACGAATTTTCTGAAGCGCTGATTGCGAAACCAAATGAAATGACCATTGATGCATCCTATGCCTTAAGATTATCCAATACATACTCCATGGCGGTAGGCTTACGCTATTTGCGATCTGATTTAAAAATTCAGGCTTTGGATAATTCTGCAAATCCCGGAAGTTCAGTCGCTGTGGATATTTCAGGATACTATCAAGGGGAAGAAGAGGCGTATGGCGATTTTAACGGGAGAACCCGCTTAGGGTTTTCCATTCAAAACTTAGGTCCTAAAATTAAATATGATGACGGTGGTCGTGATAATTTCCTGCCAACTAACTTAAGACTTGGTGGAGGTTTCGATTTTATATTTGATCAATACAACACACTGGCTTTGACTGCTGAGGTTACTAAATTATTGGTGCCTACACCACCACTTTATGGCTATGATGAGATCAATGGAGAACCAGGTCAGCAAGTAGACCAGGAGCCAACTTATATTGTAAAAGGGAAATCCCAAGATGTCGGTTTCTTATCGGGCGTATTCCAGTCCTTTGGAGATGCTCCAAACGGCTTTAGTGAAGAAATGAAAGAATTTACATGGGCTTTAGGTGCTGAATATAAATATCAGGACTCTTTTGCTTTTAGAACTGGTTATTTTAATGAAAGTGATGATAAAGGGGCGCGTAAGTTTTTCGCTTTGGGCGCTGGTTTTAAATACACTACAATTAATATTGATATGTCATATTTATTCTCCACTTCCAAGGTTCAGAGTCCTTTGGAAAACACCTTGCGTTTTTCGTTGACCTTCAACTTTGGAGACGGGGCCTATAACGAATATTAAGACCGACCATTGCCTTGCGATTATACAAAAACTATTGTTATTAAAAGCAATAGTTTTTTTGTCTAAAAAAGTGACGTATTTTTAAGAATAGATATATACCCTATGAAGGAAATTAAAATTGAATCCCTACTCCATGTTTACGATAGTTTAGATGAGCTTCCAGCAGACATTAAATCACTGATGAAACATGCCATGGACGCGCGTGATAATTCCTATGCACCCTACTCCAATTTTAGCGTGGGAGCAGCCATTTTACTCGACAATAATGAAATTGTACCGGGAAGTAATCAGGAGAACGCCTCCTATCCTTCAGGATTGTGTGCTGAACGCACCGCAATCTTTTATGCGGGTGCCAAATATCCAAAGGCAAAAATGCTCAAAATGGCCATTATTGCAGGGTCAAAAACCAAAATTACCGATGCACCAATTCCACCGTGTGGCGCCTGTCGTCAATCGATAGCCGAATACGAGGTAAAACAAGAAGCGCCTATCGAATTATATTTTATGGGAGAGACGGGCAAGGTTGTAAAATCACATTCCTTAGCAAATCTTTTACCATTAGTGTTTGATAAATCGTTTCTATAACGTTTTCGTATAAAATTTACGATTTTCAGTTTTTTCATTACTGCTTAAAGTGTTACTTTTGTTAATCGTTTAGTGATGAACAAAATTTAGACGTTTAAGAGCGATCTGAAAACTGTGCATTGAATGAATCTCGCATATCGTGGGACTTTCAGATATCTAAACTTAAGAATGTATTTAATTTTTTAGAAATTATTTCGAATGCAAAAAATAACAAAAGAGGTTTACCTTAAATGGTATGAAGACATGTTGTTCTGGAGAAAGTTTGAAGACAAACTTGCTGCAGTGTATATTCAACAAAAAGTAAGAGGTTTTCTTCACTTGTACAACGGACAGGAAGCTATTTTGGCGGGCGCTTTACACGCTATGGACCTGACCAAAGATAAAATGATTACGGCCTACCGTAACCACGTGCAACCAATTGGTATGGGCGTAGATCCTAAGCGGGTAATGGCAGAGTTATTCGGTAAGGCTACTGGAACATCTCAAGGTTTAGGTGGTTCAATGCATATTTTTTCTAAAGAACACCGTTTTTACGGGGGTCACGGGATTGTAGGAGGTCAAATTCCTTTAGGTGCCGGGATTGCTTTTGGCGATAAATATCACGGGATTGATGCGGTTACCCTTTGCTGTTTTGGTGATGGTGCAGCGCGTCAAGGTTCCTTACATGAAGCTTTTAACTTAGCTATGTTATGGAAATTGCCAGTGGTGTTTGTTTGTGAAAACAATGGTTACGCCATGGGAACTTCGGTAGCCCGTTCCGCCAACCACACTGATATTTGGAAACTTGGTTTAGGATATGAAATGCCCTGTGGACCAGTAGACGGTATGAATCCTGTAAAAGTTGCAGAAGCTTTTGATGAGGCTATTCAACGCGCAAGACGTGGTGACGGTCCGACATTCTTAGAATTAAAAACCTACCGCTACAGAGGACACTCTATGAGTGATGCCCAACATTACAGAACCAAAGATGAGGTGGCAGAATACCAAAAAATAGATCCAATTACCCAAGTAAAGGAAATTATTCTTGAAGAAGAGTACGCTACGGCTGAAGACCTTAAAAAAATTGACAAACGTGTCAAAGAACGCGTTGCAGAATGTGAAAAATTTGCTGACGAATCTCCTTATCCGGAAAAGAGCGTTATGTACGATGCGGTTTACGAACAAGAAGATTATCCATTTATACAACACAAAATATAAGCTATGGCAACAGTAATAAATATGCCCCGTTTGAGTGATACCATGGAAGAAGGAACTGTGGCAACCTGGTTAAAGAAAGTGGGAGACAAGATTGAAGAAGGTGATATATTGGCGGAAATTGAAACGGATAAAGCCACCATGGAGTTTGAATCTTTTCACGAAGGGACATTATTATATATTGGCATTAAAGAAGGTGAAACCACAAAAGTTGATGAGCTGTTAGCTATTATTGGCGAAGACGGCGAAGATATTTCAGCCTTGATTGATGGAGGCGCTTCTGATGCAAAAGAATCAGCTACGGAAGATAAAACATCTGACGACGCTGAAACAGTGGATTCAGAGACAGAAGAGGATTCTAACGATGACTCTAAAAAAGATGATGCTGATGCTTCCGAAGCCAAAGTGGCTTCAGGTGAATTACCTGAAGGTGTTACAGTCGTAACCATGCCTCGTTTGAGTGATACCATGGAAGAAGGTACAGTAGCAACTTGGCTTAAAAAAGAAGGTGATACTGTTGAAGAAGGTGACATTCTTGCCGAGATTGAAACGGACAAAGCTACTATGGAATTTGAGTCCTTCCAATCAGGAACCCTACTTTATATAGGCTTACAAGAAGGTGAAACCGCAAAAGTAGATTCTTTATTAGCGATCATTGGTCCAGAAGGAACAGATGGCAAAGCCATTGCCAAAAATTATAGTGCTGCGGGATCTGAGAAGAAAGAAGACGCTCCTAAAAAAGAAGCTTCAGATACAGAGAAAAAGGAAACTCCTAAGGCACCAGTTAAGGAAGATAAGAAAGATGCACCTGTTGCCGCGTCTACGACAACTTCAGATTCGAGCCGTGTTTTTGTGTCTCCTCTAGCCAAGAGAATGGCTGAAGAGAAAGGCATCAATTTATCCGAAGTTAAAGGTTCTGGAGAGAACGGTCGTGTGGTTAAGCGCGATATCGAAAATTATACACCTGGAGCTAGCTCACCTGCAACTGCAGCCAAATTTGTGCCAGCTGGACAAGAAGATTTTGAGGAAAAACCAAACTCACAAATGCGTAAAATTATTGCGAAGCGTTTGGCTGAATCAAAATTTACAGCACCTCATTACTATTTAAATGTAGAGTTTGACATGGCTAATGCCATAGCATTTAGAGAGCAATTCAACTCGATTCCTGACACGAAAATATCTTATAATGATATGATCGTTAAGGCGTGTGCTTTAGCACTGAAATTGCACCCACAAGTGAATTCACAATGGTTTGCTGATAAAATGCGTCTAAATAATCACGTGCACATTGGTGTAGCAGTGGCTGTTGAAGATGGATTAGTAGTGCCAGTGGTTAAATTTGCCAATGAGCAAAGCTTACCTCAAATTGGCGCAGCGGTCAGAGATTTTGCAAAACGCTCAAGAATTAAAAAATTGACGCCTCAAGAAATGGAAGGCAGTACGTTTACCGTGTCTAACTTAGGCATGTTTGGTATAGAAAGTTTTACTTCCATCATCAACCAACCTAATTCTGCCATTTTATCTGTAGGTGCAATTCTTGAAAAACCGGTCGTGAAGAACGGACAAGTGGTGGCTGGACATACCATGAAACTTTCTTTGGCCTGTGATCATAGAACAGTGGATGGTGCAACTGGAGCTGAGTTTCTTCAAACCTTAAAAGGGTTTATTGAAAATCCTGTGACTATGTTGGTATAATCATAAATAACCTCCCAAGGGTAACCAAGGGCGTTACAATAGCAAAAGTAAAATCCTGTTTCTATGTGAGAAGCAGGATTTTTTTTATCTTTCAATTCAAAATAATAAAACACCCATGAAAAACAGTCTCTTAATTGCCCTTCTTTTAATCAGTGTTTCCTGTAAAAGCAAACGTCAAGAACCTTCTGAATCGGGAGAGAAAGATTTAGCCGTGGTGGAGCAATCCTCCGTTTCAGCAACTCTAGATTTCGTTACCAGTGCTGAACTTAAAGAAACGGTCTATTATTTGGCCTCGGATGAGTTGCAAGGGCGTGCCACGGGTTCTGAAGGCATCGAGAAAGCAGCGGTTTACATTGAAAATGCATTTAAATCCTATGATGTGAAACCTTATTTTGAGTCCTATCGAGATGCTTATAAAGCAAACGGGATGGACGCCTACAATGTGGTGGGTTATATAGAAGGGAGCGACCCCATTTTGAAAGATGAGCTGATCATTCTTGGTGCCCATTATGACCATATTGGTATAGGGAAAGTGGTGGACGGCGATTCGATTGCCAATGGTGCCAATGACGATGCTACTGGAGTAGCCGCAGTTTTGGCCATGGCACGCTATTTTGCCACTAAAAAGAATAACAAACGCAGCATTCTCTTTACTCTGTATTCTGGTGAGGAAATGGGCTTGTTGGGATCGCAGCATTTGGCCGCACGTTTAAAAGCAGCAGATGTTAATTTATATAGCATGATTAATTTTGAAATGATTGGTATCCCCATGGTTGATAAAGATTATCTAGCCTATTTTACTGGATATGATCTTTCTAACATGGCCCCACAACTGAATGCATATGTCGATTATAAATTATTAGGGTTATTACCAAAAGCTAAAGAGTTTCAATTATTCTACCGCTCGGACAATTATTCATTTTTTAAAGCGTTTAACAAGCCTGCGCATGCCATTTCTACCTTCGATTTTACTAATTTTGACCATTATCATAAAGTAGGCGATGAAGCCGATAAAATGGATTATGACTTTATGGCTAAGTTGGTAAACAGGTTGATTCCTGCATTAGAAACCATGAGCAATACAACAACCCCAGAAATTGAAATGAATGAGTAAGCATATCGTTATTACAGGTACAAGTAGAGGTATAGGTTATGAGTTGGTCAAACTTTTTGCCAAGCAAGGCCACCAAGTTTTGGCATTGTCCAGAAATGATGGTCCAGTAAAAGCTTTAAAATTAAAAAACGTCACTGCGTTTTGCTTTGATTTGGGCGACGCCGAAGCCTATCTAAGAGTGGAAGAACATATTACTGAACACTGGAAGCATGTCGACGTGCTCATCAACAATGCCGGATTGGTGCTAAATAAGCCTTTTGCAAAAACAACAGTAAGCGATTTTGAAGAAGTCTACCGCACTAATGTATTTGGAATGGCGGAATTGACGCGACTGTTAATCCCCTACATGATTAAAAACAGTCATGTCGTGACCATGAGTTCTATGGGAGGCGTGCAAGGCAGTATGAAGTTCCCTGGACTGTCCGCGTACAGCTCCAGTAAAGCTGCTGTAATTACCTTAACGGAACTACTTGCAGAAGAATATAAGGAGTCAGGCATCTCATTTAACGTCCTAGCTTTAGGAGCGGTTCAAACTGAAATGTTGGAAGAAGCTTTTCCAGGTTATAAAGCACCGATTACACCTGAAGAAATTGCCGATTACATTGTGGACTTCTCCCTAAAGGGGCAAAAGTTCTTTAATGGAAAATTGTTACAAGTGTCCAATTCTACGCCGTAAGTATGTCTAAATACAAATGTGTTATTTTTGATTGTGATGGGGTTTTGGTGGATAGTGAGGCCATTGCCAACCAAGTGATGGTCGAGATGGCCAATGAGTTAGGTGCAGAAATTGATTTAGACTATGCGCTCAAAAATTTCAAGGGCGCTTCAATACAGCGCTGTCAAGAACAAATCGCCGAATTGGTTGCAGAGCGCCTGCCGGACAATTTTATACCTAATTTTAGAGTGCGCAGTTTTGAGGCGTTTAAAAACAACATCAAACCTGTTGATGGTGTTACTGAGGTTTTAGAACGGTTACAGCTTCCTTTTTGCGTGGCCTCAAGCGGTCCTGAAAATAAAATTCGGCTTAATTTAGAACTGACAGGATTGCTACCGCATTTTGAACATAATATCTTTAGTTGCTTTACTATTAAACGGTGGAAACCAGATCCTGGGGTATTTCTTTGGGCCGCTGACACGATGGGATTTCAACCGGAAGAATGTCTGGTCATTGAAGATAGCCTGATTGGTGTGACTGCTGCGATTGATGGCGGTTTTGATGTTTTTGGATATACGGCGCTTGATGTTCATAATGAATTGGAAGGCCGAGCGACAGCCACTTTTAATGACATGTCCCAACTTTTAAATATGATTGGCTAGTCCTTACTTTAATGTCCTTTTTGAATAAAAGCTATAGTGAAATCGTTTTCATCACAAATTCAGTGATGCGGTCACATTTATTATTTCCAAACTCGAAGATTTCAGTATCGCTGGATAATTCAAAAAGTTTGTCCTTCAACATGTTTTTAGAACGGTGTAAACGCACTTTTACATTCGCCAAGGTCAAATCTAAAACCGTTGCAATCTCTTGCAGACTTAGTCCCTCTATTTCGCGCATGATATAGACCACTTTGTATTTGGTCTCTAACTGGTCAATCGCGTTTTCCAACAATTGTTTAGCTTCATAATGTATCATTTTTTGCAGTGGATTCAATTGTTTGTAATCTGGTAGTTCTAAAATACTGTTCTTATGAAAGGGCTCATTAAAGTCATTTATATGATACACCTTCCCTTTTTCCTTTAACCGTGCCAATGCTTCGTTTATGCCGATGCGAATCAGCCAGGTAGAGAAGGTCGCTTCCAATTTAAATTGATACAATTTTGTGAACGCTTTAAGGTAGCTATTCTGCATAATATCGGCAATTTCCGCTTCATCCTTTAAATAACCTCGGATCACTCGAAATAATTTCTGATTATGCCGTCTCACCAAGATTTCGTAAAGTTCCTTTTCACCGGCAAGAATTCGCTTGATAATCTCAACTTCTGTGAGCTGAATTCGGGTGTTAGTGGCGTTGTGTAGCGCTTCCATAGAGTCCTATTTTTGGTTTAGATTGCTAAATCATATAAAAGTTACAAAGTTTTGTATCCTTTTTAACGAATTGGCATCAAAAGATTATAGAAATCTTAAAACATCACTATCATGGAATCAAATGTACAGTTTGTCAAAAATCTTTTAAAATACACTTTTGGACTCGTGCCTATCGTGGCAGGATTGGATAAATTCACCAATATATTGACTAATTGGTCGCAATATCTTTCAGAAAACCTCACAGCTCTGCTGCCGTTTGAGCCGTCTGTCTTTATGATGATTGTGGGCGCTATTGAAGTTGTAGCAGGCATCTTAGTGTTTACTAAAACACATTTTGGTGCTTATCTCGTGTCTGTGTGGTTGGTGCTAATCGCGATAACCTTAGTGCTAAGTGGCGATTATTTGGATGTTGCTGTAAGAGATATTGTCATGGCCATAGGTGCCTTCTCTCTAGCTAAGCTCACCGTGAAAAAGTCCTAGACATCGTCTTATAAAATGTTTTGACTAAGCTTCTTTTACCACTAATTTGAAGTTAATTTCGATCTCTTCTGAAACGACGATAAGACCCAGCATTTTTTTAGGAGCAACCAGATTAAAGTCTTTGATGTTCAGTTTTAGTAAGCCAGAAATATGCCACCCATTATCCTGATGGTATTTTGTTTCCATGTGATAAAGGTGTTTTTGTCCCGCTATTTCAATCTCTATAGAGGCATCAGCAGTATTTGACTTATGAGGATTGAGTTTAACCTGTTTTAAACTGAGTTTAATTTCTGGATACGTATCTGATTTTAGGAGTCCGTGAAAGTCTCTATTGATGCCTTTTCCACCGCAATCAAAACCACTATTTTCTAAAACAAGTACTGATTTTTCAAATGTGATCACATCGGCACCGCTTTCATAATGGATCCGAATGGGTTCGTTGAGGTTTTTAATATTGTAAAGACAGGTAAAGTCAGTTACATTGCTCGTGCCTTTTATGTGCAATGTACTTTGAGGTGTGATGCGTACATTGGTGCTTTTCTTTACTGTATCTAACTTAGTAAAAGAAGCCAAAACCAATAGGGGTAACAAATAGAGTAATCTTTTCATGGTTCTCGAATTTTGCGTTGGCAATATATTTATAAAAAAACAAACCTCAATGATTTAGTGGACTACTAAAAAATTGAGGTTTACCAATTGTAATTATGCTCGTGAAATTAGAAACTAATTACAGCCTCAGCCATTAGTCCGTTGAATTTGCCATCGGCAAAGTTGCTGTTAGCTTTGTAACCATCATACTTTTGGTTAACATATTCAACTTTCATTAGAATGTTTTTTGTCATAAACCATCCTCCAGCAATTTGGAATCTTGAAATTTCTACATCACTTCCACTTAAGTCTTCAGAATCTACTTTGTTATAGCGACTTCCGATGTAAAAGTTTTCGTCATTTCCAAATCTGTAAACAAGCTCTCCAGAAAATTGGTTGGCTTTTCTATCTTCCAACTCAACATTGCTTTTACCACTAGTTGTTTCAATGGTTCCGAAGAACTCCAATCCTTTATATTTTATAAATGGATTGATCATGAAAGCAGTAATTTGGTTTTTAAATCCTGGGTCATAGCGTCCTGATCTAAAGTTGTCACCTGCTGCAGTTGCAGGAATCATGACACCATAATAACGTGAACCAGCTCTGTCAGCAGAATAGAGGTATGAATTTTGTACATATCCTGTGTTGTAAAGAGATCCAGTTAAACGGAATCTTAAATCAGAATTAATCTGTTTGTCATATCCCAGTTTTGCTAATAATGAAGCGCCACCTGTACTACCATCACCGGTCTTGTTGATCGATTGATTCAATTTACCATTCGCCATTCCGACCATTCCGATAAATCCATTTTTTCTGACCAATAATTCAGCTCCAACTTCTGTAGTGAAAGCATCCATGATAAGGTTTCCTACAAATGGGTTGTAGATTGCTTGCGCATTATCACTTCTTCTGAAGTGGGCATCACCATAATTGTTTTCCATATGCCCAATTTTAATAGTGGTATATTTCATGACATCTTCTAAGAATCCTGGTTTGATGAATTCTAACTTGTCAATTTGAAAATACCCACCTTTAACATAAGGCTCTGGATGGTGACGAGATGATAAATAGGTGCGTAAGTGCATTCTAACACCATCGTATAATGCGACGTCTAAATCTAAATTGGCCGTTGCTAAGTTAAAGTTAGAACCAATTTCCTTCAGTTGATAAGGGTTGGACGTTACACCATCTACAGTAATGGACGGGTTTAGATTGCTGTGATCTAAAGCTTGAAACTGAATGGTTGACGAACCTCCAATTCGTACTCTGACATTTTCAAATGTAGTTAGAGTGTCTTTAGGAGCCTCAAATACATTGATGCCTCTTTTGTCTGGCTCTCTAAAATTGTCAATACTTCTATTGTCTTTTTGAGCATATGTAGTAACTCCTGCAAGAAGTACTAGTGCAATTGCTGAGTTTTTAAGTAGTGTTCTCATATTAAATGGTCTATTTAGTGTTCTGGTTGCTTATTTGTTTAAAATGCTATTGAAAGTAATGGTTACTTCATCTCCGGTAGTAATAGTTCCTAATAGTGCTTTTGGTGGATCGATTCCAAAATCACTCATTTTGAAGGCTTTTTTACCTTTAAGGGTCACTTTGTTACCGGCTACTTGCACGTCCATACTAATGGTTTGTTTTTTAGTTACGCCGGCAATGGTAAGGTTGCCCACCACATCCGCTTTATAGTTGTCAGAACCTGAAGCCGTCATTTTTTTAACTTCAGTAAGCTGGAAATTGATAGATTTATGTTTTTTAGTATCTAAAGCTTTATAGGTGTTTTTATCCATTGAGCCTTTGCCACTTGTAAGGCTTTCTGCCGTCACTTGTAATGTCAGTTTTTCAATGGTCATTTCGCCAGTACTGTTGAGTACAATTTGGCCTTTTTGTTGTTCGGCATCAAGATCCCAATCATGTAAACTAGAAGTTCCCGAAACAGTTAATTTTGATGCTCCGTTATCAAGATTATATGTTTGAGCATTAATTTGAGGGATTGCTAAAAGGAGTAAAATGAATAGGCTCCATAATGGTTTTAGGATAGATTTTGTAGTAGTCATAACAGTATGTTTTAATATTATACTGCAAAGTTCAGCAATAACTAAAGGTTAAATAATGATAAATATCATATCCTATAATTTCCTTTCATTCATTAATTTGAAATGATAAAATGCAAATTACTTTAATAGAAATTTAATTCAATTGATAGACTGCAAGTTGGGTTGGAGCGGAGCGGTAGAAATCCATAATGTGGAAATTTTTAAGCTATGAAATAGAGTAGAAGTGTTTAAAAAATTGATTCAGAGGGATTGGTTAAGAAGGGTATGAGAGCGATTTATGTGTCACCACATCATCTAATTGTATAAACCATTGAGATGCCAAAGGCATAGGAGCCTGTAGTAGTATATAAAGCTAGTAAAGTATGTGGTATTAATTAGTCTTCAAAAATCCGTAATCTATTTTTTGTTGCCCTGAGTTCTTCCTGCAATTGCGTGATTTTATCCAGCAGATTCAGCACTGTGTCGATGCCCTCAAAGTTAATGTGTAAGTCTTGGTGCAATCGTACGATAGCTTCAAGATTTTTAATTTGATCATGGTGGATGCAGGGAGCTTGTTCAATGGTAGTGATTTCAATCAGACCATTATCATTCAATCCTTTAAAAAAAGACCTTTCTACTTTATAAAGCGTGCATAAAGTAGTTAATGGAATATAGGGTGCTGTACTCATGATTTCAAATTTTTAAGTTCTGTAAACAGTTCTTTTTCTTTGGCAGAGAGATCTGTAGGCATGGCAATCTCGTAGGTGATAAAGAGATCACCAAATTGATCGGCCTTTTTATAAACAGGGAAGCCTTTGCCTTTTAGTTTTACTTTGGTACCACTTTGCGTTTCTGGTTTAACTTTTAATTTTACCTTGCCATCAAACGTATCTACAGTTACCTCGCCTCCTAAGATTGCGGTGTAGAGATCAATGGTTTCCGTAGCATATAAATGCGAGCCATCTCTCTTGAATTTTGTATTATTAACAATGTTAAACTGAATAAGTAAATCGCCGTGAGGCCCACCATTACTTCCTGGCCCGCCTTTACCGTTGATTTTTATGACTTGCCCATGTTCAACCCCGGCCGGAATGGTCAGCCGGATATTTTTTCCATTTACGGTAAGCACTCTTTTATGGGTTTCATAGACGTCTTTTAAATCGAGCTGCAATTCGGCATTAAAATCCTGTCCTCTAAAACCGGCAGATCTTCCGCCAGCTCGGCCAGCAGCGCTGCCAAACATCGACTCAAAGAAATCAGAGAAATCTCCGCCACCAAAATCGCCACCACCAAAGTTGCCTGAACCTTGTTGTTGGTACTGGCGCTGCGACTGATATTGACGCTGGGCTTGCTCTTGGGCCTCACCATGTTGCCAATCTTTACCATATTTATCGTATTTTTTGCGTTTCTCCTTATCACTTAATACTTCATTCGCCTCATTGATTTCCTTAAACTTTTTTTCGGCAGCTTTGTCATTCGGATTGACATCCGGATGGTGTTTACGGGCCAATTTTCGGTAGGCCTTCTTAATCTCGGCTGTGGTGGCCGACTTGTCAATACCGAGTATTTTGTAATAATCTATAAATGCCATGTAAAATCAGTTGTTATTATATGATAGAATTGTGCAGACCAAATGTAGTGCATCTTCTTAGATCGTTTTTAAACAATTTAGAAATGAAGACCACTGCTTTTATCTTAGGTCAGACTTTTGCCATCTAAAATTACAAAAATCTTTACACATTCAGCCTAAATCCCTTATTTTTGCCACTATGCACAATACGCTTCAAGAATATATTCCACATCAGGCAATTCCTGCTGTTATAGAGCTTTTAAGGCATGATAATTTGGTGGTAAAAATTAAAAGTGAACGTAAAACCAGACACGGCGATTACAGAAAATTACCCAATAATAAGCATTTAATTACCATCAATTCAAATTTGAATCACTATCGGTTTTTAATAACCCTGATTCATGAAATTGCTCATTTTGAAGCATTTAATTCGTACGGGCGTTACATAAAACCACACGGCAAAGAGTGGAAGCATACCTTTCAAAAATTAATGTTGCCGTTTTTAAATCCGAATGTGTTTCCCACGGAATTGCTTCCGCTATTGGCAAGGCATTTTAAAAACCCGAAGGCCAGCAGTGATAGCGATGTTAAATTGGCCTTGGCTTTGAAACAATTTGATCCACCTAACGATAAAACCTATATTTTTGAAGTTCCTTTAGGTCATGAATTTAGATTGTATAACGGAAGGGTATTTAAAAAAGGCGTCAAAAGAAGAACGCGATATGAAGGCGTTGAAGTAACGTCAGGAAAGTTGTATCTTTTCAACCCGAATGCGGAGGTAGAATTGCTGAAAGTTTTACAAGAGGACTAAGCAGTGGACTAGATGATTGAATTTGGTTGACATCACAATTCAATCTCTTGGGGAATCAAAATATAAGAATAACATAAAATTCCGAAAGGAATAAAAATCATATAGAATGAATAGTAATTATTACGCCATTTTGATGGCAGGCGGAGTAGGATCACGATTTTGGCCGATGAGCACACAGGATTTTCCAAAGCAGTTTCACGATATGTTGGGTACGGGAGATACCCTGATACAAAAAACCTTTCAGCGACTTTCGAAGTTAATTCCCAAAGAAAATATTTTTATCCTCACCAATGCGCAATACAGAGATTTGGTGTTTCAGCAATTGCCGGGAGTTACAGAACGTCAGGTGTTGTTGGAACCGGCCATGCGCAATACTGCACCCTGTATTTTATACGCATCACTGAAGATCCAAAAGGAAAATCCGGATGCGGTGATGATTGTGGCCCCTAGTGACCATTGGATTGAAGATGAATCCAAGTTTACCGAGAATGTGCAGCAGGCGTTTGAGTTCTGTGAAAAAAATGATGCGCTTATGACCTTAGGGATCCAGCCAACGTTCCCAAATACTGGTTACGGTTATATTGAATATGATAAATCGGCTACAAACGCTATCAAACAGGTGCGTCAATTCCGGGAGAAACCAGATTATGATACCGCTAAAAGCTTTATCAGTCAAGGGAATTTCTTATGGAATGCGGGGATTTTCATGTGGAGCGCTACGAGTGTCATCAAAGCTTTCCAATTTCATCAACCGGAATTATTTCAGTTGTTTGAAAAAGGTATCAATATATATAACACGGAAGACGAAGCATTGTTTATCGCGGAAAACTATGATAAATCTGAAAACATCTCGGTGGATTACGCCATCATGGAATCGTCCGTAAACGTTTATGTCTTACCTGCAGAGTTTGATTGGAATGATTTAGGGACTTGGGGAAGTTTATACGACAAGCTCGATAAAGACACCAATAAGAATGCGGTGGTCAATGCCAGAACCTTAACGGAAGATGCCTCAGGAAATATGATCAGAACGAAAGCCGATAAGATTGTTGTTGTTGATGGGTTAAAAGATTATATCATTGTTGACAAAGATGAAGTTTTGCTTATATTTCCTAAATCGAAAGAACAGGATATCAAAAAGGTGCTTCAAAAAGTAAAGGATGCCTACGGCGAAAATTACGGATAATAGGCATTTAACAAGTCGAGATTTATTATAGGGGATCCTAAAACTATGGTGTCTTCTTAATAGGTGCGAAAAGAACCCAATAATTGGATTAATGGAAGAAAATAAGTTCAACTTTTCCGAAGAAGACAAATCTAAAGAACAGGATAAAGCAAAAGAGCAGGATAAAGCAGTAGAAGCTACTAAAGAGGCTGTAAAAAAAGATGCAAAAGGTCTTTGGGTCAGCATCAAAAGTTTCTTTAGTGAGTTGCTTGATTTTCGTGAAGATACAGATCGAGATGCGACCTTGGCTGCCATTAAAGGCGATATCCCTTTTAAGGGCGCTACCGCATGGGTTTTGATCTGTTCTATTTTTGTGGCCAGCATTGGGCTGAACGCTAATTCATCAGCAGTTGTTATTGGTGCCATGTTAATTTCACCTTTAATGGGTCCTATTTTAGGCGTGGGACTTTCTATTGCCATCAATGATATAGATACCTTAAAACGGTCGTTAATCAATTTGGTCATCATGATTGTGCTGAGTTTGACCACGGCCTTTCTCTTCTTCAAATTCTTCCCCTTAAGTGAAGATACTTCTGAATTATTAGGACGTGTAAAACCGGATATTCGAGATGTGATGATTGCCTTTTTCGGTGGTTTGGCCTTGATTATTGCCCGAACCAAGAAAGGGACAATTGCCTCGGTTATTTTTGGTGTGGCCATTGCCACAGCTTTAATGCCGCCGTTGTGTACGGCGGGTTACGGTTTGGCCAAAGGGAATTTCCCTTACTTTTTTGGTGCGATGTATCTTTTTACCATCAATACTATTTTTATAGCCCTGGCCACCTTTATTGTGGTTAAAATTTTAGGGTTCCCCATGCTGAAATACGCCAACTCTGCTAAGCGAAAACGAACGTCAAGAATTGCCACAATTGTGGCCATTATTGTGATGATTCCAGCCATATTCACCTTTATTGATGTGTGGCGCCAGAGCAAATTTGAAAATGAGGCACGCGCGTTTATTAAGAATGAATTGGAAGGCTTACCGCATGCCGATTATATGAAATCTAATGCCGTTCATAAATACTCAGAGGTTAAAGGACAACCCTCCGTTTTAGAGTTTAACAGCTTTGGATTGGATCAAATCCCGGAAAGCACGATCTCTGTGCTTAGAAGCCGTTTAAAGGATTATCCGGCGCTTTCTAATGCGAAATTGATCTTTAATCAAAATCGATCAAAGAACTTGGACAATCTGAGATACATGTCTCAACTCCGATATCGCGATTCGTTGGACTTGCTATCACAAAATGAAAAGATTGTATTTTTAGAAGATAAAGTGCGCAAACTCTCTAAGTACGAGGCGCTTCAAATTCCTTTTGAAGAATTGACCAAAGAAGTAAAAATCAATTACGAAAATATTGATCGGCTTTCCTATTCTAGTGTGATTTCCTCTAATTTCAAAAAATTGGATACCATTTCAGAATTCACCGTAAGGTGGAATAAGGATGTCAAGGAAGAGGATATTGCCAAAGAGCAAGCCAAATTGAAGCGTTGGTTAAAGCAAAAATATAAGATGGACTCTTTAGTCGTACGCCGTCAGAGTTAGAGAGGTGTACTATACTTTCAGGTGATGAGGTTATTAATAACCGATGTTGTTCACGTTTATAAATCTTCCTCTAAATACATTTTTTGAACTCTTTTGAATAAATCAGATGAATATACAAAGCCTGTTACGGCTTCGTTATCTGTTTTAAAAATGTTTTTATTGGAGCCTTCCCATTCTTTAAGTCCATCCTTCAAAAACACAATTTTCTCTCCAATTTCCATCACTGAATTCATATCGTGCGTGTTAATGATCGTCGTGATATCGTATTCTTGAGTAATTTCCTGAATCAGGTTATCAATGACCGTCGCGGTTCTCGGATCCAATCCGGAGTTGGGCTCATCACAAAATAAATATTTGGGCTTGTTAACAATTGCTCTGGCAATGGCCACACGCTTTTGCATCCCACCGGAAGCTTCACTAGGCAATTTTTTATGGGCATCATCAAGATTGACCCTTTTTAAAACCAAATTGACACGGTCTTCCATCTCGCTTTTGCTCTGCTTTGTAAACATGCGTAACGGAAATTTGACGTTTTCCGCAATGGTCATCGAATCAAAAAGTGCACTGCCCTGGAAAACCATGCCCATTTCTGCACGTAATTCGCTCTTTTCATCAGTTGATAAATCAGAATACTTTCTACCATCGTAGGAAATTGAGCCTTGTTCAGGTATGAATAAACCGAGTAAAGTCTTTAAAAATACGGTTTTACCTGAGCCACTTTGCCCAATGACAAGATTTGTTTTACCTTTCTCAAAGGTGGTGCTAATCCCTTTCAAAATTTTTGAATCACCAAAAGATTTGTGAATATCGTTGACTTCAATCATTAGCTTAACATCATTTGGGTTAAAATATAGTTCAGAAGAATAATTGCCACACTGGTCCATACAAAAGAGGTGGTGCTGGCTTTACCAACTTCAAGAGCGCCTCCGGTCATGTAAAAGCCATGGTAGGAAGGAATAGTAGCCAATAAGAATGCAAATACAAACGTTTTAATGAAAGCGTATAGCATATGAAACGGAATAAAATCCATTTGGATCCCCGCGATGTAATCATCCAAAGAAGCGAACCCACCAAAGACACACGCAGCCATCCCACCTAATATCCCTAAAAACATAGCAATAGAGATTAAGAACGGATACAACATCAGCGCCACAAATTTTGGAAATACCAAATAATTGATGGCATTGATTCCCATCACTTCCAAAGCATCAATCTGTTCCGTAACCCGCATGGTTCCTATACTAGAGGTTATAAATGAGCCAACCTTTCCTGCCATAATGATAGAAATAAATGTAGGCGCAAACTCTAAAATTACGGACTGCCGCGTGGCGAAACCCACCAAGGTTTTTGGAATGAGTGGATTGGTCATGTTTAGAGCGGTTTGAATGGTCACAACCCCTCCAACAAAAAAGGCGATAAACGATACAATACCTATCGAATTGATGATCAAATCATCAATATCCTTAAAAACAAGACGTCGCATAACAGACCATTTGGTCGGTTTGCGAAATATCTCCTTTATCATCAAAAAATATTGACCAATACTATGTAGGTAGCTCATATTAAATTTTATTACTGCTAAAGTAAAAAAAACTGTGTTGTATTTAACCTTAAATTAGATTTTTGATGTTTTAAAAAGCTGTATTTTTGGTATTCTAACGCAACCTAATTACAATGAAAACTCTTTTTTCCAGCATTATCCTTACTTTATTCTTGGTGTCAACCTTTCAAGCCCAACAAGATATTTCTAAAAATAAGCCCAACAAAGGTAATACTTATAACACGCAACCAAAATTAATTGTGGGCATTGTTGTAGACCAAATGCGCTACGATTACCTGACCCGTTTCTACGCTAAATATGGCGATGGCGGATTTAAGCGCATGATGAATGAAGGTTTTAACTGTAAAAACAACCACTTTAATTATGTGCCAACTTACACAGGCCCAGGACATGCCTCCGTTTACACAGGAACAACTCCAAAATACCATGGCATTATCGGGAATAATTGGTATGATAAAGACCTCAAAAAAACAGTGTATTGTGCGGGAGATGATACGGTCGCTTCTATTGGTACAACTGACGCCGCAGGTAAAATGTCGCCACGCAGAATGAAAACCACCACATTTGGTGATGAAAATAGATTGTTTACCCAAATGCAAGGTAAAACTATAGGTATTGCACTTAAAGATAGAGGTGCAATTTTGCCAGCCGGACACACGGCTAACGCTGCGTATTGGTTCCATGGTGCTGACGAAGGCCGTTGGATTACCAGCACTTATTATATGGCAGAAATGCCGCAGTGGGTGCAAAAGTTCAACGGATCCAGTCTAGCACAATCTTATTTAAAAGAATGGAACACTTTATACGATATCACTACATATTCTGAAAGTGGTCCTGATGCCAACGTCTTTGAAGGCGGATTTAATGGGAAGGATGGCGCTACGTTTCCTTATGATTTAAAAGCGATAAAGGATAAAAATGGAGGTTTCGATATTATAAAAGCAACGCCTTACGGAAACAGTATCACCACTGATTTTGCATTAGCCGCAATTGATGGCGAAGCTTTAGGAACAGATGAATTTACAGACGTTTTGGCCATTAGTTATTCGAGCCCAGATTATGTAGGCCACAATTTTGGAGTCAATTCTAAAGAAGTCCAAGATACGTATTTACGACTTGATAAAGATTTGGAACGCTTATTTAATGGCTTAGATGCGAAAGTCGGGAAAGGTAATTATACCGTCTTCTTGACGGCAGATCATGCAGCTGTTGAGGTACCTGCATATTTACAAAGTGTGAATATTCCTGCTGGGTATTTTAATGGTCGAACTTTTAAGGATCAGTTAAATGCATTTATGAAAACGAAATATAATGCAGAGGATTTGATTGAAAACGTGAGCAACAATCAAATATTCTTAAACCGTACTAAACTTTCAGAAATGGATTTGGACCTTGATGCTGTGCAAAAGGCCATTGTGAATGAAATCATCTCCTACCAACACATTGATAAAGCATACGTAGGCATGAGCATGTCCCAAACCTCATTTACAACAGGAATTGAGCAATTGATACAGAACGGCTATAATCAGAAACGTTCAGGAGATGTGATCTATATTTTAGATCCTGCAGTGATTTCTTATAGTTTAACTGGCTCAACCCACGGCTCATCATTTAATTACGATACCCACGTGCCCCTTCTGTTTTTCGGTAATGGTATCAGTCATGGGAGCACTTATAAACGAACTAACATTACGGATATCGCACCCACAATGTCTGCGATTTTAGGAATTAGTTTTCCAAATGCATCTTCAGGTCAACCTCTAGATTTTGTGTTGGAATAGTTTTGAAAAACGGAAAAATTTACGGAATTCTCGCCATACTTCTAGTGTTAGGGGTGTATGGCTATGAGTATTACTTAACTGAACAAGATGTTGCTGAAAATGTCAGGGACGGCGCTCGGGTGAAGTCGGAAAGCCGGATGTTTTATCTGCCTACAAGCACAACTGGGCAAGTCATCCATCACAATGGATATTCATTATCCTATAGTGAGCCTCATGAGCAAGCGGAATGGGTAGCTTATGAACTTAAGAAATCGCATTTATCGAACTCTAAATTTAAACGTCCTTATTTTGAAATAGATCAAGCGGTAAAAACCGGAGCGGCCAGCTGGCGTAATTACAAAAACTCAGGGTATGACCGAGGCCACTTATGTGCCGCTGGCGACAAAAACTATCGTAAAGAAGCTCATGACGAAACCTTCCTGACCAGTAATATCACCCCTCAAGATCACGACTTTAATTCGGGTATTTGGAATACTTTAGAACAGAAAACGCGTACGTGGGCGCGAAAATATGATGGCGTATTTGTAGTGACCGGTGGCGTTTTAAAGGGTGAAATGAAAACTATTGGCAGCGAAAGGGTAGCAGTGCCCAATCAATTTTATAAAGTAATTTACGATGCCAAGCACGAAAAAATGATCGGATTTTTAATGCCGCACCAAGATTCGAAGGCGCCGTTAACTAAATTTGTGGTGTCTGTAGATTCTATTGAGGGCCTGACAGGTATTGATTTCTTTCCAGAATTGGAAGATGCTCTCGAAGACAGATTGGAAGCGTCCAGCAATTTTAAGGGGTGGCGTTTTTAGGGATCTGTTTATAGATATTTAAAAACTGTCGGTCAGCGTTGTGCTGATAAAGGTCAAGTAATTTCTTCTTCCCATTAGCGCCCAATTCTTTACGTAAGGCTTCACTGCCGATTAGTCGTTTCACGGCTTCCTTAAACTCAGCTTTAGTATCGTATAGTAACCCTGAGTTTGAGTCTTCAATGAGTTGCTGTTGTGCTTTGCATTTGGTGGCCAAGATGGGAATTTCGCCATACATGTACTGAAAGAGTTTATTGGCCACACCTGAATCGTGTTGTGCGTTCACTTGAAAAGGCGCCAAACCTACCGTAATTTTTTTTAAGTAGGCTGGAAGGTATTTGACATCAGCCCAAGGAATATAAGTACTATAGTTTTTCAAGAGGGGGTGCTCCATAAAGTTTTGAAACGTGGTCTTATCTGCTTTGTCAGTGGGCCCGATAATGAGCGTATGAAATGTATGGCCTTCTTCTAAAAGTTCAATAATCCACGGTAAAATATCCATGATTCCACGCCGTTTGGCAACCACACCAAAATAAAAAAGCGTTGGCAAATGAGATGTAAAATCTACAGAATAATCGGTTTTCTCAAAAGCTTGATAACTTTCAAAATCTGGCATATTTGGATGAACATAGATATGAGCCGGATTTAAAAACGGGAAACGTTTTGTAAGATCCTGTTTAAAAGAATCGCTCAACACAATCACTTGATCCGCAAGTTTTAAATACGCAGCTTCCTTCTGATACCATTTTTGAGGTTGGACCACATTTTTACGCCAACCTTTAATGGCCCATTCGTAAGCATTTATGGCGGCGGGGTAGTTTTCATGTAAATCTAAAATAAGTGGAATGTTGTGTTTTGACTTTTTAATGCCTGTTTTACTCGCCTTGGCCATATACAAGTCGTGTACGTGCAGCGCATCAACATCATACTTCTTAATGAATTTAGTGATGGCGTTTTGCCATAGGGACTCATAAAAACCAAAATTTGTGCTTAAGAGCACCAATAAATCGCGGATTTTCCTAGGGATCTTCACCCGGTCTACCGTCACGTCAGTGTATGTGTTGTAAGCGCTGTTAAAGTCGAAACAAAGTACAAAAACGGTATGACCTTCCTGTTGTAGCAAACGTATTTCCTTTTGAACACGATGGTCATGATCAAATTCATTATCTACAACAACGCCAATTTTCATTTTAATACTGATAAACTATAGTATTGATGTGCATGCCACCGCCAACACTGGCAAACATGATAATGTCGCCCTTGTCGAGCTTTTGGTTTTCCAATTTGTTATTTCTGACCAAATCGAAAAGCGTAGGAATAGTAGCAACGGAACTGTTGCCCAATTCTTGGATGCTCATTGGCATAATGCCCTCTGGAATCTCAGCATTGTAAAGTTTATAAAAACGCTTTAAAATGGCTTCGTCCATCTTTTCGTTGGCCTGATGTATAAATATTTTTTTGACATCCGTAATGTCTAAATTGGCTTTCTCCAAACAGGTTTTCATGGCAAGAGGTACGTGCTTCAGGGCAAATTCATAAATTTTACGGCCATCCATTTTTAGATAGCGCGTATCAGCACAGAGTTCTTTGTTGTTAGAGTTTCCAAAAAATAAGTAATAGGCCTCGTCATAGGTGTAACTTCCGGTTTCATGGGCTAAAATGCCGCCTTCATCGTCAGTAGCTTCAATTACCGTAGCGCCTGCACCATCACTATATATCATAGAATCGCGATCGTGTTTATCTACCACACGGGACAAGGTTTCAGAGCCAATAACCAAACATTTTTTGGCAATTCCAGCCTTGATAAAAGCATTGGCTTGAATAACGCCTTCAATCCAACCAGGACATCCAAAAAGAATATCGTAGGCCACACATTTAGGGTTTTTGATGCGTAAACTATGTTTTACTCTAGAGGCTAAACAGGGCAAGACATCGCTTTGGATGGTATTGTGTTTCACATCTCCAAAATTATGGGCCATGATGATATAATCCAATTCCTCAGGATCGATATTGGCACTTGCGATGGCTTTTTCGGCTGCAAAAAACGCTAAATCGGAAGATGTTAAATGGTCAAAAGCATAACGGCGCTCATTAATTCCTGTAATGGCCTTAAACTTCTCAATGATTACAGAATTGGGATGGGTTAAGGTTGAGCCGTCAACATTTAAAAATTGATGGTGATGAAAATCTTCGTTTTTTTCAATACTTTCAGGGATATAGCTCCCTGTGCCCGTGATCTTTATTGCCATTGTTTTATAAATTTGTTCAATTTACTAATGTACTTAATAATCGTTTTGGAAGTCGGTAATCGTTAGGTTTTTTGGTGATTTTTGCCAAATTATAAAAAAATTTCATTTTTCAAATGTAAATCAACAACAAAGCGCTCATTTAATAAATTAAAGAGCGCTCTACCGTTGTGTGAAATACAGGGTTAAGCCTCCATATAATCTTCTATAGGCGCACAGGTACAAATTAAGTTCCTGTCACCATAAGCATCGTCAACACGTCTAACGGTTGGCCAAAACTTGTTGTCTTGAATGTAGTCTAACGGGTATGCTGCCGTTTCTCTTGAGTATGGAAAATCCCATTGATCAGCGGTAAGCATAGCCAATGTGTGCGGTGCATTTTTAAGCACATTCTGTACATCGTCTTTAGACGCGTTATCAATTTCTTTTTTAATGGAAATCATCGCATCGCAAAAACGATCCATTTCTTCCTTGCTTTCACTCTCCGTAGGTTCAATCATCAAGGTTCCAGCCACTGGGAAAGATACCGTTGGGGCGTGGAAGCCGTAATCCATCAAACGTTTTGCAATATCCGTTACTTCAATACCATTCTCTTTAAACGGACGACAGTCTACGATCATCTCGTGAGCCGCACGGCCGCGTTCGCCAGAATATAAGGTATCAAACTGGCCTTGAAGACGCTGCTTGATATAATTAGCATTTAAGATGGCAGTTGTGGTCGCTTTGGTCAAGCCTTCAGCGCCTAACATTTTAATGTATCCATAAGAGATTAAACAGACCAAAGACGATCCAAAAGGTGCTCCTGATATAGCCGTAATCGCTTTTTCTCCACCAGTTTTGATAATTGGATTGCCCGGTAAAAATGGAACCAATTGTTCTGCTACACAAATTGGGCCAACACCTGGTCCGCCACCACCATGAGGAATAGCAAAGGTTTTATGTAAATTAAGATGGCACACATCTGCACCAATATTACCAGGATTGGTCAGACCAACCTGAGCGTTCATGTTGGCGCCGTCCATATAGACTTGGCCGCCATTGTCATGAATAATTTGGGTAATTTCTTTAATGGCAGACTCGTAAACACCATGGGTTGATGGATATGTCACCATCAAACAGGATAAGTTGTCTTTATGTTTAAGTGCTTTTTCCCGCAAATCATCAACATCGATATTTCCTTCGTCCGTAGATTTTGTTACCACTACTTTCATGCCGGCCATCACTGCAGTTGCAGGGTTGGTACCGTGGGCAGACGACGGAATTAAACAAATGTTACGATGGCCTTCGTTGCGCGATTCGTGATACGCTTTAATCACCATCAATCCGGCAAACTCCCCTTGCGCACCAGAATTTGGTTGTAAGGACGTACCAGCAAATCCTGTGATTTCTGTCAATTGCTTTTCTAGCGCTTTTAATACTATTTGATAGCCTTCAGCTTGCTCAATTGGGCAGAATGGGTGAATACTTCCCCAGTTTGGCCAGCTTAACGGCAACATTTCTGCGGCAGCGTTAAGTTTCATTGTACAAGAACCCAAAGCAATCATCGAGTGGTTTAAAGATAAATCTTTACGCTCCAACATTTTGATATAACGCATCAATTCAGTTTCTGAATGGTGCTTGTTGAACACGTCTAAAGTCATAAATTCAGACTGACGTTGTAAATCTTCAGTAATCCTGTTAGCCTCTTCAATAGCACTTAAAGTGATGGTGTCTTTTTGGCGGTTTTCTGCAAAAATAGCAATGATCTGATTGGCATCTTTTAACGATGTGGTCTCATTGATTGAAATGGTTACAGTGTCCGCATTTGGATAGAAGAAATTCACTTCATTGCGTTCTGCAAGCGTTTTGATAGCTTCTGCATTAGCTTCAATTTTGATGGTGTCAAAAAATGCAGCATTCTTTTGCTTATAGCCTAATTGAGTAAGCGCTTTAGCGACACTGGAGGCTGTATTGTGAATTTTGTTAGCAATAAAAGTTAAGCCTTTTGGTCCGTGATATACGGCGTACATACTTGCCATTACTGCTAAAAGCACTTGTGCCGTACAGATATTTGAGGTCGCACGGTCACGTTTAATGTGTTGCTCGCGAGTTTGTAATGCCATGCGCAACGCTCGGTTACCATTCATGTCTTTGGTAACGCCAATGATACGTCCCGGTAAATCGCGTTTATAAGCATCTTTTGTGGCAAAATAAGCGGCATGAGGCCCACCGTAACCCATAGGGATTCCGAAACGTTGGGTGGTTCCCACAACAACGTCAGCGCCAAATTTACCTGGGGCTTCTAATTTTACCAAACTTAAAATATCAGCAGCAACAGCTACTTTAATCTGGTTGTCATTTGCTTTTTCAATGAACGATTTGATGTCACTCACCAATCCATCTTTTCCTGGATATTGTAAGATAGCTCCAAAAAATTCTGACGAATAACTAAACTCATCTTCACTGCCCACTACCAGTTCAACACCAATAGGCTCTGAACGGGTTTGTAATAACGATAATGTCTGTGGTAAGATGGCGTCAGAAACGAAAAATTTGTTGACGTTATTTTTCCTTTGGTCGCGCTCACGAACGGCAAATAATAAACTCATGGCTTCAGCAGCGGCAGTACTTTCATCAAGTAGGGACGCATTTGCAATTTCCATCCCGGTCAAATCAGTAATGACGGTTTGAAAATTCAACAAGGCTTCCAAGCGGCCTTGCGCAATTTCAGCTTGGTAAGGTGTGTAAGCCGTATACCATCCTGGGTTTTCTAATACGTTACGCTGTATCACAGCGGGTACTATAGTAGGGTGGTAGCCTAAACCAATATAGGATTTAAAGATTTTGTTCTTTTTTGAGAGTTCAAGAACGTGGTTTAAATACTCATATTCCGTCATCGGTTCATCAAGATTCAATCCGTTTTTCAATCGGATATCGTCAGGAATGGTTTCAGAGATAAGTTGATCTAAACTGTCAACTCCAATGGTTTTGAGCATCTGATTTTGGTCGTTGTCATCAGGACCAATATGTCGAAGAGCAAAAGCGTTTGTGTTCATTAAAATATAGTTGTGTTTTGAAGCGCAAATTTACGCAATTAAAGACCATTTTTAGTTAAGTAAAACTAAAGTTTTTAACCAATTGAAACTCTTATTAACACAATGCTTATTTTTGTAATATGAAGCATTTAAGGCTGTTGCTTAATTTCTATATCCATAGCAGTATGCATGTGGCCTTAGCCGTGCTCGCCATGACCTATGTCACACTTTTAGAACTCCATTTGGGGCCGGATTGGAACTTGCTTTACTTTGTCTTTTTCTCAACAATTACCGGGTATAATTTTGTAAAATATTTTGGACTGGCGCGGTTTCACCACCGAAGCTTGGCGAATTGGCTTAAAGTTATTCAGCTTTTTTCTTTGTTTTGTTTCCTATTGATGCTTTGGTTTGCCCTCCAATTGGCGTTTCAAACCTTACTGTGGATTTGCGTATTTGCGCTCGTGACGTTTCTTTATGCGGTGCCCTTTTTGCCCCGGCATTTATTTATGGATCACGAACGGAATCTCAGAAATATTGGCGGCATTAAAGTGTATGTTATTGGCGTAGTTTGGGCTGGCGTAACAGTATTATTGCCGGTCTTGAATGATGGTACAGCGTTTACTTTGGATGTATGGCTTACGGCATTTCAACGTTTTTTATTGGTGATGCTGTTAATGTTGCCTTTTGAAATTAGAGACCTCCAGTATGATAGTTTAAGATTGGCGACCATTCCGCAGAAAATAGGAATTAAAAACACTAAAATTATAGGAGTCGTGCTGGCAGTGGTTTTTTTAATGCTAGAGTTTTTGAAAGAAGAATTGACCACTAAACTGATCATTCTGACCTTAGCCATAACCCTTATTACGGTGCTTTTTATTCTGTTTACCAACAAAAAAAGAACTGATTATTACAGTTCATTTTGGGTGGAAAGTGTGCCCATTTTATGGCTGTTATTACACTTTATTTTTTAGATGTTTCTTCAATTGGGTTTCCAACTGTTGCCGCTCATGTTGCTGTAAACAGTCGATCTTGGAGCTTTTTATAACCTTAGTCAATTTGGTGTTGCGGCTTACATAATGACGGGTAGCACGGCAATAGATGCAGCGACACATTAATTTTACCTTTTCCCATAAGGTGGATTCCTCGTATTGTGACTTGTCACAAATGTGGAAGGCGTCTTCTTTAGAAATAAAAAATGATTTGGACATGCTCAAATTATAACCAGTTTTTTTCCATGCAGGCTGCCATTGCAGTTCGCGCACGGTGTATGATAACCCATAAGTTAGACGGAGTGATTTTTAATTCATTACAGATCGCCTCGGTTTCATAATTTAATATGGTCTTCATCTTGAATACCGTAGCCTGCTTTTCTGGTAATTTGTCCAAACATTCATAAATGGCGTCTCCAAGTTCTGTGTTTTCAAGAGTGTCTTGAGCATTCAGATACCCTTCATCTTCCACACGTTCTTCCAGCCAATCGCCTTCATTGTCTTCAGCGTTGTTGTAGTTCATCCGGACTTCTGCTTGGCCCTTATTAGAGTTTATTTTGCGATAATAATCAATAATTTTCCGCTTTAAAATAGAGATGAGCCAAGTGCGTTCGCTGGCCTCGCCTTTGAAATTTTTCATCGACTTTAGGCCTGCAAAAAAGGTGTCCTGAATCAGATCTTTGGCAATTTCTCGATCATTAACTCTCGTAATGGTGTAATTAAAAAGGTAATCCGAGTAAAGATCAATCCACTTATTAGGGTTAATTTGATGGTTTGGCATCTGTTTTTATAGCAGTTTGTATCAAAAGTAGGTAAATATTTCCTAATTATTGATCAAAACCCTCCTGGCATTTCAGGAGGTAAAAAATTAAGTTTGCGAGTTTAACGAAACATTTTGGTCCTACTTACTGGCTTATTTTTCAATCAATCCAGCGCGTCTTAACAAAGCTTCTGGCTGTGGTTCCTTTCCTCTAAAACGTTTATAAAGTACCATGGGATCTTCAATACCACCTTGTGAAAGGACATGGTCTTTAAACTTGGTGGCAACTTCCTGATTGAAAATGCCTTTTTCTTTAAAAAATTCAAACGCATCGGCATCCAAAACTTCTGCCCATTTATAACTGTAATACCCTGAGGAATAGCCGCCTTGAAAAATATGCGAAAAGGACGTGCTCATGCAATTCTCTTTAACATCTGGGAATAATTGTGTGCCCTCAAAAGCTTCTAATTCGTGTGTCTTTACATCTGAAATTGGAGTCGGGTCAGTACCGTGCCAACTCATGTCCAAAAGACCAAAGCTTAATTGTCGCAAGGTTTGCATCCCTTCATGAAATGCTGAAGAATCTTTAATTTTTTGTACCAAATCCATCGGGATCAGTTCTCCCGTTTGGTAATGGGTAGCAAATAATTCCAATGCTTCTTTTTCATAACACCAATTTTCGAATACTTGACTAGGCAGTTCAACAAAGTCCCAAAAAACACTCGTTCCTGACAAACTTGGATAGGTTGTATTGGCTAACATTCCGTGGAGCGCGTGCCCAAATTCGTGAAATAAGGTGGTCACTTCATTGAATGTTAATAAGGAAGGTTTGGTTTTGGTGGGCTTGGTAAAGTTGCAGACGATAGAAATGTGTGGGCGTTCATTAATATTGCTTTTTACAAATTGAGATTTATATACCGTCATCCAGGCGCCGTTACGTTTGCCCGGTCTTGGGAAAAAATCAGCGTAATAAATCGCTACCAACTCGCCATTGGCATCTGTAACTTTATAGGTGAGTACATCTTCATGGTATTTGTCAATGTTGTGAATTTCTTCAAATTGTAATCCGAATAATTTTTGGGCTACTGTAAAGGCGCCATCAATGACGTTTTCCAACTTGAAATAAGGCTTCAATTTTTCGTTATCCAAGTCAAATCGCTTCTGTTTTAATTTCTCAGCGTAATACGCCGAATCCCATTTTTGCAGCCCATTGATGCCGTCCAATTCCTGAGCAAATTCCTGAAGTTCATTAAATTCTGCCAAAGCTGCTGGTTTCGCTTTAACCGCTAATTCTTCTAAAAATGCTTCCACTTTTTGTGGCGTTTTTGCCATGCGCTCTTCCAAAACAAAATGGGCGTGAGTTTGATAACCTAACAGCTGTGCGCGTTCAAAACGTAATTTGGCAATCTGGAGCACGTTTTTTTGATTGTCTAAGGCATCGCCCTTAAAGGCTTTTTTTCCTGCCGCAATGGCTAGTTTTTTTCGAAGTTCTCTTTGGTCAGCATAGGTCATAAACGGAATGTAACTCGGGTAGTCCAAGGTAAACATCCAGCCTTCTTTTTCCTTGCTTTCTGCCAATTGCTTTGCAGCCTCCATAACGCCTTCAGGCAATCCTGAAAGCTCCTCTTCATTGGTGATGAGCATCTCAAAGTTATTGGTCTCCGCCAATACATTTTCGCCAAATTTTAATTGCAGTTGGCTCAATTCTTTGTCGATAGCTCTTAAGCGTTGTTTTTTAGTCTCGGGAAGATTGGCCCCATTCCGTGAAAAACTCTTGTACTGTTTATCCAATAAAGTTTGTTGTTCTACCGTGAGATCTAAGGTCTCTTTGGTGTCATAAACGCACTGTACTCTTTTAAATAACGCCTCATTCAGAGTGATGTCATTGCTAAATTCGGATAATAATGGCGACACGTCTTGAGCGATTTTCTGAATGGTATCATTCGTTTCCGCCGAATTTAAATTAAAAAAAATACTTGAAATCCGATCCAATTGTTGTCCGGAAAACTCTAAGGCCTCCACCGTGTTTTCGAAAGTAGGGTCAGCGTCCGTAGCGATGATGGCATCAATTTCTGCCCGGGCATCTTCAATAGCAATTTGGAAGGCAGGTAAAAAATGGTCGTCCTTTATCTGAGAAAATGGTGCTGTAGTATATGGGGTGGTAAATGGTGTATTTAGAATATTCATAACGCCGTATGGATTGTTTGGTATTTGATTTTTAGTGATAACAAAATGCTGATAATCTGATTATTAGTTATGTTGTTTGATTTTTAAATAGAAATTCGGTTATCTTTGCCGTTCAGTTTTAAAGACGTTTTATTAGAAAGCCTCTAAAAGTTGATTAATAGCAAGAAAACCCTGACTTTGTCGGGGTTTTCTATTTTAAATCTTTAGCAGATTCCAGAACTTTCGCTTTTAAATCTTCTTTGTAAGCAATAATTCTCTCTTGCACTTGGGGATCAGAACTTCCGATGATTTGAGCCGCTAAAATACCTGCATTTTTAGCGCCGTTTAACGCTACCGTAGCTACAGGGACACCGCCGGGCATTTGTAGAATTGAAAGTACAGAATCCCAACCATCAATTGAGTTGCTGCTTTTAACAGGAACGCCAATGACCGGTAAGGGTGAGAGCGAAGCAATCATGCCTGGTAAATGGGCAGCGCCTCCGGCACCGGCAATAATTACTGAAAATCCGCGCGAATGTGCATGTTTTCCATAATCGAATAATTTTTCAGGGGTTCGGTGGGCGGATACAATATCAACCTCGACCTCAATGTTGAATTCTTTTAAAATGTCAATAGCGTCCTGCATCACTGGCAAGTCGCTTTTGCTGCCCATAATAATTCCTATTTTGCTCATATCTTGTATAAGTGTAAAGTCCGAAATCGGAGTTTAAATATTTTTTGTTGAAGCGCTACTGGCTGATCACCTTAATTAAATTCTTTACGTCTTCAGCAATTTTTCGTGCCGTATTCAAGTCTTCATTGACAATAGTCACGTGACCCATTTTACGGAACGGTCGGGTTTGTTTTTTGCCATAAATATGTGGCGTAACACCTTCCATAGCCAAAATGTCTTCAATATGTTCATAGTGCACGTCTCCTGAAAAACCTTCAGCTCCTACCAAATTGACCATAACGCCGGCAACTTTGTAATCTGTTTTACCTAATGGTAAATTTAAAATGGCTCTTAAATGCTGTTCAAATTGAGATGTGTATCCAGATTCAATCGTATGATGACCAGAATTGTGGGGTCTGGGCGCCACTTCATTCACCAAAATCTCATCGTTTTCAGTTTGAAACATTTCTACCGCCAACAACCCAACATGATTAAATGCTTCTGAAACATTTAATGCTGTTTCGCGCGCTTTATTGGCCACTTTAAAAGGGATTCTTGCCGGACAGATTACATATTCCACTTGGTTGGCTTCGGGATGAAATTCCATTTCTACCACTGGGTAGGTTTTCACTTCACCGTTAGCATTCCGGCTGACAATAACCGCCAGTTCGTTTTTAAAAGGAATCATGGTTTCGGCAATACATTCGCCATCCTGCAAATCTTTTAAGTCGGCTTTGCTCCTTACCACCTTTACACCGTTGCCATCATAACCAAATTGAGCGGCTTTCCACACAAAAGGTAATTGAAGGCCACCATTATCGATCGCATCTTCTATTTGCGAAACATAGGCGAAACGGACAAAATCAGCCGTAGGAATGTTATGATCTATATAAAATAATTTTTGGGTCGCTTTATTCTGAATAGTTCTCAAGGTGCCGGAAGATGGAAAGACTTTTACACCTTTTTTTTCTAAAGCCTCCAAAGCATTAACGTTTACATTCTCAATTTCTATGGTCAGGACATCAACGTTTTTACCAAAGTTGAATACCGTATCATAATCCATTAAATCGCCTTTGGTGAATTCGTTACAGGCAATTTTTGATGGCGCTTCGTCACTCGGATCTAAAACGCAGGTGTAAATATCAAATTTCCGAGTTTCTGTAAGCAGCATTTTGCCCAATTGGCCTCCACCAAGAATACCAAGTTTAAATTGAGAAGAAAAATAATTCATGTTTAAGGTCCTTACAGAGAAAAATCAGTTAAATTTAGGTCGTTAATAACGCAAAAGTACGTTTAAACTCTGAAAACCGTAAATCAAATCACAAAATTTCGGCCGCAAATTTTAATTGAAAAAGCGTATCTTTGCATCTTTTAAAAACCTAAACCATTGATCAAACTTCACGATTTACACTTTAAGCCCTTTATTTCCGAAAAGGAAATTGATGCTACAATACAGAGAATGGTTGATGAGGTTGCAGCACAATTAAAAGACGAGATTCCCGTATTTGTAGGGGTTCTGAATGGATCGTTCATGTTTGTGAGCGATTTTGTAAAGAAATATCCAAAACCTTGCGAGGTGACGTTTATTAAATTGGCGTCTTATGAAGGTGTGAAATCTACTGAAGATATTGAGCGGCTGATTGGTTTAACGCAAGATTTGACGGGAAGGACGGTCGTGATTCTTGAAGATATTATAGATTCTGGAAATACCTTGGAGGAAATCCATCGCATTTTTGAAAATGAAAATGTAAAAGAATTACTGATTGCTACGCTCTTCCACAAGCCTGAAGCGTACAAAAAAGACTTTAAACTACATTATATTGGTATTGACATTCCCAATAAATTCATCGTGGGCTACGGATTGGACTACGACGGACTGGGAAGGGATTTGCCTGAAGTATATCAACTAAAAACTACACAACACATGACTAATTTTGTCCTCTTTGGACCTCCAGGGGCTGGAAAAGGAACCCAGGCAAATTTTTTAAAGGAGACCTATAACCTCGTACATATTTCCACTGGTGATGTGTTTAGATCAAATATTAAAAATAAATCCGCATTAGGGATGCTTGCCAAGTCTTTTATGGACAAAGGTGAGTTGGTTCCGGATCAGGTAACCATTGATATGCTGAATGCTGAAGTAGAAAAAAATGCAGGGGCCAATGGGTTTATCTTTGATGGTTTCCCGAGAACAAATGCCCAAGCAAAAGCATTAGATCAATTGATGGACGAAAAAGATTCGCAAATTGATGCTATGATTGCACTTGAGGTAGATGATGAGGTGTTGGTGCAGCGTTTGTTAGGCCGCGGTAAAACAAGTGGCAGACCGGATGATGCTGATGAGCAAATTATCAGAAATAGAATAACCGAATACTATAAAAAGACGGCTATTTTAAAAGAGTATTACATGGCTCAAGATAAATACTGTGGGGTTGATGGCGTTGGTAATATCTCAGAAATTACAGAACGCTTAATCAAGGTGATTAATAAACTATAGTACGCTCCTGAACTGGTCACCCTTGTATTTGGAATTATAATTTTTTGTTGAATAGAGACTTGTCCTATCGTCGTTAATAACGGTACAAGACATTAAATAAAATGCCACAATAGTGGGAAGTGAACATGACTGAAGGAAATTTTGTTGATTACGTAAAAATGAACGTGCAATCCGGAAACGGAGGTAAAGGCTCTATGCACTTGCACAGAGAGAAATTTATAACCAAAGGGGGTCCTGATGGTGGAGATGGTGGTCGTGGTGGCCATGTGATCCTCAGAGGGAATGAAAACCAATGGACCTTATACCATTTAAAATTCAAGAAACACGTCAGAGCAGGGCATGGTGGCCATGGCAGTTCTTCTAGAAGCTCTGGTGCTGATGGAGAGGATGTATATGTAGATGTGCCATTGGGAACTGTCGTACGGGATTTTGAAACAAATGAAGTCATTTTTGAAATCACTGAGCACGGGCAAGAACGCATTATTGTTGAAGGTGGAAAAGGTGGCCTAGGTAACTGGCATTTTAAAACTTCTACAAACCAAACACCGCGCTATTCGCAACCGGGAATTCCTTTAAGTGAACGCGATATTCTATTGGAGCTTAAGCTTTTAGCTGATGTAGGTTTGGTAGGCTTTCCTAATGCAGGAAAATCGACACTATTGTCTGTAATTACCTCTGCAAAACCAAAAATTGCCGATTACGAGTTTACCACCCTTAAGCCTAACTTGGGAATTGTGGAGTATCGTGACTTCCAGTCGTTTGTGATGGCGGATATACCTGGAATTATTGAAGGCGCAGCTGAAGGAAAAGGGCTTGGCCATTACTTTTTAAGGCATATAGAGCGCAATTCGATTTTGTTGTTTTTAGTGCCTGCAGATGCTCCGGATATTCATAAACAATACGAAATCTTATTGGATGAACTGCGACGCTACAATCCTGAGATGTTAGACAAGGAACGTTTTGTTGTCATTTCTAAAAGTGATATGCTCGACGCCGAATTGGAAGCTGAACTTAAAGAAGAACTCGATAAAACCTTACCAATAGACTATATGTTTATTTCGTCTGTGGCCCAAAAAGGGATTACAGAATTGAAAGATAAACTATGGAAGATGTTAAATGATTAAGTACCGCAGACTTGCGGCTAACCTTAATCAGCACACACAGTAATTAAAAATTTTTATCTGTCATTGCACAGTTTTATAAAAAGGAAACCACACAATGAAAGAAATCTTAAGAGATGTTATTGACAGCACGGAAAATAGAATAGGCCGTGTTGTTTCCCTGTTTATACAAGCCTTAATCCTAGTTTCCGTCGTCACCTTTTCGATGGAAACCATTCCTGATCTTGAACCAGAAACACGTGCGATTCTTCATAAGATAGAGGTGTTTAGTGTGCTAATCTTTACCCTCGAATATTTTATCCGAATTTATATAGCTGAGCGCAAGCTGAAATTTATCTTCAGCTTTTTTGGGATTATAGATTTCTTGGCCATTCTTCCCTTTTATCTGATTATTGGCATCGACTTGCGTTCGTTAAGAGCGCTGCGTTTTTTACGTTTGTTCCGGATTTTAAAATTGGTGCGCTACAATCGGGCGATGAACTAATTTTCTAGAGCCATTAAGAGTGCTAAAGAACAGATATTCCTGTTTATTTTCATCACCCTTATTTTGATATATTTTGCTGCAGTGGGCATTTATTACTTTGAAAATGCCGCCCAACCCGAGCATTTTTCTTCTATTTTTGATAGCTTGTGGTGGGCTATAATTACCTTGACTACGGTGGGTTATGGAGATGTCTATCCTATTACGGTTGGCGGTAAAGTGTTTACCTTCTTCATTTTAATGATTGGTTTGGGGATTGTAGCCATTCCTACAGGCATCATTTCTTCTGCGTTGACCAATTCTGTTGATAATTCCGGCAAGGAAGAGGAATAATCTACTATTTTCAATAAAGTTTAGTACAATTTTAGGAATTCAAAGCTAGCCTTCATTTTTAGGTTTCGTAACTTTGGGTAAAACGAAACATCATGAAAGATTTAAAAAATAAAGTTGCCTTAATTACAGGCGGGAGTAAAGGTATTGGGTACGGCGTTGCCTTGAGTTTGATGAAGGAAGGCGTTAATGTGGCCATTACCAGTAGAGATGAAGCGCGTGCTAAAGAAGCAGCGAAAAATCTTGAGAAGACCGCTAATACGGCTGCAAAAGCGTTAGGGCTGGAGGCTGACGTGCGCAAATACGAAAGCCAGCAGGCGGTCGTAAAACAAGTGTTGTCTGAATTTGGACAGTTGGATATTGTAGTGGCTAATGCTGGGCTGGGGCATTTTGGTTCTATTGAAGAGTTGACGCCAGAACAGTGGCAAGAAACTATTGACACTAATTTGTCTGGAGTGTTCTACACGATCAAATCGAGTTTAGAAGCTTTAAAAAAATCGGAAGGGTATTTTATCAGTATTTCCAGTTTGGCGGGCACCAACTTTTTCGCAGGCGGGTCTGCTTACAACGCCAGTAAATTTGGGGTAACAGGATTTACGCAAGCGGTGATGTTAGACTTGAGAGCGCACAATGTTAAGGTGAGTACCATTATGCCAGGATCCGTATCTACAAATTTTAATGGTAATGAACCTGACAGCAGTGATGCTTGGAAGATTCAAATTGAAGATATGGGCGAATTGGTGGTAGATCTTGTAAAGATGAACGAACGCACCTTACCAAGTAAGATTGAAGTGCGGCCAACCATGCCACCTAGCAAGTAATGTTGCGGATGGCTTCAATTTGATTGGCAACGTTTTAGTGGATCACTTTTAGTATCTTTAAAATAAAATATATGAAAAAAGGACTCCTCATAGTGCTTTCAATATTCATTTTTTCCTGTGCAAGTGTGCAGGTTAATTATGATTACGAAAGAGGTACAGATTTTAGTGTCTATAAAACTTATAATTATTATGAACCCATGACTATGGGTTTAAGTGAATTGGATGCCAAACGTTTTCTGGACGCTTTAGATGCCGGTTTACAAGCCAAAGGCATGCATTTATCTGATACACCAGATTTCCTTATCAATATTAAGAGCAATCAGTATCAAGAGCATCAAAAAAGTAATGTAGGTGTAGGTGTTGGCGGCAGTGGTAGGAACGTAGGCGGTGGGATTTCTATAGGAATTCCGGTGGGTCAGGCGTCCATTAGTCGCGAACTTATTGTCGAATTTATAGATGACCAAAAGACAGGATTGTTTTGGCAAGCGGTGAGTGCTAGCAAATATCAACCCAACGCAAAACCAGAAGTCAGGGCCGCTCAGTTTGATGCGATCGTGGCCAAAATATTATCTGAATATCCTCCGGTACCAAAAAAATAGGATGGAGGCGAATTGAGTTGATTATTATGGCTTTATGGGTCGTATAGAATTGCATTTTAAAGTATTCACTGACTTAAAATAAGAAAGGATTGGCTAGTGAGATGTTCCGAATTCAGATGGTAAATTAATCACATTATTGATTGAAAGCGATAATTTTAAAGCCATTTTGGCAGAGTAGGTTAACACATTTCCTAATAACGTAACCACTAATTGCGACAACACGAGTTTAAGGGACCTGCTTTTAGTCTGAGCGGTAGAAGATTAGCTAGCCTACCATAATCTCCTGAACTTCTATTCGTTTTATTAGGATGATTTTTATGAGAAAAAGTTTTTAAATTCGAAAAAAGCTCATATATTTGCAGTCCTAAAATGATACAGTCGGCATTATGAACCGAAAGTTAAAAGCTAAGCGCATCATTTTTTGATTACACATCGCGGGATAGAGCAGTAGGTAGCTCGTCGGGCTCATAACCCGAAGGTCACTGGTTCGAGTCCAGTTCCCGCTACTAGTAAAGAAAAGGCTTTGCAGAAATGTGAGGCCTTTTTTTATTTCCAATAGTACAGAATAAGTACAGAATATTCCTATTTTCAAAATTCAATTCTATTTATGCTCATTTGCCTTCTATTGATAATAAGTAGTATCAAATATCTAAATAGTGTTTGGATATAAAGGTGAACATTCTTTCTTTGCACAACCTGTGCATCCATTATTTTGTATCTTTGTCAAACTTTATGAAAATATTCGTTTCCATATCAATGTCAATTTTATTCTTTTTTCAGGGAATTAGCATTGATATGGACTTTTGTGGACCAATTAAAGAAATTTCAAGCATTATTACCCATTATCAAGACCATAAAGTTTATGGAG
>Ga0114916_1000205_pt1 | contig 44430 bp, 78 predicted proteins | sample MalvirAntarct_66_FD_83501 | JGI IMG/M metagenome (GOLD analysis project Ga0114916, IMG submission 83501) | Marine viral communities from the Global Malaspina Expedition - Malaspina viral metaG Antarct_66 | ecosystem: Environmental > Aquatic > Marine > Oceanic | place: West Anvers Island... | reverse complement strand
GTCTATTAACTCTTCTTTACTCTCACTAGAAATAAGAGCAAGATTTTCTAAATTTCTCTTAAAATGCATTATTCCTAAAGCATCCATATCATATTTATCGCCAACATTAATTTCTTTATCTGGAACAAAAGTATCGTCTACAATCTCTTCACCTAGACTCATTCCTGGGGCTTTAACATCTTTTTCTCCTTCTACTTCATAAGAATATGTTTCAGCAACTAAATCTTTTATTTTAGTAGGTTCGGCTAAATAACCTTGTTGTTTGAAAAACAATTCTAAAAACTCCATAGCCCTAAGATTTAGTTTAGATAGAGGAATTAATTGAGAATCAAAGTCTTGAACATAATTAATCTTTTCTATTCCTTCATTAGTTACTTTCAAAAATTTAGTAACATCAACATCCTCATCAACATCTTCTAACAGTTCCCTTAGTTCCCCTACTTCATCTACAAGGGTATTTAATTCTTCATGAACTTTTTTCCAGTAATCATAGGTTTTCTTCCTTTTTGTAAAGTCTGCAAGTTTTTGAGTATTAAATAATTTTAACATGCTGACATTTTTAATATTAAATCCTAAACTAGAAGGCTTACCTCCTGCTTCATTATTTATACTTCTAATTTGTTTTATTAGTTTATTGATGTTAGTTTTAATTTTAGGAAAGTCATAGTCGCCAAGTGCAGTATCAAGTTGTCTTTTTAGAGAAGATGCATTTATTTTGAACCTTGCTTTACCAGTCAAGTTTCTATCTTTTCGAGGATTATGAATGCTTACTAAATATGGGTCAAAGTCTTCCTTTAAATCAGAAAATGACAAAGCCTTGCCATTATACTTTAGTCTCTTTTGTTCTTTTAAAACTTTACTTATTGAAATCATTACTGCTTGATTAGCAGTTCTAGTCTCTTCTACTGGTTTTAGTTCACCACTTTTTACCTCACCTTTTAGATAAATTAGAATTTCTTTATTCAACTTGCCATATGTTTTTACTTTATCTGCATCAGATGTAAATTTTTTATCATCTATTAGTCGATTAAGCAAAGGAATAATAAACTTACTTTTTATATCCCTGTCTGTTAAGTTAGATTCTCCACTATCAACACCTACTTGTTGAGCATAGTTTTCTTTAAGTTGTTTAAACTCAATTTCATAGTTAGGAATGTATTCTTTAACTGTCTCCAAGTCCATCACCTACCTTTTCTTTTAGTAATTCGCCGTCAATTAATTCATCTACAACTTTCTTTGAGTGATATAGATTATAATATTTTTCTTTATTAGTAACGATTTCTGTGAGTTTTTTATTTAATTCTTTAATGAAATTTTCATTAAACTTTACTGCTGCATTTTCAAGGGAAGTAGCAAAAGAATCCACCGCTTGAACAGTCGTTGCGTCATCGAGTATTAAGCCCTCCGATATAGCGGAGTCAATTTTTTCCACCGCACTACGCAATTCACTTTCTGTTTCGCTTATATATCGGGTTCCTATAAAATTACTCAAATATATAACCTTCATCAAAGTTAAGGGTTTTTTCCGAGCCGCTACTGTGCCATCCGAGGTTTTTAGATACTCCTTCATAGTAGAGTTTCCTCTTTTCACCCAATTGATTGTTTGAGCAATTGCTTGCTTTAAAGAAGTATCATAGTTGCTTTTATCCACTTCTACTGTCGCTGTCATTTGCTTTTGTTCAGTGGTTAAAGGTAAACCTAATGCTTCTAAAGAATCTTGAAATTCTTCATCTTCATAAATAGAATTTAATAAGTCTTGGTATTCTTCTTCTTTTGAATATCGTAAATTACCTATTGGCACTAATGATGACTTAAACCTTTCTAATTCTTCTGGTTTAATTTTATCTAACTCAAGTAACAATTCAATGCCTCGTTTGTCCCATGCGTTTATTTTTCCATCCACAACTTTGCTTTCATAGTCCTTTGTGAAGTTTTTAAACTCCGCACCCTCTCCGCTATTTATTCGGGCTTTTGCTTTTTTCCTTTCTTCAATGCTTTTATCGGCAAGATAATCTTGCAAATACGAATTTCTATCAATAGCAGAACTATGTTTAATAAATTGTATAGATTTTTCAATAGGATTTGAAATTGTTCCCTTTGATAAAAATTGTTTGTATAAAGGAAGCATAAAATACTGAGAACCTTTTTTATTATAAACATTTTTAATAAATCCTTTTATATTTTGATTATTTAGACTAAACATCAGGCTTTCGGCTACTTGTTCTCTTGTTTTTGAAGAGGTTCCTTTCACTTTCACTTTTTGATTTGCCATTTCTAAAATTGTTAAGTAATTTTCTATTTGTTCGGGTTTAGTAACTGTAATAGCCTCAAGATTCATAGAAGATTTATCAGTCCTCTTTAGTCTTACAACATTTCTCATAACATAATCAGATTGAACAATAATTTCATAAAAAATAGGGAAATCAACCACTGGCATTACAGTCGCAGGTTGCTTTTCTCTATCATCACCCTTAAATACAATTTCAAACACCTCTTCTTTCTTAATTTTGTCCAATTCCTCAACTACTTTAGTGACTTCAATGATTTTTTCTAAAACTTCTTCCTTATCTTGCGACCAACCCTCTTTTCTCTTAGCCTTAAAGTTTATTTCGCCCCCTTTTGGGATAACAAAGTTAAGTTTAACATAAGCAAAATGATAATTAGGATTTTCATTTCGCAAAAAACTAGAAACACTAGGTTTAGTTTCACCACTAAAGTAGTTTTCTAATTTATTTTTTAATTTTACTAAAGTTGTCCTATTATTAAGACCTAATTCTTTCTTTAATTCTTTAATAAAGGTTGTTCTTTTGGAATTATCGTAAAGTTTACTCATTTTTGGTTGTTGTCTGTCTTTTTTCATCAAAAATTCATATAAGTCTTGTATATTATCCGCTTCAACCCCCTCTCCAATAATAATTCTTTGAATAATCTCACGAATTCCTAGATGTTCCTTTGGTCTTGAGAAAGTCTCTTGTAGTTTCTTTCTGACTAATTGAAAATTGGCATACATTTTGTCTAATTTGGCAGATTGTTCCACAGCACCTTCAATGCTATCAATTACCTCTTCAAATATCTTAGGAAATTTTTCTGCAAGATGTTCTTCAAATTCTTCTTCACTATTGATTCCTTTAAAAGACTCTACTAATTTTTTGCCACTATTAGTGTTGGATGTTTTTTTGTCAATAGGTGCATTTAACAAATGTTCCATCATGGCTGGATTGTCACTAGCCAAATACTTAAAAAATTGACGGCCTTTTAAGTTAGTCTCGGTAGGAAAATTCATATTACTCACCTAATGCTTCTCTAGCCGCTTTTTGCTTTGCTGCAATTACCTTCATCTGTTTCTGTTTAGGAGTGAGAGGTGGTTTGTTTCTCTCAAGTTCTTCATCAAAGAAAGTAATAAATTCTTTTTGTTCTTTTTCCGAAGGTTTTGTTTTCATAAAATCCGACCAAACAACCTGTGCTTCTTTACTGTGGTTTCCAAACTTTTTCATTTGTTTACTAAGTTTGAATTGAAATCTCCTAAAGTTAGCCAACTTACTAGTTTCTGTTTTTAATATATCTTGCCAAGTCATGAATTCTTATCCCTCCAATCTAACATTTTAAATAAGTTATTTGATAATTTGCTAAGTTGCGATTGCATGTTCTTAGGCCATTCATCAGCATAGTCTTCAATTTTACTAAGTTGTGCATAATAGTCGCCACGCATACCATCGAGCATAATTTCTTTTAAAGTTTTTAATCTGCCTGCAAATGTAGTTAAAGTATCGGGTTCTCCGAAATCATCACCAACTATTCCGCAAGAAATCCTAATGTATTTATCAAGTTCTAAGTATGCTTCTTTTACTTGCCCGTCTTTGTAGGCTTTCAATATACTTTTCCAACTCATTGTAATCTCTCCTTCAATCAATGCTATTAATTATATCGAGGTATGCCCCTCTTACACCGTTCTTTCGTGTAAATAAATTTGATAATCCAATTAATTCCCTTATGGCTTTATTATTATTTCCATCTTTTTCATATTCTTCAGTATTTTCTTGAACAATTCTGCCCCATTCTTTTTCAAACTGTATCATATTTTCTTTTAATTCTGGAAAATTTTGATTTACAAAATAAATTAAATTGTCGAGTCTTTCGTCATATTTTTTACCTCTAGGCACAAATCTAGCACCATCGGTTCTATCTTCTTTTACTATGTCTTGCCAATTCATTGTAATCTCTCCTGCATTTCCAAATAAGGTTTAATGTATTTTTCATGAAAGTTTTCTCTATTGACAAAAGGTCGCATAGCATCAAGAGCATCTTCTAATTTTTCTTTTTGTTCCTGTGTTAATGCTGTTGTGCTTTCTAAATACTTTCTTTGTTGAGTAATAAAATTCATATTATTTTTGTTTTTCAATATATCTTGCCAATTCATTGTAATCACTCTTTATATTTTTTGTTAATTCGTAGTCTAGTTTCATTGATAATTTCTTTAATAGAATCTTTGAGGCTTTGGTTTTTCAATGCTTTTACATATGTTGCTTGGTCATCTCCGACTACCAAATGTAAAATTTCAAGCATGGCATATTTGAGCATAGCATCCATATCGCCACCGAGTCGAGCCACTTCTTTATCCGCAATACCTTTCTTAATTTCTTCTTTCCAACTCATTGTAATCTCTCCTGTATCAAAGATAACTATATATTTTATCCATAGTTTCTTTAAACTGAACTTCTGAACCATCAAGTTCATCTAATAGTTTCAATTTTCCTAATTGTTGTTCGGCCTCATCTAGTAGGTTATTGGTTTTTTCTTTTTGCATTAGGGAAAGAGAAACCCCATGTTTGTCTTTCATAAGAAGTCTCATGTGTGCGTTATCTAATATTATTTGGTAGGTGTCAAAAATATCAAAAAAATCTTCGCTACTCGGAAAAACTCCGTAATTATTAAACCAATCATCTTTCTTTAATATATTTTCCCAACTCATTGTAATCTCTCCTGCATTTTCTTTTTAATATCAAGCCAAATCTCAGGATTGTTCTGTGCTAACACTTCTTGAACAACCTGCATCTGTGCGACAATAATTGTATCTTGTCTCTTGTGAACAAGTTTGCCTTTGAACTCAAGTAGATACTTTAATGACTCTCGAACTTCTTTTGCGAGTTTAGTAAGGCTATCAATCTGTCTTGGTTCTAAGTCAATGTCTAAGAACAGTTCGTTGAGTTTATCATCTAAGCGTTGAACATTCGCACTAAGTAAATCAATCTCATTAACTTCCTTTTTCGCTAGCATGGTGGCTGCGGATTGCTGCACCAATGGTGCTAAGTGGTGCTTCATGTGCCGTTGCACCTGTGTTTTTGTGAGGTCTAAGGCTTGAGAAATACCATCACTTGATATATTACCGTTGGAAAGGGCTTCCTCATAATGTTTACGCATTGGGTCGGTGCATAACTTACATTTAGGATTACTACTGTTAGTGTATTCCCCCATGTGGTTTCTTTGGTGTTGTGCAGTAGTTCCGCTTCTCCACCCGTTTCTTGAATCTAAATCGTCACAACTTGCCGCACCTTGTTCAATAGCCGCTTCAAGTTCTTCTCTACCTTCATGTTGGCAAAACGAGCATCTCTTTCTTGTAATCATTCTTTCACCCACATTGTTGTTTTTAAATCACTAGTATTTGCACTTAGTTCTTTTGTAGTATAACCATAGTTTCTTAGTAATTTGGAATATGCTCTTAAACTTTCTTGCTTGCCTTTTAATTTATTGAGTCCTGCTTTTTCCTCTTTAGTTCCTATTTCCTTAACTACTTCGGTATAAGTTGTTATTAGTTTTTCATCTAAGTCTCTAGTGTTGATTCCTTTACCATCTAATTCTTTTACAATTCTTCTAATCGTTTCTTTGACTAATTGAAAATTAAATTTCTTTCTCTTTAAAATACTGAACCAAACATCAATCCCTCCAAAGTTGTTCTATCCAAGACTTCTTAACTTTGGAAGGTTCTTTTACTTTTGGAGTTTCAGGAACAACTGTCTTTCCTCTAATGTTAAGATAATATTCACCAATCTTCTTTGGTTCCTTTCCTACTACTGTTGCTAAAAGAGTTCCAACTGTGCTTGAAGTTAATTTTTGAAAAGAGAAGGTTTCAATCTCATTTGGCAATCCGGATAAATCAGCACTATCTTCTACTTCATTTGAATTTTTCTTATCACCTACAACAAAAGAAACATCTTCTAATATCCTAGCAATCTCCTTATATTTAGGTGTTCCTTTATTGAACAACCCTCTATTTTTAAGTATTCGTAGCACTTCCTTTCTTAATGAAGGAATACCTGCAAGGTTACTTATTCTAGCAGGTTGGAAACTAAGGTGAGTAATTTTCATATTTTTAATTTGTGCTTCCGCTTCAACCAATACATCTAGTAAGCCTGTTGTAACTAAAGTTCCACCAAAGAGTGCTTGAAACAAAGGAGGCTTAGAAGTATTTTTGGCCTTATTATACCAAGAAGAAGGTGCTTGTTTTTTATCTGGATATTTTGCTTTGAAATAATCATCAGCATAATGCCCGTAAATTTCCATAGGCTTATCATCAATTATTTCTAAATCTTTACCACTACCTGTAAACTTAGTTGGTCTAGTAAAGTAAATGTTTTGAGGATTGTATGAATTGTCTTTCTTAAATACTAAAACTCTACGAATGAATTTTTGAATCTCTTTTAAGTCTTTACCAGTATAAAGTTTTTTAGTTGTCATTGATTCGTTTATTGCTGCAAGAAGTTTAAATGCACCCTGTTGCTTACCTTTGTTAGTTGAGTTTGGTCTTACCCAATTATCAGTAACATGCTCATCTAATTGTAAATATAAATTAGCAGGTTTAGGTTCTCCTTCTTTTCCTACGCTTAAAATATCAGCACTAGAGATTCCCTTACAAGTAGTCATCCAATCAGTATATGATTTCTTAAAATCATACTGACCGTTTAATTCAACTTGAGTTCCATTACTTAGAGTTATTGTCGATTTCTTCGTCTTCGTCATCTTTCTCACCTCCATACTTAATGTTGAACCTTGAAGGGTCACTACCGTGACCCCCAAACGCTACACCGCCAGCCACCTTATTCAAGTTGCCGCAAGCATCACAGCAGTTTTTAATTATATTCCACCAATTCATAAGTCATAACTCCATTTCTCATATCCACCATAATTTAAATCTAATTCTATTACTAAATCGAAGTCAACAACTGCACTATTAGGCGTTTCCAACTTCGTAAAAACCAGTATGCTATACAATTCGTGCCTCTTCCCCCTCCGCAGGTTGCTAAAGAAACTATGAAATATATGTATTTCATGGTCTTTTGTGTATTCTTCAGTTTTATCTTCTCCACGCCTTTTATCTTCTACTTTATTCTTAATATTTCGGTCGTATTTTTTTATTAGTTCTAATATATGGCAAGCCGTTTCTTCTGATAAATACTCATAAAGTGAAGTAACGCGAGCAGTTTGGCTATAAGTAGCACCTCTAATAATAAGTTCTTTTAATCTTTTCTTACAAGGGCCGTCTTCAATATTAACTTTAATCTTTGAAGCATCTAAGGTAGAGCCTGTGGCTTTGCTTTTACCTTTAAGGTTTTTTAGAATATTAAACCAATTCATAAAGCATCATTCCATTTTTTAATGTCGGAAAAAGGAAACCTAACCCAAGCCACATACCTTCCAGCCGCATCCTTATTTATAATATAAACTCTAATAATATCACCCTCCATAAAATCAATTCTTTTACTTCGACTTGGTTCAAAGTCCACCCCCACCCAAAGCGCATAATTTTTCCCTAGTTTTTCAAAATAGATTCTTTGAAGCACCCAGCCGTTCTTTGTATCGGGGAAGTTTACATACACAGGGTTGTCCAAATCAAGGGATTTCAATGCTTGTAATGTTTCACATGCTATTTGTTCAGGAAGTTTATTAAATTCTTTAGTATCAATTAAAGTATCTCCATTACCGGCTTGTTGAGCAATATCATCGGGTGCTGGTTCTGTTGTATTAAACCAAATAAGTTTTCTTAATTTTTCCTTACAGTCATCTTTAATATTAATTTTAATTCTATCCGTATCGAGAGTAGAGCCTTTACTTTTGGCTTTACCTGTAAGTTTTTTAAGAATACTAAACCAACTCATAGAAGTTTCCTCCATTCTTTATAAGTTTTTAAATCCTCATCACGCCATTCTTTTGGAAAGAATTTCATGTATGTTTCAACACCAACCGCAAAAACTTCTTTTCCTTTAATTTCACAATATCCTATCAATTTATTTGCATGTGTGCTAGATATGTTAATTATCCACACTATTGTATATCCCATGAACAGTTGTGCTTTTCTTCCATCTCCATATTTTTCATGTAGGGCTTCGGGTAACAGACCCATAATATCTTTATCTATCACCTTTAAATCTTTTAAAAATTCACAAGCCACTTCTTCGGGCATTTCACTAAATGGGCCTTCTTCGATATATCCTTCGCTTAATGGAGAGTCTATTAACTCTCGAATTTTCTTTTTACATTCATCGTCTTGAATATTAACTTTAATTTTGGAGGCATCTAAAGTAGAACCTGTTGATTCACTGCCCAACTCGGCATTCTTTAGAATATCCCACCACAAAAGGAATCACTCCTTTAAGTGACTGAACCAATCCATTTTGTTGGCTTGTTGAAATGCTTCGGAGAAATTATCATCGGTAATATCAATATCTGGTTCTGTTTCTTTTGCCTTGTCTTCTGACTCTTTAACCATTCTACGAATTAATGCACTTAATATAACTCCAACATACCCAATAAAATCGTCACTTGAAACAACTTCAATAAGTTCTTGAGTGAGATTATATATCTTTTGACCGCTTAATTCCTCATCGAGTTTGTCTTTAAGTTTGTTAGTGATAATTTTTTTCATTTCAGGAATTACTTTATTTGCTGCGGCATTAGCAAGAGTATCAAATGTCTGCATTTGGGCATCTGTTAAATTAGAAGGTGCGTCTTTGTCATCTTGTTCCTCTTGTTTAATATTAGTTACTCTACTTTCACGCAAATTATTAATATCTTCCTCCATTGAAGGGTCATTCATCATATCAATACCAATAAGAATAGGTTCCATCAAAACAACTTCTGCCGCCTTTCTTTTATCGGTAACAGTAAGACCTTCAACATCTGCAAGTGATTTAATCATATCACCTAATACAGCACCGCCTAATTTTGAAAGGTCGGGAGTATCTTGAATACGGTCAAAAATACCAGCATAAACACCTCTTGAGTTTTTAACGACATCTCTAAATGAAAAGTCTGCTTTTAATATATATTCCCAAGTCATTTCTTCACTTCCTTTCCAGTTACAAAGTCTTTCTTTGTTTTCTTCTCAACCTTATTAACTTTCTTTGATTGGTCATCAAACCAAGTGTCTAATGAATTACATCGTGTCATATCAGTTACTTCCATATGGGTTATTTGGGTTTGAAGTAGGATGTCTGTTTTTGTTTCCTAAGTCTCTATTAGAAGCATTGAGTCTTTCATTGGATTTTTTCTTCTGACATTCAAAACAATACAGTTTGCCGTCAATAAGATTTCCACCAGACATTTTTATTTTCTTTTTGCATATGTCACATTCATGGGTAAGTTGGCTTCCACCATCGGGACTATCTTCTACTTCATTCGGGCTTAATTCTCTTTTTATTATTTTTTTCCATGTCATAGTAATCACCGTGTAAATGCGCTACGCTTTGTAGAGGCTAATTCATCCTTATGATAAAGCCTTACGCTTTTCTCACTATGGGGGTCTTCACTCATTAGTTTCCCATTAGGCATCTTATGAGTTTTACCTGTCCATTCTTTACCGTCTTTAGTGTAATGTTTTCTAGTAGGGGATTTATCAATACTATCCCTATCTTTGATGGCTTCAACCATAGGTTCTTCTGTATCTCCGTCTTTATCAAAATCAAGGTAATCGGGCTTCTGTGTTTTAAGTATATCTTTCCAAGTCATTATTAACGCCCCTGTTTTAATAGTTCTTCCATTTCTTTAAGCATACTAGATAATTGTTTTATTTTAGTAGATGAAGGACTCATATATCCCTGAATCCCTGAATCTCCATTAGCATATTCAGCAAAATCATTCAAGTTCAGCAAAAATTCACTCATAGCATCTGCATTTTTATACCTTAAGTTTTTATCCTCTTCTTTTATTATATTTGTCCAATCCATGTTATTATCCCCTATTGAATTTAATGAATGTTGCTTTTTGAAAAAATTTGGGGTAATTTAAGTGGCACTAGCGCGATTTTTTAATTGTTTTATTATGTATTACCAGAATAAGATTAGTTATATTAATAATAGTTAATCAAATAGTTTTGTTTGTTTAGTTTTATTAGGATGCATTAGTGTTATAATATCTTCTTTTAATAGTTTTAACTTTAATGCTATTTGCTGTAATGCCTTCTTATTCTCCGCAGTAGTCTGTATATCTCGCTTTGATGTAGATTGTCTTATATCTATTAGTATAGGAGTAATGATTTCAACGATGCGAGATAAGTCATTTAATACTTCATTATCTCTAGTCATAAGGCTCCCTTGTAATTGCGTGGCGGTAACAGGTATTAAATATACCGATTTTAGGGGTTATATATTGCCCTATTGTGTGTTATAGCGATAGATTAAGCCTTAAACTACTGTTTTTAATATAATATCATTAAATAAAAAAATTAAACAAAGCCATATGGTTGTGTAACTCCTATTTAGAATTTAAAGGCTACAACCATATGGTTGCTTTCGCTACCTTGTTAATACAGCAATATTGAGATAAAGAGTGGAAGTGAACCAAATGAAGATATACAAGATAGTCGATACCGAACCGGAAAATAACAAACAAGTGGGTGAAATGTATACCAGAATTGCTACTGCGAAGAAAGCGGCACAAGCGATGATGAATCGTCATGCTCATGGAGTTGCTCTAAAAATCAACAAAATGACCGGAATCAAACGAGGAGCCAATGTTCAAAAATTCAACGAATTGGTGAAATCAATCGCAGAACCTCGATTCGTAATTGAAATCATTGAAGTCAATGACTCTTGGCGATAATCAATTGAATTGATTGGATGAATTGGTTGAAATCAACCATGAGCCGACCTGCATCTCGCTTCGGCGGGATGTGGGTCTTTTTTTTTATTTTTTAAGAACGCAGCAATACAAAAGAAAGGCTACAACCATATGGTTGTCTTTGTTACCTTAATTATAAGGCACATTCGAGTAATAGATTGTCTCAAGTGATATTAGTCACTCCTTGAGAATATACGGCGGTTTCCCCCGTTGGATGCAATAATTCGGTCGAATGAATGAAACGGCAATTAGTAATCTTTGAGTCTCCGGAGGCAATCGAAGAGGAAACATGTCATAGTAACTCCAATCAGCGTTGTAAGTCTATATGGTAATGCCAAACGGGGGAAGCACCAAGAACATTCTATTCTGTAAAGCGACCGATGGATTGGTCGTGACGAAGGGCCAAAGTCCAATTGGGCGGGATTGTAATGCGGGAGGCATTGCAGTTTTTATTGATTTCCTCCCACCTTTTTTTATGTTTTTTTTAAGGTAGATACAGAAAGATACTACCATATGGTTGTAGTCGTTCTTTTGTTAAGACGAAGGCCCTAAAAAAAACAAAAAAAAGGGGAACAGGGCAATTAAGCCCCATTCCCCACCACATTCGACAATTAAACCACTTATCGAACAATTCCTCCACATCTGGAACATCGAGGGCCGTGTTTGGTGTTCATCAATCCACGCCATTGTTCACAATCACAACGGTAGACTTCACTCACTTTGATTCCTCCGTTTTTTAACGATTGCTAATTCTCGTTCACAGGCTTTGCAGTTTATCACGCCTTCAAAGGCGGGTCTATGTTTTATCGGTTTTTTACATCTCATTAGTATTCCTCCATTACTTCTTTTAAATCGGCTTTTTCTGCATCGGTCATAAATCCTTGATTCGCTACACTGAACCAACCACAAGACCAACATTCTAAGTTATGATAAGGTGGCCTACCACCAACATTATTCAAACAAGTTTCTTCGCCACAATTAGGACATTCGCCTACGAAAGAATTACCACTCATTCAATCACCTCATCAATGCAATTCACGCAGAAATACTGATTTTCAAGGTAAGACCAATTACTAATGAAAGCATTGCACAATGCACAGCCAATAAACACTTCACAATCAATTGCGGTCATTCTTCTTCATCTCCATTGTCGTTTATTCCCAATACATAGAGAATTGCGGCTGTTATGCTCAACATGTTATATTCAGTGTATTATACCTATTAGGGTAGATACGGAAAGATACTACCATATGGTTTGGCTTTGTGGTCTTTAGACCAAATCTCGAAATTGAAATAAAAAAATCCCAACCCCGCCCGATTTGGGCAGGATTGGGTGCGACTTGAGCGAAACGGGTCAATTATTCAATCATTCCTCGGAGGAATCCTCCGTTTTCTTCGATTCAGTTAAGGCAGGAGGAATCATTCCTGTAAGCATGTCGTCGTTTAGAAGGCCGTTCCAACGCTTGTCGGTAATTGCCTTCTTGATAGAACGCTTGACTTTTGCGCCCATATCTGCGGCGAAGTCATCCATTGAACCATATGGCCCAATTGATTCACCACGCTGTCGAGGGAAAAAGACATCGAGAATGAGGTCTTGTTCACCAATTGAAGCAAAGGCACTTGCGATACGAGTTACCACAGAATCCACAGCCGCCATTTGTTCCGCCGTGAGGCTTGATTGAATACCACGACGAATTGGAGATTTTGGGAGAGTGCCACACAATGAGCGAATACTGGCCCAAAACTTATCTCGGTCTTCATCAGTCGTTGCGGTTAAACCTGCTTCGCAAGTTGCTTGGATGACCGGCCCTAAAGCGCCTGCATCATTCACTTTCAGCCATTCTAAGACTTCGCTCACTTTTTCATCATATTTTTGCATATCCATAATTTATCACCTATCCTATTCGGAAAGACCGAATAATCAAACCACTTCGCTCAAGAAGCAATCTATACAGTTAATAGGTGCTATAAAGGTTGCCGTTACACTCTACAAAGTCACAACCATATGGTTGCTTTTGTTACCTTAATTATACTCTATTATTATTGTAGAGTATGAACAGGAGATAGAAAACAATGAGCATGAAATATATACGAACCTACAAGGTAATTTACAGCGATACGGTAATTCCGTTGAATAACACATTGAACACTCGTAACAGTCGAGGACAAATCTGTTTTATTATGGGGAATAACGGGATAAACATTCAACCTTCATATGCAACAGGCAGTTTTCCCTATGGTGAATCCGAAAGAGTAGCAAAGTCACGGACTAAAATTCAATTGATTAAATACACACCCACCGGACAACAAAAAATCAAGTATGAAACAATATCCGAATCATTCACAACAACAACCAAGAAGCGAATAATTGAGGATTTGATTCAAATGAGAGCATTTGGGGCTGGCCGATTTGGTGTAGTTACTCAAGAAAGCAATGAGACAGAAAAGTTTTGGCGAAGTATGCAGGGAGCAACCCTTCGATTAAATAATGTAGAGTTCTTGAATGATGATGATACTTTCTCTAACTACATTTGTGATGAATTGCACATTACTCCTAATGATATGCCCAAAGGAGAGGGTATTGTCATCAAATGTAAAGTAGAAGACAAAAGGTTAGGAGATGGAGGACAACCAAAATACAATACTCTTGCATTTACAGTAGAATGGGATTCAAAAACAATTCAAAGAAAGGATGAAATTGAAAAGTGGTTGGTTCAATACCCGCTTTCGATTATTGCACACTTTCAAGCCTTGTTTGAGAATACTCTCATGCTTTCGGGCATGAAAAGAAGCGGCGATGAAAACTACACCTCCGAGTTTTTCGAGGATGTTGAAATTGATTGTCATTTCGATGCTATCAGTGAAAGTCGTAGCGAATGCACTCCCGACATCATTAAACAGGTGCGAGATGCAAAGAACGCCAAGAAAATGGAGATGATTGAGTGATTGAGTTGATAATCAAACTATTGACGGCCCAAATCGCACAGTTGCACACTATCAAGGCGATTGAAGACGAATATGAGGAATTTGAAGAGGATATTCCGCTTTGGCACAATCCAGTGGATATGGATTTCATCCTTGAAGCATGGAGACTATCCAGTGATGGCGAAATAGTGGAGAGTTGATTGAGTAATTGAGTAGGGAGAAGAATTGAGGGGGAATCGGCAGAAATGCTGGTTCCCTCTCTTTTTTTTTTCCTACGGAGTCGCTCACAAAAGACCACTACCAAACTACATAGTCAATCGTATGCGTATAATGGGTGTAAATTATTCTACCCTGAATTAGTATCATTTGGATTGGGTTGTTTTCTATTGAGTATATATCATATATCGTATAGATATACTATACTATACTAGCAAAAAATATTATTCTCATATTATTCTCAAGTGTGAGAATCGTAAGTCCTCCAAAAAGAGAGACTTGTTGACAGAAGTATATAATATTCATATTATTATCATTATCATCATTATTATCACTACTTATAGAGAGAGGGGGGGGGCTACCTTGTTCTCTACCCCCCCCCTCTAGGCCCCCCATGAGAAACATGAGAATAATGATAAACAAGCAAAAAGCATGACTTGTTTAACATAAGTGCTTCAAAAAACCATGCTTGCGATTCTCACCGTGAGAAAGATGGTGATAAATATAGGTGGCCCTTTCAAAAATCAATATGAAAAGAAATCGAATAATAAGAGATTCATGGGTGGCAAATATACTTCTAAGGAAAATCGGCTTGTTTTTATGCTCGTTGGTATTGTTACTGGTTTCTATTCTACATCAATTGCTCAAAGTGCTTCCCTTTATATAGGGGTAGAAGGTGGAGAGTTTGCCCCAAGTGGGCAGGATTGATTATATATGGATGATATGAAATGGGACTCTCTCGTTGTAGAGATTACTGAATACCTTGAAGCAGATGACAACTTAGATGCCGCACTTCGACAAGTCGTTGAATTGCACCTCCAAGTTGGACAAGAAAACCCGAATGAGCGAGAAGCGGCGCAAAACGCACTTAAGGCTCTACTCAAAGGCCGTGACGGAACACCTTTCCGCCGAGGACAAAAGAGTAGCGTTCCAGCAAGTGTTCGTGTCGCAATTGACCGTATTTGTGGAGTAGTTCACGAAGCGGCTTTGCTCTATTACAACCACGACTCTATTATTGGGGCTGTGAGTTTTAAGCACATTAAGTCGGGTGGCGGTGCTTTCGACAATGCAGAAGATTATGCAGATGCTCACGCAAAGAAAATTAGAAACTCGCTTTCTAAGAAGTTCCGTGACAACCTTTGGGATGGTAGTGTTTCTTCACTACTTCCAGAAGAAACAGAAGAGTGAATTTAATTTTACTTTGAAGTTACCACTTAATTCATTGAATTAAGAGAGCCGAAACATTGGGAGGTTCGCCTCCCTTTGTTTCCCTTTTTACTCACAAACATGGGAGTTTAAGCGGTTTTTTTCGTCTCCGTTCTCGACTGTCTAATTAAAAATGCTACCATCATTGGCAACCCCGTTAATGAAGCATTCTCCCGCCTTTGTGTTCCTATTCCTCATCTATTGCAGATTAAATGCAATAGATTCATTTTGACTCTAAAAAAAACTAGCGGCGGGCGACCGCCACCTACTTTATAAGGGTCTGGGACAGTAGAGACTGAAAATCACATTGATTGATGTTTCATTATTGTTATTTCAATAGATGTTGTTTTCAAACTAATAACGCTAAAGTGGGTGAGCATGGTTAAAACCGCAGGGCTTAAATTCCTGTTCTTAATGATTCGCAGGTTCAAATCCTGCCTTTAGCACCACTCATGGGCAAATGAGTATAAAACGAAACGGGTGCGACATGAAGTAGTAGTTATCTTTGATAACTTAATTCGTATCTCATTTGCCCGCCTATTCAAATAATAAAAATATAAGGAGGAATAAATATGATAAAAGGAACCGAACAACAAGAAGCGATATGGGAAGCCATTGAAACCACTAATGATGATATTGTAGTTAATGCTGGTGCTGGCACTGGTAAAACATTTACTATCGTTGAAGCGTCAGGTAGACTACCTTCATATCTGAAGATGGGATTTCTATGCTTTAATAAATCAATTCAAAAAGAACTACAAGAAAGACTACCCGAAGGAGTAGATGCAAAAACTTTCCATGCTCTAGGTATGGCATCATTCTACAAGAACGGAGTTAAGCCTAAAGTTAATCAATATAAAGTTAAGAACATCATTGATGATAATATTAATCTAGGTAGAGACTATACTAGCACTTACCCACTTGTTAAATTGATTGGACTTATTAAAGGTTCTATGATTGATTGTAAGAATGAAGAGGCTGTTCGTGGTTTGATTGATTACTATAATATAGAGTTTAAAACAATGCTTGATGAAACTCTTGCTCTTGAAAACATTTGCGATATACTCGATGAGTGTAAATCACAAACAAAGAACATTGATTTCGATGATATGATTTGGCTCCCACTAGTCCTTAATTGGACACTTCCAAAGTTTGATGTGTTATTCGTTGATGAAGCACAAGACTTCAATGAAATGCAAAGAGAGTTGATTGTTAGATGCACGACAAATGGCCGATGTATTATTGTTGGTGATAAAAACCAAGCAATTTACGGATTCCGAGGGGCGGATAGCAATTCAATGGCTATATTCTCCGAGCAATTAGGAAAACTTGGTAAAAAAGTCCGTCATTTCCCTATGACTCTCACATGGCGTTGTCCTAAGTCAGTTATTAAGGAAGCGAACCGATATGTTAAAGACTTTAATGGGCTTGAAACTGCGGAAGAAGGAACAGTTAATGTTAATGCATACTTTAATCCTACAAAGGGCGACTTAGTTCTATGTAGATACAACGCTCCTTTGGTAAGTGCATTCTATGACTTACTTACTCAAGGCAAATCAGCATACATCAATGGTCGAGATATGCATAAAGGACTAGTTAATGCTGTGAATAAGATTACAACACACGCTAATATGTCAAGTAAAGAGTTTAGTGATTTGCTTGAAATGGATTTCACTACTCAATACATGCGATTGGTTAATGCTAAGAAACAAAACCAAGCGAATAGTCTTGAAGACAAGGTTAATTGTATTCGTATCTTTACTGGTCGTGCTGATACTGTTGGTGGGATTATTGTTGAAATCGAAAGACTATTCAAAGGAAAGCAGTATGGAGATATTATGCTCTCTACTGTTCACAAGGCTAAGGGATTAGAAGCAGACAATGTTTATATCCTAACACCGGAACGAATGCCACACCCGAAGGCAACTAATCCACAAGAAGAACGCAACATCTGTTATGTTGCAATTACAAGGGCTAAGAAGAATCTATATTACTGTGGTGAAAGACCCAAAAACTGAGGAATAAAAATGGAAGAGATAATTAGAGCAAAGAGAGACTTAGGAGAAGGTAGATGGGATAAAATCCTTAAACGCAAGATGGTTGAACTATCCTCCTGTGATACTTATGAAGAAGCAAGAAATGAGTGGGAAGCCACTGGTAATGTTTATCGTCATACTCACATGGGTAATGGGCCGGAATGGACTAATGGACATGTAGGTTATTGTCTATGTGGGCATAGAGTAGTATATCACTTTGAAATTCGCAATACTGTAACAGGTGTGAGTGAATGTGTTGGTTCCGACCATATCGGCGCATACTTGATTGTTCAACAAATGATAAATGAATTGGGCATTACTATGGAAAGCATCACTGATAAGATGATTGATGATTGGATGCAGAAGCGACTACAAACTATGAAAAGCAACGCATGGTGGGAAGAACACGGTGAACACTTTAATGAGATGTTTGATGAGATTAAAGAATTAGATGCTGTTATTAATAATAAAAACGAATGGATGTATCTTAATGGAGAAAGTAATGATGAGCGATGCTATGATTGGCACTATGATTTGAAAACAAGAGCAACAGGTAAGTTTGGTGACTATGGTTATCAAATGGCCTCTATTGTTTGGCGTTGGAATCACGAAGATAACTCCAAGAACCAACTTCTAAAGTATGGTTATCCTAATGATAGGCTTTGGGCAGATTTGAATTTATTCTATGCTCTTAGAGATGTTACTCATAGAAAGGTAGAAGAAGACCACAAACAACAGGCTAATGAGGCTACTGATTCTCGCAATAGGCAACTATACCGACAAGAACTACAAATAGCGGCTCGTAAAGAAAGAGAGGCTGAAAAACAACGAATTTGGGATGAAGGCAGACAAGAAAGAGAAAGACTTGCTAAAATAAAACAACAACAACTGGCTAAGAAAGCAGCACTACAACAACAAAAGCGAAGATTAGATTCTTTGGCTATATTGATGAAACCATCACAAGTATTCGATGATGCTTGTGACTATTATGGGTTTGTTCCTTTTACTCTTGATACCATAGAAGGTAAAGGAACAAATGTGCTGTTTAGTTTTTCACTGATTAAACAAATGATTATAGATGGGGAGAGCCTATACCCCCATCATTTAGAGACTCTTCAGAGACATCTAGGAGGTGAGTAAAATGTATAATAGAAATCAATGCACTAATTGTAAAAACAACACTGCTGTAACTGATTGTGATAAGTGTCAAAAGCGCACATGTAAAGAATGTTGCAAGAGAGTAATAATTAAAAATGAAGTAAGTATTTTTCACAAGTCATGTGTAAGAGCAAAGAAGAAGGCAGTGATGTCTTAATTAAATTCCTGTGAGGAATATCAAATCCTCGCTTGAAAGGCTGGTTTCCTAAGTAAAGAATATGTTTGAAGGAAATAGCATGTTTTACCAGTAACTATTGTCGTCACTTAAACGACAGTTTGGGTTTTATAGGGTAATGAAAGATTAACACTACGGTTCATTGGTTCTTGACGGCTTGTTCTTGGCCATCTTTCCCCCAAACAAACATAGGAGAAATAAATATGATTAATTGGATAAAAGAATTTTTTGTAGTAAAAGAAAAAACAAAAGGAGTGCCTAAATGCGCTTCTTGTGGTCTAAGAGCCACTAAGTATCTATTGTTAGAATTCCGGTCTTTAGACATGGATGACATAGATGACAAAATACTAGTCAAATTGTGTAATGGTTGTAGCACAGATATTTATCAAAAATACAACAAAGACTGGATTCCCTTTCCAGTAACTAAGGAGGAATAATTATGATGAAAAAATTAAAATGTAAATGCGAAAAGAATGAGACTGAATATGATGATGCTTACGGTAGTGTAGTGTTTGTGGATGCAATCCGCTACATTATGTCTATTTGTGATTGTGGGGCGATTGAATGATTGATGAAACAGTATTCAATCAACACGAATTGCGAAAGCAATTTAACAATCAAGGCAAGACTACCGAAGAATGGACAATTGAACAAGAAGGTAAAGAAGATAAAGTATTTACCCTTGAAGTCTCTTCTTGTCACCACGATGAAATAGAATTTTTAGAAGAAGACCAAGAAGAAGTTAGTAATGGTTGCTTAATAATGCAAAAGTTCATATGTAAAGATTGTGGCGATATTGCTCGTAGAGAGTGGGTAATACCTAATGAATTAAAATGGGGTGAAGAAGAATGAGTGAGATAGTAAGAAAAATAATTGAATTGATACGAAACGAAGAATATGATTGGAAGTCTTTAGCCGAACACTTTGAACTATGTGCGTCTTGTGGTGGAATACCAACAGGTAGTTATCGTAGCGATACACCGTTTATTGAATGTGAGTCGGATAATTGTGATGTGGCATTTGAGAAAATGTGTGATGACTTCATAGATGAAACAGGCAACGGTAATTCCGACAGGAGTTTGCAATTGCAACTATATGATTTGATGAAAGACCACAAAGCACTCGGAGATTTTGTAAAGATAGAAGAGGATTGGCTCAAAGAAAACGGAGAATCTATCGCAGGTATGTCACAAGAAGATTTGATATGGTCACGCTTAAGAAGTTTTGACAGACAAACGCTCAATGAATCAATCGTGGAGTATTGGAGACAAGAAAGAGAAGGTGATGAAGAAGAATGAATATATTTGCACTATCAAAAGACCCAAGACAATCGGCAATAGAAATGCTTGATAAGCATGTAGTCAAAATGCCAACTGAAACATGTCAAATGCTTCATACTAACATTCTTTACATGGCTTATCGCCAAACCAACGATAAAGAACCTCAATTGAAAGACCTTAAGGCTTTTCATGTAGCGTGTGGCTCAAGATTGATGAAGCCCGCCATGTTAAACCACCCCTCAACCATTTGGGCGAGGCAATCAAGGGAGAACTTTGTTTGGTTATTTGAACATGGCTTGGCTCTTTGTCAAGAATACACTCATCGTTATGGTAAAGTGCATGGTTCTTTTTCAAGAACTAATGATGTAAACATTCATGAAGATTTGATATACAGACATGGCTTTCCGCATAACGGATTGACACCAGTAACTATTGCTATGTTCGATAAATACCGATTGGATGAGAAAGAGTATTACAATCGTAACCCCAATGCTAAAGATTGGGAGTTTGTAATTGCTTCTTACCGACATTATTACCTTGAAGGTAAATGGGAGTTTGCTACATGGAAAACAAAGTCACCGGATTGGTGGCCCGAAAACCATTATGATAACATGATGGAAAAAAAGGTTGAAGCGTTCAACCAAACTTATAACGCTAAATTACAGGAGGAATAAATATGAATATGAAATTAATAACAGAATTATACGACGATATGCTAGATGAATGTTACCCGACCATTAAAATAGGTTATTTGGAATATGCGCCATCAGTGGCATTATATCGCTTAGACCCTATCGCATACCGATGTGGTTTAAGTGATTATGAATCCGACCTTCGCACAGAATATGAAGAAGATGGTTCATATGCAGAATTATTTGGAGATGAAGAAGAATGAAACACTATGATATAAAAATACAAATGGGAACAAAAAACATTGATTGGTTCCATGACCTAATTAGTGAAATGCGAATAGAATTAGAAGAGGATGAATATATTATCCTTGAAGAATGTAAGGTGGTGGGATAATGAATTGTGAGGAATGTAATAATGATGGATATACTCTTGTAGCAGACCAACAACATGATGTAATGATGCGTGTTCAATGCGTTCATTGTTTAGCACATGATAGAATGAAACATGATTTGAGTATTAAGATGGCAAAGGTAATAATGGGTGTTCCTCATGTGAGGCTCGCTCGTATCTTTTCAGAAACTCTTATTTCGTTGATTGACAACGAGAACAACCCCGATTATGAACGGTTGTATGCTTTAGTTACTACAAAGAATAAAGAGTCTTTGGTTTCACTATTGGCGGTGATGTCATGATTGATAAGAATAATTTTTATGATTACTTACAAGGTAACATTGAGAGGGAAATCCTCGATACTCTTTGTAATAATAATAAAGTAACCCTATTGGAGATTGGTAATATGATAATTAGTAATCTTGAATTAAATGAAGAAGTTGGCGACATAAACGAAACACTGTTGATGGAAATAATTACTAGCACCATTAGAGGACTAAGACGACGATGGGTAGATAACATGGATTGTGAATTGTTTGTTAATACTTTGGTTGATAATGGTAACTTGCAGGAAAGCAAACTTTGGGTTAATCCCAATGCTTTATTGATATTACAATCAATATCAGTAACACAATACGATGAAAACGGTGAGGTAGTGCGATTGCAATTACCTGACTTTGAAATGGAGGAATGGATATGAATACAATGGAAGAAAAAAAGAAAGTAGAATTTAGATTAGTAGATGATGCACAATTGCCCCCTATCGTAATTTCGATGGATGAGAATGATGAACCAAAGGTAGTAATTAATACCTATCACCGTATTTGGATTAGTCTTAATCGCAGGTTGATTGCAGGTATTATTGATAATCTACAAGAAAAGATGGATATGATTTTAACTGGCTATCTCTCGGAACAAAGGAACTTTGAGAAAGAAGACAGGGAATACCAACAAGAATTTTAAGGAAGTGAATAAAATGAATAATATGAAAAGTGAAAAAAATGGAAAAACAACCCAAGCCGCATCCGTTTATAAGGGTGCAGGTCATGGAGAGAATAACTCGGAGGAATATGTATGATTAAATTACGGATATTAAACGAAACAGGACACACTGACTTACAATTAGTTAGTGAAGGCGTTATTGAGCAAATTGACACTCACCCTACACATTGGGTATTTGTTGATGGTGACATGGTAATGCGTGAAGAAATCAACAGTATTGATTGGGAAACCGTTCAATCAGTTGATTTGGTTCCTGCTATCGTTGGCGGATAAGAAAGGCTATAAGCCGTTCACAAGTTGCGTAATTGGGGTGGGGTATAGCGTTTCGCTATATCCTGCCCCTTTAGCAAGTGTGATAATATGATAGACTTACGGCACTTTATATCAGCAGACGCATTAAAAATGTTCCTTGAAACTAAGGGATGGAAACTTCTTATTCCTTTAGTTATCCAAGAAAAGGCTGTTTTTAAACCTGATTTTTATAATGAATCTACTATCATAGCACAAGGAAAATACGGCAATATAGTAGCCGTTGGAAATACTGTAATAAATTATCAAGGGGAGTCCTTTGATAGCCCCCATGCTATTATTGAAAAGCATGGCGTATTGGCTGTTGAAGATTTTGATAATTGGGATTTTGTAGAAGAAATGGAGTGGGTCATTTACAAAGATGGCTATTGGCTACATTCATTTACTAATCTTTTAGAATTGCCCAAAGCAAGTAAATATAGGTGTTAATTATGAAACAAGAAAGTAAAGCAATCGAGATACTATCGGACATAACTGTGCATATGAAATATGCTAGGTTTATTCCTGAAGAACAAAGAAGAGAAACTTGGGATGAAATAGTCAATAGAAATTGTGAAATGCACAAGAAGACTTACCCAGAATTAAGTGGTGAAATAAATGAAATCTACGAACAATACATCAAAACAAGAAAAGTCCTTCCTTCTATGCGCTCTATGCAATTTGGCGGGAAGCCTGTCGAGATTAGTCCAAACAGGGTTTACAATTGTGCTTATATGCCTATTGATTCCTATATTGCTTTTGGCGAAAGTATGTTTTTACTTCTCGGTGGAACGGGGGTCGGTTATTCTGTCCAAAGACATCATATCGAACAATTACCCGAAATCCAACAACCGAATGATAATAGAAAGCGTCGCTATCTCGTTAATGATTCTATTGAAGGTTGGGCTGATGCAGTAAGAGTCTTACTAGAATGTTACATGGGTATTAAGAAAGATAGTCCTAGATTTGATTATTCTGATATTAGACCTAAAGGTTCTCTTTTAAAGACTTCTGGTGGAAAAGCCCCAGGCCCTCAACCTTTGCGTGAATGTTTAGTAAAGGTCGAAGGTATCTTACAAAACATGCCTAATGGTTCTAAACTTGAACCTATTCAAGCACACGACATTATGTGCCATTTGGCAGATGCAGTATTAGCAGGAGGTATTCGTCGTGCCGCTATGATTAGTCTATTCAGTGCAGATGATTCTAAAATGCTTTCATGTAAAGCAGGTGAATGGTATGTTAATAATCCACAAAGAGGTAGAGCAAACAATTCCGCAGTATTACTTCGTCATAGAATAGATAAAGAATTCTTTATGAATGTTTGGGAACGAATTCAATTGAGTGGTAGTGGAGAACCCGGAATTTACTTTAGTAACGATAAAGATTGGGGAACTAATCCTTGTTGTGAAATTGCACTAAGACCGTTTCAATTCTGCAACTTAACAGAAGTTAATGCAAGTAACATTGAAGGTCAAAAAGACTTAGAAGAAAGAGTTAAAGCCGCTTCGTTCTTAGGAACATTACAAGCAGGTTATACAGACTTTCATTACTTGCGTGATATTTGGCGAAAGACTACTGAAAAGGATTCTTTGTTAGGAGTATCTATGACAGGGATTGCGGCAAACATAGTTGAGAAATTAGATATTGAATCGGCTTCTTTACAAGCAAAGTTAGAAAACCACAGGGTTGCTAAGATAATTGGTATTAACCCTGCAAGTAGAATAACTTGTGTTAAACCCGCAGGAACAACTTCTCTTGTATTAGGTTCTTCTTCCGGAATTCATGCTTGGCATGACGAATACTATATTCGTCGTATTAGGGTTGGTAAGAATGAAGCAATCTATTCTTACTTATTAAATAATCATCCCGAACTTGTTGAAGATGAATACTATAATCCTGATGAACAAGCAGTAATTAGTATTCCTCAAAAAGCACCTGTTGGTGCAATAACTCGTAAGGAGAGCGTATTTGATTTACTTGAAAGAGTAAAGCAGTTTAGTATTCGTTGGGTTAATAACGGACATGTTGATGGAATGAATACCCACAATGTATCTGCAACTATTTCAATCAAAGAAGATGAATGGGATGATGTTGCTGAATGGATGTGGTTTAATCGCCACTACTACAACGGATTAGCCGTGTTGCCTTATGATGGTGGCACTTACAAACAAGCACCGTTTGAAACAATAACAAAAGAACAATACAACCATATGTATTCTTTATTAGGTTCTATTGACTTAACTAAGGTTGTTGAGAATGAAGACAATACTGACCTAGCAAGCGAAATTGCTTGTGCCGGTGGGCTTTGTGAAATCTAGGTGTTAGTATGCGCCACGCTTATAGGAAACTATCTTATAGCGAATATAAGCGAGCGATGCTAACTTACTTAGATACATTTAAACTTGAGTCAAAGAGAAGACTTCTTTTAGCATTTGATGTGTGTGATAAAATGGAAGATGAAAGTGAAAAGAAATACAGATTAGAACAAACAGTTAATTGTGTGTTGTGGGACTTCGATGAAGCAATTGAAATGGGATTTGCTGAATGGAAGTCCTTCAACCTAGTTAATAGAAACAACGCCTTGATTTATCATGATTTAAATAAAGATGAGTGTGATGGGAATTGTTTACTGTGTAAAGAAGCATTTAGGTGGAAATAATGAAAGAAAAAGACCCTAAGTATGTAAAAAGTCACAGGACTTACAAAAAAAGAATAGCGACTTCTTGCAGGATATGTGGTAATCAGTTACTCATACCCGAAGAAATTAGAAAAGAAATGCACGATAATTGTGCTTTAAAACAGAATGACAATATATATATGATGTGAAAATATGCAAACAATAAAATTAAAAATTAAAAAACCAGATGATACTCAAAATTACTTTCCGGAAGTAAGTATTAAGTCTACTGTTTTTACTGGTAGTAGAAGCAGAACCTTGCATTTAACAAGGAGTGCAAAAGACCCTGTGCATTATGCATTGGTGTCTTATTGGAAAGACTTATTCTCTAATAAAGGATATTATTCTATTCAAAACCAAATGAAGAATAAGGCAATTCTTATATTTATAGAAGAACTACCAATTGCAATTGAAAGAAAAGGAAATCGCTACCAATTAAACGGTAAAAGTGAATCACTAAGCACTATTTCAAATGCTTTAGCAAGAGTTTCTTTTTCAGCAATTAGGGAAAAGGGTGCGGTTCCTTTGTTAAAAACATTGATGAAGACACTATCTTTATCTGAAAACATCAAGTATTGTTTAGAGAATAAAGTGCCGTTTCATTTCTATGATAACTTTACTAAGATACAAGTAAGATTAAATGTTCAGCAAATATCTGAAAAAGAATGTGCTTTGGAAATAAGTGATGGTGTTTGGGGAGTTATCTCTAATAGAAACTTAGATAGTTTCTGCACCTTCTTCCGAAGTGATAAGAAAATGGGTAAATATAAGTTTATGGGTATTAGTAGGCTTTATGCTTCTCTTCTTGGAGAAACCCCTACCCCCCATCAACTTACACTCATGCGAGAATTTTTGAAACAGAATAGGCAACAAGACATTGTGGAAAACAGGGCCATTCAATTATTACATGAGATGCAAGACCAACACCCCGATAACCTTAAATTAGAGATGTTGGATGGAATACCAATGTCCTTATTGATTAAAGGTAAAGGATATGATTGGAAACTTACTAACAGTGAGTATAAAAGTGACATTCAAAAGGTTAGCACTTATGTTTGCCAACCCAACTTAGAAAGCGATGAAGAAGGTAAACCACTACCACTAGCAGTTTGTCGGTGGACTTGGCATGGGCCAATCTGTATTGATAATATGTCGGAAGGTTCTTCTCTTGGCGACCAATTCGCAGCAAGAGCATTTGCTTTATTAAACGATACAATGACAATAAAAATGGTGAATACAATTAAAAGATATTTAATTGCACCTGAAAATACAAATAGGAAGGATTTTGATGAGATGCTTAGAGTGCAAAACAAGTGAGTTTGAATACGATGAAGTAATGGGAGAAACTGCATGTGTATCATGTGGGTTAATCGCAGTAACTGAATTATTTGAACAACGAGTGTTATCTATTGATAATGGAGATTTGAAGCATACTGCTGATAAAACAGGATTAGGTAGTAAAATAGCAGGTCATAGTAAATTGGCTATGACACATATGCGTTTTAGTGGAAACGACAGCCATATTAGAAAAGGTATTCTTTTCTCTAATATGGTATTCTCTAGTATTGGTGTTCAAGACCCTTCACTAAAGGATAGAATAGGAGAAGTATATAGAGAGTTACTATCTAAAGGAGTGTTTACTTCGGCAAACACTTTAGAAGTAAGAGGAACAGCAGTAACTTGGTTTGTTCTAAAAGAGAATAAAACCCCAGTAACTATTAAAGAAGCAACAAAGGAATTCAATTGTGGGGGAAAGAGTTTGAACAGATTGATTAGAAGAATCAATAGTTATTACGGTGTAAGAAACAAACAACTACAACCCGACCCTCAATATTTGTTAAAGAAAGCAGCAAATAAAATAGATAGTGATATTGTTTATGTGTCGAGGTGTCAAGAAACACTTGAGTTATTTGAATCAGTAGTGATTCAATCAGAATACAACAAAAGAAATGCATACTACGAAAGTATTTGTTGGATAGCAAAGAACATCTTTGTTCATCCAAGAATAACTTTGCGAAGTATTTCGGAAAAAACAGGAACTTCAAGGTCTGCGATTCAAAAGCAGACAAAAGACCTATTAAATTTAATAGGTTACAAGACTTGCGCCCAAGTAAAAGGCAAACAAATAAGTGAATTAGGAGAGATTAAAAATGAATAGAAAAATATTAATAATTGGAACAGGCGGTATTGGGTCATTCTTGACGCAGTATTTAGATAAGGTCGGACTATACAACATTACTGTTGCAGACCCCGATTCAGTTGAAACAAAGAACTTAACTTATCAAAACTTTAGTAAGGCCCATGTTGGGCAGAATAAGGCTAGTGTTATGATGGATTCATATGAATCAGTCAATCACTATTCTAAGTTTCCTATTCTTACAGGAAAGCAAATGGAAGGATTTGATTTGGTTATCTGTTGCGTAGATAACTTGAGTGTTCGACGCACCTTATACAACACAAGTATTAAATGGTTGGACTTACGAGCGCAGGGCAGGAACGCCGCACTTGTGAGCCACAAGGCCGACCCTAAAATGTATGATATGCTTTTAGCAGGTAAAGATGGTTCATTTAGTTGTCAAGGAGATTCATGGGATGGAACAAACAAAGCGGTTCATTTCATGCAAGTCGCAATTGCAGGTATGGGCGCACAATGGATTCAACGATACATGAATGAAGAAGAAGTATGTGATTTTAAGGTTGTGAATGTATGAGTAATAAATGGACAGACGAAGTAATAGAATTTATTGCTAAAAAAAGAGAAGAAGGACTTACCTATCCTAAAATAAACAGGCTTGTTCAAACACAGTATGGTATTAAAACAACAAACCAGAATCTATATAATAGGTTTAAACAAATAACAGCAAAGGAAAGTGAAAATATGAATTGGAAAACAGAACCCGCTACACGAAAACAATGCAAGTATATTGCAGGATTATCTCTATCTGAAGGTAATAAGAAACAACGAAAAAACTTAGAAGACGCACTGTATGTTAAATGTGTTAATGGTAGCCTGACGAAAGAATCGGCTTCCTTGCAAATTGAACAATTAGAGAAAATAACAAAACTTCAAGTTTCTACTACAAAGAAACCTACCTCTAAGAAAAGCAAAACCCGAACTAGTTCTAATTGGACTAAAGAAGAGGAAGATACAATTCTACAATCTAATTATCAATTTAAAGGGGATTTCCATTTAATTAAGGAACTATTACCAAGTCGAACAGCATCCTCTACCTATCAACGATACCTTAAGTTGCGAAAAGAACGATATATGCGAGTAGAAGGTGAATTCGTCGCAAAGCCGAAGACAGTAAAGATTGATTCTGCATTAGAGGATTTAATTGAAAAGCATGGTAATCCAATTACCCGTCATCTATCAAAGGATGATGTTACCTTACTCAAGAGTGTTGATAAAAGAATGAAAACCTTAGATGATTCTACAAATGAAGCATATGATTTGAATGAAATGGAAGTTCTTTTGGCTTTCTATGAGAAATCAATTGATGAATTGCGAGAACAGTTTAATGCTCCTTTTTGGGCAATAGCAAAGGTTTTAGAGAACATTCACGATTTGAAAGAACCTCACCACAGCGACTTGCTTATGGAGGCCGCTAGAGTAACTAAAGAGCGAAAGGATGAAGAATACCGTATTGCTAATATGAGTCGCCGTGAGCGTCGTAAGATAGCAAGAAAGGCACGAAAGACGAATAGACTACAAGCGAGACTAGACAAACTACGGGGTGTAGCCAATGAATAATCAAGAAGCAATTGAAACTGAAATACATAAAGCATTTAATAATTCTAAAGATTTTAGTGATGAATCATTTCATTCTGCTATTTGGAACGCATCAACCGTAATTCTAAATGGACTAGAAGTTCAAGTGGTAATAGATGCAAAGAACGAATTATATATTTCATATGGAACAGCAGGTTTTGTTGATTTTAAAACAATTCCCGAAGGAATGAAACTACCTGTTAAGTGTTGGATTCATACACACCCTTTTGGTGCGGCTTATTTTAGCGGCACTGATTGGCGAACTGTAAACATTTGGCAACCATTAATGAAAGAAGCATATGTTTTAGGTGGCGAAGACCATTTCGGACATTGGAACAATCAAGAACCTAATGTTTTATGTATTCACAAAGACGGATTATATACATTACAGCACCAATACAAAGGAGATGAAGAAGAATGAAAGGCGGAGACAGCACTACATACAAGAGAAAAGGAATTCCTATGGAGAATAAAGAGCGAATGCAAACAGCCGACCGATATAGAGCGCATAAGTTATTGCACCCTAACGATTTCGGCAAACCCAAGAATCGAAAAGTTACTTGGACTATTGCCGGAAAGAGAACAAAGAAACTTCATGAGTTTTATAAGCAACATGTTTATACCTTTATTGATAAAGATATGAACAAGGCTTGGGTAAGAGTCGCAGGATTTGGGGAGGAAGAAGAATGAACATAATCAATGAAGAAAGCATACTCGCTTTGTTAGAAACCAAAGACAGGGATGAACTAATTACAATCATTAAAAACATGGTGGCCTATCAAATGCGAATGAAAGCGAATCTTGAAGTAGAAGTAATTAGTGACTTGGTAAAAAATATGGGGGAAGAAGAATGATTGCTTGTGGAGATTGGGTTTTAATCCAAACAGAACAAACAAGTAGTTTAGGTATTATCAGTAAGTCTGATAATAAAGGAGTTTGTGTTTCTGCTTCGGAAGAACACAGCAATTTAATTGATGCTATTGTTTATTTTGACAATACAGGAACACAGTATCAAAAGGTTGGAGACTTAACCGTTGTTCCTTTTGTTCGTATTTATTGTTATGAGGTGGTTTCTTGAGTTTTTTTGGAATCACAAGGATTGATTGGAATAACAATTGCGGCATGAGTTGGGCTGATGATTGTAGGAACAAAATAATGTATAAATGTAATACAGCAGTAGGGCTTCGCTATTTTTGTAGTGAAGTATGCTATGCAATTTATATTGGTGTTCCCGTAAAAGAAGAAGGCTATTATAGTTTGGAGAGGATTAAATGAAATTTGAAAAAGAATGGAATAGAATATCAAAAAAGGTTTATACTAATGCAGTTAATCATGGGTTTTGGAAAGAAGAACCTAATGATGGTGAACGCATGGCTTTGATTCATGCGGAAGTAAGTGAAGCATTAGAAGCCCTTCGGAACGGGAATCCTTCATCTAATAAGATTATTGAATTTAGTAGTCTTGAAGAAGAATTAGCAGATGTAGTAATTCGTATTATGGATTATTCCTTTGGTAAGGATTTGGATATTAGTAGTGCTATCATGGCAAAGATTGAGTATAATAAGAATCGAGAATATATGCATGGGAAGTCTTTCTAATGACTGATAAACATAATGATGATGCGGAATACTTAATTAGTTTAATTAAGTTATTTCACAAAGAGATGAATGAAGGGCCGCCATTACGGTCAAGGCAAATAATGGAAAAATACGAGAAATTTTTTAAGGGGCAATTGAAATGATTATACATGGAAAAGAAGTAAAAGAAAAACTATTACAAGGAATTAATTTAGTAGCCGATACAGTATTACCGACACTTGGCCCACAAGCCAAGACGGTAATTCTTCAAGGGAACCCGCCAGTTATTATTAACGATGGTGTTACCATTACTAAGTATGTATCACATGAAGACCCTTATGTTCAAATGGGTGTTCAAATGGTTCAAAACCTAGCGAGTAAAGCACAGGATAATTCCGGTGATGGAACAACAACTGCTTGTATTATTGCGAGAGCATTATGTGAACAAATCAATAAAGCAGATGTTTCAAACCTACATACTCTTCGTAAAGAATTAGAACAAGCACAGAATATTGTTATTGAAAGTCTTGAAATGATGGCATGTGATGTTGGAGACGCCGATATTGCTTCTGTTGCTACTATTGCGGCAAACAATGATAGTTATTTAGGTAGGCTTATTTATGCGGCTCTACAAGATGTTGGTCGTGATGGTATTATTACAGTAGAAGAATCTAATAGTCACAAAACTAATCTAGTAGTCCGTAAAGGATTAGAGATTAGTGAAGGCTACTTGAGTCATTTGATGGCTAATGGTGAAGATGGTAAGGTTCAATTTAATAACCCTCTTATTTTTACTTCTAATTTAGCATTAAAGAATTTTTCTGAAATACTTCCTATGCTTGAATATTCAGCCACTCAGAAACGGCCAATCGTGTTGTTTGTAAAAGGCATGGATGGTAGTGCATTGAATAATATTATTATGAATGTTCTTCAAAAGACAATTGAAGTTGCAGTAGTTACAGCACCTAATTTTGGAGATGCACAATTAGATGAGTTAGGAGACATTGTTTCTATTGTTGGAGGTCGCCTCTATACTGATGAAAGCAAGGATGACCCTGAATTGATTACTTCTTCCGAATATGGTGAGTGTGATAAGATTATCATTACTAAGGAATCTACTACTATTATTGGTGGAAAGTCTGCCGATGATAGAATCAACACTCTAAAGTCTGTCTATGAAACATTAGATGATGAGTTTGATAAGCAAAGAGTTAAGAAGCGCATCTCTCGTTTAAGCGGAGGAATTGCTACTATTCAAATTGGTGCTTCTTCTTCTATGGAAATGCGTGAAAAGAAAGAAAGGTTGGATGATGCTTTGAATGCAACGAAAGCGGCATTAGCAGAAGGTATTATTACGGGTGGCGGTCTTGGTTTATTGAATGCTCGTAAGAATCTTCAAGTTGAATATACCGGACATAAAATTGTTTATGATGCCTTAGCCGAACCCGTTCTTGCTTTATTAAGTAATAGTGGTAAGCCTAGCCAAAGGAACTTCCACAACAGTAATCCTAATTACGGCTATAACGCTCTTACTGAAAATTATGAAGATTTGTTTGAAGCAGGTGTCTTTGACCCTGTAAAGGTAACAAAAGGAAGTTTCAATGCGGCAATCTCAATTGCTTCATTGTTCTTAACAACAGAAGTTGCTGTGTTATTGGAGGAATAATTTTGAAAAAGAGAGCAGTAACAGTAGTGCTTCCTGCACCCCATAGTGCGGAAATACCTTGTCCAATCTGTGAAGGAAATAAATGTAAGGTTTGTAAAATGACAGGAAAACTTTCAATTAAAGTTGCACCCAAGATACCCATTCAAAGAGCGCACATCATTAAGTATGTCGTGGATAATATCCATGAAGTAGCAAAGGAAATAACTAAGTTATATGGGCTTGTTCCTGAATTTAACACAATTGAAGTAATTAATATAAATGATGGGCAATATGAAATAGTTCAAGTATCTTCTTTGGGAGGTGCTTGTTGGATTGTAAATCGTTTAGATGAGATAGAATCTCCTAAGTATTATACTTCAAGGAAAGAATTAGATAAATTTAAGCAGGGGTGGTTTAATGAGTGATGATTTTGAAACAGTAGGAACAATAGCAAGAGACTCAACAAATGAGGTTCTTGTTAAAACAGGAGAGTATTATAATATCAAAGTCTTGGATATTAGATGGCACACCAATGGTAAACCATCAAGAAAAGGTATTCGTTTGAATATGGAAGAAGCAAAGACACTACTAAGTATACTAAAGAGGGTTGTAAATGAATAATAGAATGACAGAAAAACAAGCGAGAATTGCTTTGAGAGAAGCCAATAGTAAAAGACAATATGGTGATGGTGCTGTATCTAGGTTTAAAACAAAAGCAGGAATACTTATAGATATGTTTGCAAATATCGTTGAAGATACAATGGCTCAAGAACCAAATACAGGACATGGATGTAGAGTTCAAACCCTACATATAGATGTAGCCTTTATGCGTATAGAAAACCATATGAAAGATTTAGAGAAACAAGTCGCTGTAGAAAAAGCAATAAATAGAAGAACACTAATGGAGGAAGAAGAATGAATTACGAAAAATACTGGGCAACAGAAAAATCAATGAACATTTGGGCTAAAGGAATTAGAAAACAATTAGAGGGAAGATACCTTGATTTGTTTAGTCAGCAATTTGCACAGATGCCTAAAGCCAATCATTATATTAAAGCAACATTTGTTATCTATTGGGAAATACAAACAGATGATAATTTATCTAAGTATGCAATATACATTAGCCAAGCAACTTTAATGACTATGGCTGATAAGTTTTTACACATAAATAAAATGCAAGAAGCCAATGCTGTTCATACGATGAACATTAATTTTAGTAGATTAATTGGTGGTTTAGATGAAGAGGAATGATTGGGACTATTTGGCGAAAGCCATGTGGGAATTTTCAGAAAAACATGAAGGAAAGATAAGCGACCTTCTAAAAGAACTGGTTATAAAAACATATGAAGGAAAAGTGATTATAGATGACAATGATAAAAATGAGCAGACTACTGGAAGCAACCGAATTTTTGACCCCAACCAAACAAGTAACCTTAATTTCAAGGGAACTAAATGAATTTGAGGACAAGCCAACCTTCTTTGCTATACTAGCACAGGAATACACAGCCAATAACATTGGTTTGGCTAAGGCTAAGAAATGGTTGGCTAGAATGTATAATTGTTTTGATGATGAGATTGAGCAAGAATATAATGCACATAATGATTTAGGTGATGCTATTTATTACCTTGACCCATCTGCAACTAATCAAGTAGAACACAGCCTTGAAACTTTTGAAAGAATAATTTCTTTAGATTGTGGCGGAGTAGATTCTACTGCTTATCGAACTATTGATTCTTTCTTAGCAGATTTGTCTGCTTTAGAGGCAAAGTGGTTTATTCGTTATTGGTTAAAGACTACTCGTAATGGTTTGCGTGATGGTGTAGTTAAAAAGATTATTGCGAAACACTTCGATAAGAAAATTACCGATGTCAAAAAGCATTGTAATTTTAATTCAATTTATCAAGTCGTATGGTATTATGGTCGTAATGAAGAACCACCATGTAATTTAGAACATGGTAAGTTTATTTCCCCTATGCTTGCTAAAGAAATACCTATGAAGAAATGGCCTAGTAATCCTATTGTTGATTATAAGTATGACGGTAATCGTTATCAAATACATAAGAGTGGCGGTAATGTAATTATTTTTAATCGTAAAGGTAATGTCGTTACCCCTCAATTTGTTGATGTTGCACAACTAGTCCGAGAATACGAGGTTATAGAAGCCATATTCGACGGCGAAATCTACCCGATAAAGGAAGACGGAAGCCCCGATGAACACAAGAAAATGGGAACGAGAGTCCACTCTAAAGACCATGCCGAGGCTATGAATAGAGTGCCGGTTCGATGGGTTATATTCGATTGTTTGATGTGGGAAAATGAAACTATTATGAATCTTTCTTATGCAGATAGATTAGATAAATTTAAATCTAATCCAGACCAAGCGCACCGAATGAAAGAAGGCGGAGACATTATGGCATTCTACAACAATGCTATTAATGATGGCTTTGAAGGTGTCATTGTTAAAGATACAACATTACCATATGAAGCAGGTAAAAGAAGCACAGGTTGGGCTAAATACAAACCACCACAAATTGAATTAGATGTAGTTATTCTTGCGGCTTCTTATGGAGAAGGCCGAAGGTCTAATGTATTTGGAACCTTTGAGATTGGTGTTAAGTCCGAAACAGGATTCACAAACATTGGTTCTATTGGAACTGGATTTACTGATAGTGATTTAATTAGTCTAACAACTAGATTAAGAACAATAGTAGAAACTTACAAAGACAACCGCTATGTGTTTCTACCTAGAATAGTTTTAGAAGTAAAGGCTGATTTAGTTAGCCATGATGCAAAGGGTAACATAGGACTTAGGTTTCCTAGAATGAAGAGAATTAGAGACGACAAGTTTGTTTCAGATATAAATACAATTAAAGATGTAACGGAGATGATTTAAAATGGAAGCAAAAATAGGATATATTAAACTGAACAGTGGTGTAATTTATAAAATCAGTGAATTAAATAAGAAGGCTAATGGAACTGCAATTAGAGATTGTTATTCTAATCTTAGAGCAGAAGCAAGAACACTTAAGTTATTACATGAGCGTTTATATGTATTGCGGTGTAAAGAAACTGAATTCGCTACAATGACAGACACCAATAAGAAAATACTAAAATGCGTTGGTCTTAACAACCATAATGTAGGTAATGAAAGAGCAGACCGATTGGAAGCGGTTCTAGCACTAGCCGTAATTCAATTAGAGAATGGTGCAGAATTAGATTTAGTATTAAAAATTTTAAAACAGAACAGGAGTGATAATAATGATTGAAGTAGGAGGATTAACTGTAATTGACTTTAAGACATACACTTGTCTTGAGATTGATGATGAGGGAATGGCACATCTAAAAGATGTAACTACTGCACAAGGTAGGCCAAAGAAAATGAAATCACATTTAGTTCCTTATTTTAAAGATGGAAAGTTTATCAAACCCGAACCCGAACCTGTTGAGATTTACAGAATTAAAACTAGGTTGAATATTAAAAACATTATCAAGGAAGAAGTAGAGATGCCAATTAGTAATTCAACAGTTCGTTTGTTATCCGAGTGGTGCAATACTGCACTACGAAATATGATTATCAATGCACAGCAAAATGCACTCACCAAAGGTAGTAAAACAATCAATGCCGCACATGTATTTTGGATGGAAACTAATATGCAAGTAGAAGGCTATTGGCCTGAAAACATTGATTATGTCAAGAAGGAGGAATAAGTATGTTTAGTAAAGATATGTTAATTGGGATTATACTAGGTATGTCAAAAGCAGACATCCATTTAGATAAGAACGATAAGTCACAGATAGGATATAGAGTTAGGCTAAGAATTAACCTTCGTGCTTCTTCTACCTTTTTACAAGGAGTAGCAAGAAGTCTTGAACAACACCAAATAGAAACTACATATAAAGAAAAAGAACATAAGAGTAGGCCAAGACCTATCCTAAGAATAGGTGGGATTAAAAACCTATATAAGTTATGTCAGTTAATACCTGAAGATTTACCAGATGCAAACGAAGAATGGTTAGTATTTAGAGAAGCGGTGGATATTGTAGGTAATGATAGACATTTGCAATTGGAAGGACTTGAAGAATTGTTTAGATTAAAGGGTGTTAATTGATGGGCTTTACTACTATGGTTGCACTTAGACCAATACTATTGACCGGCAAAACAGGAACAGGTAAATCAACTAAAGCCAAGACTATTGTTCCCGAAGCCCAAGTGTATTATGCTAATGAAATGGAAGTCAAAGACTTGGGTTCTATGTCAAAGGATAATGGAATCATTATAGAAGACATTCATATTAAACCTAAGAAGGATGAAATTTTGAATGTTATTAGAAACTATAAGGGTCAAATAGTAATAACTTCTATTGATGAAAAGAGTGTCCCTAGTGACATTAAAGCAATGTGTCAAATTAAAAGAGCAGGGTCAAATAGATACTTGTATGACAATATTAAAGAAATAGCACCCCACGCACAAGAACCTTTCTCAATTGAGCAAGACACATATAGTTTAGTATCTATGTTTCTTAAAGAAACAGATAGAGATTTAGTTGCTAAGATATTGAAATATAATAAGCCATCAGATACTCAAATTTTATCTTGGTTGGTAGAAAACCTACACCCGAATAAGTTATTGTTCGTAGATGGTGTAGTTAAACGCCGTTGGTCTAGTAGTTATTTTTATGAGTTACTAGCCTACTCACATAGCGGTAAGACTTTAGGGCGAGTATCTATGCCTATGCGTGGGAAGTATTCACAAAAACCTAAACTAATAAAGCGTTTAGGTATTAAGACTGGAGAAAATAGAATTTTTCAGCAATTTAAGAAAGACGAAGACTTTGTAATTTATGCAAAGACAAAACTAAACAATGGTGATTGTCGTATTCTTAGTCTTGGAGAAAAGAAAAGACGAAGAAAGACAGACCCGATAATCCCCCAACAAAAGACATTGGGAGATTATCTATGATGGTTAATGGGTGTATGGTGTAATGGATAGCATACTGGCCTTCTAAGCCGGTGATACGGGTTCGACTCCTGTTACGCCCGCCATCAAAAGGAGGAATTTAAATGAATAAAAGAAATCAAAGAATTAGAAAGAAAATTAAACAAGTGTTATCTACTGGTGAAGAATTAAGCAGTAGTCAAATACTTGATAGAATGATAGACATACAAACGGTAACTTCATCTAAGGGTGGAGTAGTTAATTCTAAACGGCGTTCTAAAGCATGTCCACCAACACTAAGACAGTTGAGTGCTATTTTACCAGTAGAAGCCAAGAAGTCAGGTTTTGATTTTAAAGCAAAACAAACGCTTTGGATAGCAAGAGAGGAATAAATATGTTATGGACAGAAAAATACAGACCGGATAAAATAGGAGATATTGTAGGACAAGAGCATTTTGTAATGGATGCCCAAAGTTGGATAGGTGAAGGTAACATGCCAAATGTATTATTGTTTGGTAATGCAGGAACAGGTAAAACTGCGGCAGGAATAGCATTAGCAAAGAATCTTCTAAAGGATAACTTTAGTGATAACTTTGTTGAAGTGAATGCTTCTGATGATAGGCGACTTGAAGTTGTAAGAACTACAATTAAAAACATCGCCCAAAGCGGAACAATTGGAGATGTGCCTTTCCGTATTTGTCTTTTAGATGAATTAGGAGGAATGACAGTAGATGCTCAAAATGCACTAAAGCGAATTATGGAACGCTATTCTAGTAATATTCGTTTCATTATTACTTGTAATGACCGTAGTAAGATTATCCACCCACTTCAAAGTAGGTGTGCTAATTATCATTTTAAGCCTCTCTCTAATGAGGTCATCCTTGAAGTAATCAAAGCAATACTTCAAAGAGAGAGTATAACCTCATTCGGAGATGATGACTTAACAGCCTTTATATATGAGTTAGATGGAGACTTACGCAGGGCGATTACTGAATTACAGGCGGCAAAGTCATCTGGTTTTTCATTATCGAGACAAATAGAATCTTCTCACAAAGAATACAATGAGATACTAATTGAAATACTAAATAAAAATCCAAACAAAGCATTGAAAGACTTGCATAAAATTATTTATGAAGGGCGTAGCGTTAAACAAATCTGTTTAGGTTTGCACAACGCTATTATTGCTTCGGATGGCTTGGACAATACTACCAAGTATAAACTGTTAAGAACAGTCGGGGAAAGCGAATATCGTTCAACAACCATGACCCCAAAGGTATTACTATCATGGATGGTTGGACAACTAATATGAAGAAGGAAGTGAAAATATGTTAAACGAAAATATGCAAAAAGAAATAGAAAAGAGCGCACAACACATGAATATGACTGTGGAGGAAGCAACAGAAAAATATACGGCTATTTGTGCCGAAAACAATATTGAACTAAGTGATAGTGCAGGTTTGGGCCTTTGGCGAAACCTAGCGGCTCAAATCATGCGTCGTTCAAAACAAACAGAAACAACTCAAAGCACTGGAAGTAATTCTCTTGTTAAGAAGTGTTTTGGTTTCTTTGTTGCTTTAGAAGCACCAAGAGATATGATGTCTTGGAACCGTAACCGAGCAAAGGAAGAATACAACCGTGATGCTGATAATGGACTTAATGAAGGACATGTAGCCGTTGCGACTGAAAATGCTTTAGGTAAGTGGATGATTAGTCGTTATCACGATGGAGAATATCAAGAGCGAATGGTTGCTGAATTACCCGCAGGTGCAGAAGAAGCACATGATGGTGTAATGGTTATTCCTTTGGATAATACTAAAACATACATGAACGGTGGAGAAAACCGAAACTATGGAAAGCCTTTGCCTGTGGAACAATTCCGCCGAAGTGGTGTATTCTATGGTAGTGTTGATGGTGCTGATATGAAGCCTTATCAATTCTCTTATAAGAATCAAGGTGGAATTGAATTTACTCCTGCTTGTTATGACTTTGTTCACTTTGTAGGTATTCCCTCCGAAGATGGTGGAAGTCTATATGGTATGACAATGACAACAAAGAACAGTTTGATTCGTAATGATGACTTAGACCCAGAAAACTCCGACTATCGAGATATGGGCGAAGTTGATTTTGTCGAACAATTGAACCTAAACTTTGAAAGTCATATGGTTGAATTGGTTGAGATTGACCGAGCGCACATTACTCGTCAAACCTTACCTGCTAAAGACCGATTCGTTATTACTAGCGGAACAGTTTGTAATATGAATATGATGCCTACTTCAAACGGTAATCGTATTCTAAACATTACTGACTTGAATGCCGAGTTTGATTATGACAATGAATCTAATATGACTACTTGTTGGATTCCAGAACATCTTGGTATTGATTTCGGTATTGGTTCTACTATTGTTGTAGTTGGTCGAACATCTCAACGATTGATTGATGGAGTTGCTGACCCAGTAACTATCAATGTTGCTTCAATTCTAGTAACAGAAAAGCGTGGTTCACCTGTTGAGGTTGATACGCCCGTTGAAGAATCATTTGATTGGTTCTGAAACTAAACTATTTATGTGCGTGTGTAATCTAATTCCAATGAATGTAGGTCAAATAGGTGCAAAGCCTATACACAAAAGGAGATTTAAAAATGAATGATATTATAGAAAATAGATTTATTCTAAAGGGGGAAAGTTATATTGCTGATTTAGCAAAAGTGGACTTCTTAACTTGGAATGAAAACGATAAAATAAAAGGGACATACTTTATGAAATTTCATATCGGTGCGAAAGAGGCAAGGTTTATTTGTTCAAGTAAACCAGAATTAATAGGAATAATTAAATCATGGTGTATTGCTAATGGTAAAGATATAGATATAAATGAAAATGATGTAGGTGATTGGCTTGATAAAAACTAAGAAAGAAAAAACAAACTTTAAAGAATTAATGGCTCAGAAAAGAGCCGAGCGAAAAGCAAGAATGGTATTAGGTATTTGGGGAGAACCCAAAACCGGAAAGACTGGAATTGCATTGGATTTCCCAAATAAGAACATTTATGTTTTAGATTGGGATAGAGGTGTCGAATCAACTTGGTTTGAACATCACGACGCAACTGACCGAATTAATGTATATTGTCCTATTGTTATGCGACCGGACAACATCATGGATATTGATAAGAGTGAACAAAATTCACTTGACTTCATTAACTTTGCTAAAGAACAAATTGAAGCAGGGGAAGATGTAGTGTTTATTATTGATGGTGTAGATACTTGGTTGGATGCTTGTATGTTAAAGGTTAATCCTAACCCAAGAGTAGTTACTAAGATTATGCCGTTTATGTATGGTTCAAGGAATAAGACTTTCTACTTTCTATTAGAAGCAATTTATCAATTGAATTGTGATGTTATTTACATTACCCACGAAATTGAAAAGTATGTTGAAGGCACACCTGTTGGTGTTCAGCCACAATGGAAAGATTGGGGAGGAAAACTTGAACAAGAGATTTACTGTTGTAAAAAGAAAGTTAAAGGTGAATTGCACTTTCATGCTGAATTAATTGGTTCTAGGACTAATGGTAATTTAGTCGGAACTAAATGGACTGTCCGTGAAGGAACTCCCCCTAAGATTCAATGGAACGGTGTTCCTGAATTGCGGGAGGGAAAGATTTGACGCAATACAATAATCAATGTTGCGGAATTGTTCGTAAAGGTAATGAAACCTCTCGCTTTAATCGAATTAAAACGCCAAGATGCCAAAAAGGAGTTAGTTATTCTCAATTAGAGGTGTGTGTGAATCCAAAACAAGATATGTGCTATCAGCACTGTGATTGTGAGGGTTGCTCAAATAAATATGGGGCGACTTTTAATAGAGGAAAAAGGTTTAATCAACTAAATAAAAAATTATACGATGAAGAACATCGAAGTAAGCCTGAAATAAAAGCAAAGGCCAAAGTTCAATCTAAAGAATATAGAAATAGGCCGGAAGTAAAGAAAAAATACAAGGAATGGTATAATACTCCGGAAACTAAACTAAAGAGAAAAAAACAAAGGGAATCAAGATTAGAAAAATCTGTTAAGAAAAACACTGTTCAACAATATGTTGAACATGTGGGGTATGAAACTGTTATTAAAGCAGAAAAAGATATTGAGAAACTTAGGTCTATTTGTCTTACTTTAAATAGAACATTCCCATATTTAATGCAAGCCATAGTAAAAGAATCTAAAGAAACTTTTATTGTTTATCAAAAGGAAAAAGAAATTGAAACGCATGAAAATCAGATTAAACAACTTAGGAGAGAAATAAATGAAATTCGTAGTGAATAATAAACAAATGGAGAAAGCATTAACAGACATTCAAGGTAAAGGAAAGTATTTAGGTAATGGTGGTTTATCATCATCTAAAATGGGGTCATATTTCTATATGACTTTAACTGATAATACTTTGGATGTTTGGAATGGAGATGCTACTTTTGGTATGAACATTACTATTGCTGTAACAGGTGTTAGGAATGGTTCTTTTATTGGTGATGCACAATTAGTAATTCCTTACTTGAAAAAGTTTGGTGATGATGTATTGTTTGAAAGCGATGATTACTTGCGATTAACTTCGGGTAGTCGTAAGGCTTCTTTGCCAATGGTGATTAATCATCCTAATATGGATGCAATAACACGCATTCGAGAAATGATTAAGCATATCTCATATCAAGAGAACATTGAAAAACTTTGGTCTTTTGGCTCTTCTAAGTTTGAAGGGGCTTTTATGATAAACTCTACTGTATTCAAAGAGGCCATTGGTCTTTGTGAATTAGTTAAAAGTGGAGTGTATAAACTAAACTATGACAAAGGAGTGCTTACCTTTTCAAGCACAGCAACCGCATCTAATAAGTATGAGCAATCAATTGAAGTAAGTTCTCATATTGGTGAATCCGCAACCCTTGAGTATTCGGGGCCATTACATAATTTCTTTGAGCCATTACAGCCATTGAACTTTTATGTGAAAGACGAATTTCCCCTGCTTATTGTAGGGGCAGATAGAAAGATATTAAAAGCACCATATAACGCAGGAGGAAATTGAAATGATAATTAGTAAATGTATTGACGAAAAACATATTTATACAGCATGGAGGGAAGATGGAGAACGAAAGTTCAAACTAGAAGCGTTTGAACCATATTTCTTTATTGAAGACAGTGAGTTTCAATTCACTGAATATAAGGTTAATACTTATATTGCTCGTAACTTTAAGTATGAAAAAGGAGATTGGCTTTCTCTTAAGGGTTTACCTCTAAAGAAAGTCATTGTTGAAAAAGCAACAGACATTTACCCTGCTCGTAAGATGTGGAATAAAACTTATGAGGCTGATGTTTCTTTTGGCTTTAGATATGCTATTGATAAATTAGATTCATTACCTGAATATGAATTAAAGAAATGGTATTGGGATATGGAATGGCAACAAGGTGGAGAACACCATGATAAGATTACTGTTATTGTAATGTATGATAACTATGATAAACAATACTATCAGTGGGCTTGGTTTCCTAATTATGAAGGAGAACAAGAATTGTTCTTTGATAATGAAAAAGAAATGCTTGAGTCTTTTATTCAATGTATGGTTGAAAAAGACCCAGATATGTTAATAGCGTGGTTCGGCCACTTTGCCGATTTACCTAAATTGATTGAAAGGTGCTGTGTATTGGGTATCAACCCTATGCTCATGTCTCCAATTAACCGCATAGAAGGCGTTAAAAAGAAGGGAGATGGACTTGTTTTTACTAAAGGTGAAAGTGGGTTCTCTCCCATTCAACAGCCTATTGGGGGGCGCATAACCCTCTCTTTAGACCTTGCTTTTGAGCGTCAATGGAATGATTCACAAAGAGGAACACTACCTTCTATGTCATTAAATTATATCTCGGAAGTTATTCTTAATAAGAATAAACTAGTCAGTGAGAAGTTTCCCGACACAAATGAATTTTATAGAAGAGCATGGTTGGAAGATACTAAAACATATCTTGATTATGCTTTGAAAGATGTAGAATTGATTGTAGAGATAGATGAAATGAATTATTGTAGTGAGTCTATTATCTCATTACAACGATTATTGTCTGCCCCATTTGAAGCATGTTTTTATGCTAGTCATATGGGTTCAATATATTTCATGCGTAATGCTGATTGGAAATGCAAGACAGGTAGCAAGGTAGACAAAAGAGAAGAATACGAAGGTGCTATGATTTATAATCCGTCAAGTGAACAAACACAAGGGTTGCATCTCAATGTAGCGGCTTTTGATTTTGCTGGTCTTTATCCTAGTATGATGATTTCTCGAAACATTTCATGGGAAACTAAAAGCGCAGAACCTACGGAGTTTGGTGTTAATATCGCAACTCCAAGAGACTTTAGCGAAGTAGAAAGAAAGCACATGCTTTATTACAAAACTGATAAATTAGGTTTGTTGCCGAGAGCCGTTCTTGAATTGAAAGATTTGCGGAACGAATATAAGCGACTTATGCGTAGTGCAAGAGAAGAAGGGAATGATAAAGAGCATATCAAGTGGCATAACAACCAAATGGCTGTAAAGCGTTTAATGGCTTCTTTTTATGGCATTGTTGCTTTTCAAGGGTTTGGTTGGGCAGATGTTAATTTAGCGGCTAGTATTACTGCTAGTGCTAGAGAAGCAATTAGATTAGCGGCGTTCAAGGCTAAGGAGATGGAATGATGAAACTATTAGAAAGATGGATATTTGAGGCTATGCAAGAACTTGTTGAGCCATTTACAATTAGTGAAATTAGAGACAGTATTATTTCTAAAAAAGGAAAAAGTAACTTTATTGGAAGCGATACTCAAATAGCAGCATATTGCAGAAGATACGGATATAAGGTTTCGAGAAGCACTTACAGGAGGAATAAGCATGACTAAGTTAAATACATTTATGAAAAAATGGATTAGGGAAGCGGTTGAAGATTGCCCCGAACCTTTTACTTCAAGAGATATATTCTATGCTGTGTTAGATGCAAGACCAAATAATAGTCATTATATTACAAATGTGTATTCTGTTGGTATGTATCTAAATATAATTTGCAAAAAAGAAAAAGTAGGAAAGAAAAATTTATATTGGAGGAAAGATAATGAAGACTAAATATGTAACAGTGAAAGTATCATATGATACAGAAGCAACTTGGGAGATTACTTTACAAGAAGTAAAGGAAATACTCCAAATGATGAATAACTTATCAAGAAACGCTGTTATCGTCAGCACTGAACAAGGAGTGAATATAAATGATGATGGACAAGACGAATGAATTATTAGAAGAATTGCTGGCTATGATAGCAAAGAGTAACAAGATATTGATGATGGTAAATATCGTAAACATAGCAACCATTATAACAATAGTAACGGTGATATTATGAATGATAAAGATAG
>Ga0114916_1000200_pt1 | contig 44844 bp, 40 predicted proteins | sample MalvirAntarct_66_FD_83501 | JGI IMG/M metagenome (GOLD analysis project Ga0114916, IMG submission 83501) | Marine viral communities from the Global Malaspina Expedition - Malaspina viral metaG Antarct_66 | ecosystem: Environmental > Aquatic > Marine > Oceanic | place: West Anvers Island... | reverse complement strand
CAAGGCTAAAACACTTTCGTAGTATTGCGACTCGCTACGAAAAACTGGCTCGAAATTATAAGTCTATGCTGTATCTGGCTTGTACTATGATTCATTGCAAACTGAATTAGGGACACGCCCTAACATAAGCGCTATTTTATTTTTATGGTAACGCTAATTAACGATAGGTTAGCGTCTTCTTTTATAGCGTTTATAAAATGTATAATAATTGCTTATGCGTAAAGGTAGAATGAAGCGCTACACATTAGTAGAAAAATTAAGAGAAAACTTATGTCATCAGCTAATTCCATGTCATTCACTAACCCAACGCTTGCCTCAAACATTGATATAGATCATGTCACTCATTTCTTATTAGAGCTGGATGCGCTTAAACGTGTCAATCGACGTAGCTATGTGACAGGTACGACTCGCTTGGAGAACTCAGCCGAGCATTCTTGGCATCTCGCTATGGCATGTTGGTCAATCGCTGAATTGTTTGAACTTGATGTCAATCATGAAAAGTTACTAAAGCTGGCGCTAGTACATGACCTAGGCGAGATTGATGCCGGTGATACTTTTTTATATGCTGATACCCGTCGTGATGCGCACGTTGAAGAGCGAGCTGGCATTGCGCGCTTACAAGCTGAGCATGGTAATGGCATTAAAGATTTAAATGAGATTTGGGAAGAACAGGAAACTGGCAGCAGCAAAGAAACCCAGCTGCTGAAAGTGGTTGATCGCTTGTTGCCGTTTTTGCTTAATTTAAATACCAACGGAAAAACGTGGCTTGAGTCTAGCGTTACGCGTTCGCAAGTAGCTGGCGCGCATGCCTTTATTAAAGACAGCTTTCCGAGTATTTATGAGTGGCAGGCACGGCAGATTGAATTTGCCACCGCGCAGGGCTGGTTGATTGATGGTTAAATTTATAGCAATATCGCATTACTAAAAGCGTGTCTTTTTTATTTTGAACGGACTATGTTTTAAACGGACCATCGTGTGCGATAAAGAAAATGCTATTTAAAATGTCATTTATTACTACCAGCATCCGTAGTTTGCTGGACGATTTTTTCTACTTGCATAAAATTTGTATGCCGCACATCTTTGCCGCTGGTGCAAAAAATAACCAGCTCAGCAATGTTTTTAGCATGATCGCCCACACGTTCTAGGGCGCGCAATACCCAAAGTATATTCATCACTCTGGACACGTGGCGGCTGTCTTCCATAATATAGGTCAGCAAGGCTCGAGTGGCAGATTGATACTCTTCATTAACCGCCACATCACTTTGCAATACCGAAAATGCCTGCTGAGGATTCATATGCGAGAAAGCGTCAATCGCATCAAGTAGCATCACGTGCACCTTATTGGATAAATGCTGAACCTCTGAATATCCTCTTGGAGAAGCGCCGTCTTTAATTAATTTGCAGGCCATCCGAGCGATTTTTTCTGCTTCATCTCCCACACGTTCAAAGTCAACAATACCTTTGCTAACCGCCATCACTAAACGCAAGTCATTTGCTGCGGGTTGGCGCTTGGTGACTAACAAAATGATTTGCTCATCGATTTTAATATCTAGCTGATTAATCAGCTGGTCATCTGCAATCACTTTTTTCGCGGTCGCTTCATCTGCAGCTATCAAAGCGCGGGTTGCAACCATGACTTGCTCTGCTGCCATGTAACCCATTTGCATAAACAGCTCAATCACATCATGTAAGTCATTATCAAAACCCTTTGATAAATGTTTTTGCGTTATAAGCATGGCGGCTTCCTTATTCTTGTAGATTTAAATAGGATATAAGTATAAAAAATACATCTATAGTCAATCCACTACAAATCAAACACAGTGCTACTGGGATAATTTTTGCGCCGCCTCTGTCTGCGTAGGCACAGCAAGCAAGAAAAATTTATCCTAGTAGCGCGTTATAATATTTGTACTTATTGTATTTAGGACTGACTATATTTATACAAACTGTTTTAACCATAGCGACCAGTAATATAGTCTTCAGTCGCCTTTTGAGCGGGGTTGGTAAATATCTGATCCGTCTCACCCATCTCTACCATATCGCCCAGATACATATAGGCGGTATAGTCAGAGACGCGTGCCGCTTGCTGCATATTGTGGGTAACGATAGCAATCGTATAGTCGTTTTTTAAATCGGTAATGAGCTCTTCAATCGCGCCTGTCGAGATAGGGTCGAGCGCTGAGGTTGGCTCATCTAGGAGCAATACTTCAGGTTTTGTCGCCACACCGCGAGCGATACAAAGACGTTGTTGTTGACCACCGGATAACGACAATCCTGATGCACGAAGTTTGTCTTTTACCTCAAGCCATAAAGCCGCCTTTTTGAGTGCCCATTCGACACGATTATCCATCTCAGCTTTGCTTAGCTTCTCGTAGAGGCGTACGCCAAATGCCACGTTGTCATAGATGGACATTGGAAATGGCGTCGGTTTTTGAAAGACCATGCCGACTTGTGCGCGTAGCAAGTTCACATCGATGTCTTTGCCCAAGATATTTTTGCCATCGAGGTTGATATTACCTTCTGCACGCATACCGGGATATAGATCATACATACGATTAAACGTACGTAATAGTGTGGATTTACCGCAACCTGAAGGCCCGATAAAGGCAGTCACTTTTTTGTCTGGAATATCAATATTAATATTTTTTAGCGCTTGAAAGTCACCATAATAGAAATTGAGATCTCGAATACTAATCTTGGCAGGCGGCATATGCTGAGGGATATCTGCTACTGTTTGCTGAGTCAAAAAAGCACTGTCAGGCTGATGCCCTTGATGCTGCTGACTTCCTCGATCTATATTGGAGAATGATTGACCAAATAAACCACGTTGGCTGACGTTTTGCTTATTCTCTTGCTTAACCGCTTTTCTTTCTAGTAAGTCTGTCATCATCATATCCAATTATTTTAGAATGTTGTCAATATAGGTGCTGAATATAAGTGCTAAACGTGCGCTATAAATTGGCTGCTTAGTCAATTCTTAAATCAGCTATCTTGTATGATCTTTACCGCCAATAAAGCGCGCGAGAATATTGACTATCAGTACTGTCATGGTAATCAGTAATGCTGCCGCCCATGCCAATGCATGCCAGTTGTCATAAGGGCTCATGGCAAACTGATAAATAGTGTTCGGTAAGTTTGCCATCGGTTGGCTCATATCGGTACTAAAATACTGATTGTTTAACGCAGTAAATAGTAACGGCGCGGTCTCGCCAGTGATACGGGCAAATGCCAATAGCACCCCTGTGGTTAGACCCGCTTTAGCCGCTTTAAGCGTGACCGTGCTTATCAGCTTCCACTTTGGCGTACCGAGTGCATACGCCGCTTCACGTAGAGTATTTGGTACCAGATTGAGCATATTCTCAGTGGTGCGCACGACAATTGGAATCACAATCAAAGCAAGCGCAACTGCACCAGCCCAGCCGGAGAAGCTTTGACCTTTCACCATCAATGCATAAACAAAAAGACCAATCACGATAGAGGGCGCTGACAGCAAGATATCGTTTAAAAAACGAGTAACTTTACCCAACAAGCTGCCTTGTGAGAACTCCGCTAAATAGATGCCTGCCATCATTCCAACCGGCGTACCAATCGCGAGACCTAACAAGGCGATCATCAATGAACCAATAATAGCATTACGCAAACCGCCGTCGCCCATAGGCGGTGGTGTATCTGCCATAAATACCGGCATCTCGATTAACCCTTGAAAACCCTCAACAAAAAGCGTCAGCAAAATCCATGTCAGCCAGAACAAACCAAAAGCGATGGCTGAGATGGCAAAACCAAGCCCCAATCTATTGATCAGGCGACGCTTATGATATAAACGCTTGTTGTAGCGGTCTTCAAAGCGTGAAGTCGGCTGGCTGGTTTGGTCGTTATCAGTCGTGACAGTCGCTAAAGTCATTAGGCGTTTGTCCTTTGTTGGTCGAAGGATTGGGTTAAGTGGTTGATTAACATGCTTGCTTTATAACAAGATATTGGCGCTACTTAGTGACCGGCTTTTTGGTCGATACGCATAAGCATTAGCTTAGAGATGGACAAGACAATAAAGGTAATAACAAATAGGATTAAACCCAAATGTAGTAGTGATGCCAAATGCAATTCACTTGATGCTTCGGCAAATTCATTAGCGAGCGCAGAGGTAATCGTTACCCCGGAAGTAAACAGACTTGGGCTGATATTAAAGGCATTACCGATTAAGAAAGTCACAGCCATCGTCTCGCCCAATGCGCGTCCAAGCCCTAAAATCACGCCACCGACCACGCCAGCTTTAGTATAAGGTAAGATAATTTTGAACATCACTTCCCACGTCGTCGCACCCATGCCATACGCAGATTCTTTTAATAAATCAGGCACTACAGAAAAAACATCCCGCATGGTGGCGGCAATAAAAGGAATAATCATAATTGCCAGTACCAAGGAGGCGGTAAACATGCCAAGCCCCATCGGTGCACCAGTGAATACTTGCCCGATAATAGGCAGAGGACCGATGTTTTCAATCAACCATGGCTGAATGTGTTCGCTAAAATACGGCGCAAAGACAAACAAACCCCACATGCCATAAATAATAGAAGGAATACCTGCCAACAGCTCAATGGCGATGCCCAATGGCTTTTTTAAGAAGTTAGGGCACAGTTCGGTCAAAAAGATAGCAATACCAAAGCTCACTGGCACAGCAATAGCGATTGCAATAAGGGAGGTGACAATCGTACCGTAAATAGGTGCAAGCGCCCCGTATTGATCGTTCACTGTATCCCAGTTATTGCTGGTATAAAATCCCAGTCCAAATTCAGTGATACTGGGCCAAGCGCCCACGATTAATGAGAGCAGGATGCCACCAAGTGACAATAGCACCAAGATTGCAAATGCTTTAGTCGCATTGACAAAGATAGCATCGTAACGTTTTTGTTTAGCCAGTTGGGACCTTAAATCATTCATAAGTGTCTCAGCGTTGAATAGAATCAAGTCAAAATAGTAAAAGAGGTTTTATCACAACAAACTTAAAAAAATCTTTAAATTTTCTGTGATAAAATCTCTCAAACCCCTACCGGAGAATAGTGGTTTGAGAGGTTGGCTCGACAGTGATTATGCAATCACTAGGATAAACAGGTTACTGTGCAGGCTTATAGACAGGTTGGCCGTCGCTGCCTTTGACCTCACTCCATTTTGCTTTGAATAAGGCAACTGCAGTATCAGAGAACGGTACGTAATCAAGCGCCATAGCGTCGTCATCACCTTGCTCGTAAGCCCAGTCAAAGAACTTCAATACACCAGCGACTTGTTTGGCATCTTGTGGCTGCTTGTGTACTAAGATAAAAGTGGCTGCGGCGATTGGCCAAGCTTGTGCTGTTTCAGAGTTGGTAATGACTTTATAAAAGCCTTCTTGCTGTGACCAATCGATGTCACCTGCTGCTGCAAAGGTTTTGGCAGAAGGTTGTACGACATTGCCCGCAGCATTTTTCAGGGCAACGTGTGCCATACCGTTTTGCTTAGCGTAAGCATATTCAACATAGCCGATAGAGTTTTTCATACGCGTGACATAGCTCGACACACCTTCATTACCTTTACCACCCGCACCGGTAGCCGACGTTGGCCATTTGACGGTCTTATCGACGCCTACACTGTCATTCCAATCGCTTGACACTTTGGCTAAATAATCAGTGAAGTTAAAGGTTGTACCAGAACCATCTGAGCGAAACACCGTGGTAATGGCAGCGTCTGGTAATTTAAGTTCAGGATTCATCGCCGCGATTGCAGGGTCGTTCCATTTGCTGATTTTACCCAGATAAATATCAGCAAGCATTTTGCCATCGAGCTTTAACTGACCGGGCTCAATACCATCGATATTAACAATAGGTACCACGCCACCGATGACGCTTGGGAACTGTATCAGACCGGCTTCGTTCAACTCTTCTGGTGTCATCGGCGCATCAGATGCCCCAAAATCTACGGTCTTTGCAACGATTTGTTTGATACCACCCGATGAGCCAATAGACTGATAGTTCACTTGACCACCTGTGGCTTTATTGTAGGCATCTGACCACTTAGCATAGATAGGCTGTGGAAAAGAAGCACCAGCACCGGTAATACTCATCGATGCACTTTCAGCTGAGCTAGCACTAGCGTCGCTACTCACAGCAGTGTTTGATGGTGCTGTTGTGGCTGCTTCGTCGGTTTTATCGCTCTCGTTATTGCTAGTCGTTTGGTTACAAGCGGCTAATGTCAAAGTGCTAGCGATTGCTACTGCCATGAATGAATAACGCATTATTTCTCCTAAAATTAATCAATTTTGAGTATCAAGCATTTATAAATAACAATGACAATGGTTTTCTGGGGTTTGCTGAAATGATGCTCTGCGGTTAATAAGGAGATTGTGCCAAATAAATATGACAGTTTGATGACATAAAGCCTTGCTATCAAAAAAAACGACTGAAAAAAGAAAGTGTTAAAAAACATAAGAAAGGAGCAGGCACAAAAAAAGCATAGGCAGTATTCTAGTTACTGTCTATGCTCATTTTTTTCAATATTACTTATTACAAGCATTTTTACTTAGATAAATGGTATTAGATTTTAGCGCTACCTAACAGTTGCCCCATTTGAACGATTGAGCCATGCTGCATGGTATCTTGCCAATCCGTTTTTGCTGCTTTTGGCAGTACTACAATTGCGGTTGAACCTAAATAAAAACGACCAAGCTCGTCACCTTTTTTAAAGCTCATATCATGGTCTGCTTCTTGAATATCATCGGTACGGCTAATTTTACCCGTCGCGACCGTCTCAATCCCAGCGACAATCATCGCACCGACCATCACTACCGCCGCTTTGCCATAGGCGGTATCAAACAGACAGACGAGGCGCTCGTTACGAGCAAACAAATCCGGTACATTAGCAGCCGTGGTATTATTGACCGAAAATAGTGTACCAGGTACATAGCGGGTCTTGGTTAATATACCGTCAAATGGCATATGCACACGGTGATAGTTGCTTGGGGCAAGATAAACCGTGGCAAAACTGCCGTCAGCAAAATAGTCACCATCTGCGCTATCAGCCAAGAGCTGACCGATATCATAGTCACGACCTTTGGCTTGCAGTAGCTTATGGTCATGAATCTGCCCAAGCTGCGAAATCATGCCATCCGCAGGACTAACAATACCATTGATACTGGCATCGATAATACGGGCATTGTCTTGGAGCTCACGAGTAAAGAAATCATTAAAGCTCTCATAAGCGTTTAGGCTTTGACGCTCATATTCATCTAAGCTAACATCATAAGCTTTGGCAAAACTGCGGATAAACGTACGCTTAACCCAAGGGTGGCGGCTGGCAGCTAAGCGCCCAGCGACTTTACTGATTTTTTGCTGCGGGACAAATTGCTGTAAGGTAGTAAATACATTCATAATAGATGACCAAAGTAGGGATGAAAAATAGTTATTAAAATAAGAAGTTGTAATAAAAAATCATAGATAGGCAGTTTTATAGCTAGATTTATTTATAAACATAATCATAAGTACATACACAGATAATTGTATTTTATCATGGTCCGCAGCAGACTGTATGACCATAATCGTTAAAGGAAGTAAGCAATGAGAGCTCTTATTCAGCGAGTCAAATATGCCAGCGTCAGCGTTGATGGGCAGGAGGTTGGTGCTATTGAGCAAGGTGTGCTGGCCTATATTGGCTTGGGGCATGATGATAACCTGCAAAGTGCGCAGCGGATGATTGATAAAATCTTGACTTATCGACTCTTTGAAAATGATGACGATCCAGCCAAATACGGTAAACTCGATAAAAATATCCAGCAAGTCGGTGGTGGGCTATTATTGGTCTCACAATTTACTCTGATGGCAAAGACGGATAAAGGTCGCCGCCCTGACTTTGGTAGCGCAATGGCACCTGATATGGCACAAGCTTTATTTGCACAATTGGTTGATTACGCAAAGACACAGTATTTAACGGTTGCAACGGGTCAGTTTGGCGCTGATATGCAAGTGTTGAGTGTCAATGATGGACCATTAAACTTTTTATTAAAAGTGCATTAAGTCATTAGCATGCCTACTAAGTATTATAAATTTAAGAGTAAATGTCATTAAGCTGTCATAATTAAACCCTTTAATGAAGAAACGCTTATTTGCGTTTGTTACTGCTTTTATAAACGCTATTTTGTCCTCTAACATTAAGAATATATTAAGAATACATTATGTCTAAAGAGCAAATTTTGATTGTTGAAGATGAAGACGCCATTCGTGAGATGGTCGTCATGACCCTAGAAATGGCAGGCTTTGATAGTTTGCAGGCAGCGGATGTGTCAGAGGCGCACCAACAAGTGGTCGATCATCGTCCAGCGCTGATTTTATTGGACTGGATGTTGCCCGGTGATAAAAGTGGTATTGATTTTTGCCGTATGCTAAAAAGCGATACGCTGCTCGCCGAGATACCGGTTATTATGTTGACCGCCAAAAGTGAAGAAGACAGTAAAGTGCATGGTCTTGACGCAGGCGCTGATGATTATATGACCAAGCCTTTCTCGACCCGTGAGCTTATCTCAAGAATCAAAGCGGTATTGCGACGTAGTAACGCGCTAAGCGGCGACAAACCTATCAATATAGGCAGGCTAACTTTAGATGCCAAAAGCCAACGCTTTATGGTGGGTGATGACATTATCGATATGGGTCCGACAGAATATCGCTTATTGGCGTTTTTTATGAGCCATCCTGAGCGCGCTTATACCCGTGCTCAGCTGCTCGATCAAGTATGGGGCGGTAACGTCTACATCGAAGATAGAACCATTGATGTTCACGTAAAGCGTTTGCGCACATTACTACGTCCACATGATTGTGATACATTGATACAAACGGTACGCGGTACAGGTTATCGATTTTCTAGCCGTATCGAAAAAGGGTAATCGCTAGTAATATGAATATTGTATAGTGTCACCTTTTAATAGTGTCGCCTTTTATCGAAAGCGGCCAATAGTAGAAAAATTATAAAAAATAATGGATAAATAAAAATGCCTATCCAAGATAATGAGCAAGGTGCCACAAATCAACTTAAAAAAATCAGAAGTGCTTTACGAGCATTACGTGATGCTGTGATTTTGCTCAATGACGATGATGGACTTGAATGGTGGAACCAAGCGGCGCAGGATTTATTATTGTTGCAATCCTCAGATAAAAGCAGGCGTATTTTTGACTTCATTCAAGTGCCTGAATTTATCAAGTATTATCAGGAGGCAACGACGCTTAATATCGATGCCGATGCCGACGAGAGTGTGCATATCGTCTCTTGGCAAGACCCAAATCGTTATTTAAAGTGTGAGCTGACGCCATTTGGCGATGAAAAACTACTGATCATTTATGATGTGACCCGCTTGCAGCATTTAGAAGCGATGCGCCGCGACTTTGTGGCCAATGTCTCGCATGAGCTACGTACACCATTGACGGTCTTGATGGGATATCTGGAGAATTTCTCTGATCAGCCAGATATGCCTGCGAATTGGCGTCGCGGTTTTGAGCTGATGACTCAGCAAACGGCACGCATGAATAGGGTGGTCAATGACTTATTACTACTGTCTCGTATCGAAATCGAAGAAACCCATGCGTTTAATGAAATCGATATGACCAAGCTGCTCACTCATGTCTATGATGATGCACAGGCGTATAATCAAGAATATAAGCATACGATTCACTTGCATATTGATACCTATGACGGGCTATATGGTTCAGAGATGTACCTAAATAGCGCACTATCCAATCTAGTGATTAACGCGATTAAATACACACCAAAAGGTGGCAATATCTCTATTAGTTGGACTAAGACTGCTGAAGGCTGCAGATTTGCTGTTGAAGATAATGGTATCGGTATCGCACCAAAGCATCTTGCCCGTTTAACTGAGCGTTTTTATCGCGTTGACAGCGGGCGCAGCCGAGCAACAGGTGGGACGGGGCTTGGACTGGCGATTGTAAAACATGTCTTATATCAGCACGAAGCGAGCTTGCAAATTGAGTCAGTAGAAGGCATTGGTTCGACATTTAGTGCCGTGTTTCCAAATAACCATGTACGGTCTGCTGCAATGAATTAATGCTTGATACACTTTAATCCTTTTGCAAAAGTGGATAAGGATTTACCGCGCTACCATTAATATAAATTCCATAATGAACATGCGGCGGTGTACCTTTAGCATTGCCGCTATCACCCACGTAACCAATGGTATCACCGGCATTTACCCAGTCATTGGGAGAAATGTCAGCATAGTCTTCCAAATGCGCATAATAGTGTCCTGCGCCGCCTGGTCCCACTATCATAACGACGCGACCTCCTAACGCATTTTCGCCTACCTTGCTGATGATACCTTGGGTCGTCGCTTGAATCGGCGTGCCGCGCGCTGCAAAAATATCAATCCCTTCATGTGAGCGACCTTGACTACGAGCAGCGCCCCATGTATCAGTCAGATGCTGCCTGGGTAGCGGATTTGGCAGGCTATTCTCTGTTGGTAGCGGATGTTGCAATAGGCTAAGCTGCTGCCATTTTGATATGAAAAATGATTGAGTTTGTTGGCTGATACTTGGTAATAATCTGTCAAATACGAATAATAGCATCAGCAATACTGCGGCCTTGATAAGTACGCTAATTGCGCGGCTGATAAACATAGGATTTGGTTGTTCGTGATTGCCATCTGGTCGCATCGACATCTCTTTGTCTTATTATTGCTTTCACTAATATTATATAGATATTACCTTTGGCTCTTCGTATAGCATTGTTATATCTGACTTTTATCCCCATAAATGAAAAGCTACTGAATCTAATTGCATCTATTATGTAGTTGGTCCTGAATAAAGGAAATACAAATGTTATCAATCACTACTGGGGTTAATTCTTCTTGCTTGCTGTGCCTACGCAGACAGAGGCTGCGAATAATTAACCCCAGTAGTGTTTTGCTCTTTTAAAAGTAGATTAATTATAATGCTCCTTTTAAACGAGCAAAATTGCCTGTCATTTATGTCCAACTTGCTATGGTTAAATTTTTATGGCTGCTGCTTTTAATATGGTCGATACTGCGCTGATTATCGATACCGAAACCGATCAAGGTCGTGATCCACGTCCTATCCAAGTGGCGACGATTAATGTAGCTACAGGCTTTGAATGGATGAAATACTTTAATAGTGGTCGCTCAATATCGCCAGTTGTGATTAGAGTCCATGGCATTACCGATGACGATGTGGCTGGGCTTGAGCGGTTTGAGCTTGAGCAGTTTGAGTTACCTGAGTATCTTATTGGGCATAATGTACGCTTTGATTGGCGGGTGATTGGCAGTCCTTCCGCTAAGCTAATTTGCACCGTTAGGCTGGCGCGCGTCGCGTTTCCTGAATGGAGCGCCTATGGTCAGTCCAAGTGTATCGAGCAGTTATTGGGCAAGGGTGAGGCTAGTAGGATGACGATTGCCGCTCATGATGCGCTCGGCGATGCCCGTATGTGTTATCTGCTGTATCAGGCTTGCTGCGAGCGCTTAGAGATTGCACTAACTGATTTTGCAGCAGCACATGCTATTGCCAATAAAGCCAATCCAGTTAGTAAAATGCCCTTTGGTAAATATAAAGGTATGCCAATCAAAGATGTACCTATTAGCTATGTAAAATGGATGCTGGGTAATATCCATAACATGCAGCCGTCGCTTTATTCTGCATTGACCAAACGCATCAAGGCAGAAGCGGCAGCAAACGCAAAAGAATCAGTAGACGAATCCGTAATTAAATAGGCTCTGAAGTCTATTGATTATGTAACCAATCAATAGCCATTTGCCACAGCTTAGGCGCTTTAGCATTGGTTCTGCTACTAAAATAACGCATGTGACCGATGCTACTAACACCAAAATCTTTGGGATCTAAAAAGCGTTTTTCTGCTGGCATTTTGGTAAAAACGCGAATCATATCATCCATATTTTTGCTATTGGCAATCTCATCATCACTAAACCCTAGCCATAACGCTGGCATATCGATCTCATCATAAAAATGCGTGTGTATACTTTTCCCAAAGGCGGTCTTGATATAGCCTGCGCCATTACACCACTCACGCCATTGACGAGCGACGCCGCGCGGCAGCGGCTCGCCCATGCCGATTTTATCCGATGGCGTGTAGCCTAACGTCAGATTAGTGAGAGGAATAAATGCTTCCATAAAACCTATGGCCTTAAGCTTATAAGGCAGGTCCATGTTTTTGATGCGACCCGATGAGCAAGCGACATTAAATATTGAAGCAATAGACTGGTAATTTGGCATCAAACCAATGAGCTGACCGCCAGCGCTATGACCAATCAAATGATAAGTGGCATCGGTAAATTCATCTTGCAAGGCCTCAAGGACGGCTGGCATGTCGTGGCGACCCCAGCTGATTAAAGATGCATCACATTTTGCCAAGTCAGTTGAGAGTGACTCACCGATACCTTCATTATCGAATGTCAGTATGCCAAAGCCATGCTCGGCTAAGTGAGTGGCAAAGTTATGATAAAACTGGCGTTTGATACCTGTTGCTGGTGCTATCATGATGGCCGTCTTTACAGGCGTTTTGGGACGATAGACAGTTGCTGCTAATGCCTGATTGCGATCGGTCATAATGCTTAATGAATAAGCCTCTGTTTGAGTAATAGTAGGGCTGTTTTCCATGGTTAAACCTTAACATATTGTAGTCATTTTTATGAATGAGCTTTGTTAGCAAAGAGAGGGCGTTAATTTGCAATAAGCTGCCAATGTGTAACCTTAAAAATGTAGTAATTGCGTAGTGATAAATGGTTGTGACCGCGTGATAACATTGCTTATGTTAAAATAAATCTCAGTAGGGAAGGCGCTCAAATATGACTTCTAAGTTCTATCCCAATTTATCTTGCATGATATGATCCATTAAGACTGAACTGAATAACTATCTTGACTATTCAACATGCACGGATAAAAATGCTTTAACAAACAAGTTCTTAATAAAAACAATTGATATAAAAGTTAAGGAAGCTATATGCAAATGAAAATTAACAATGACACGTATGAAGTGATTACCAGTCAAGATATTACTAATATCGAAAAAGCCGTGGATAAATCAGCGTTAACTATGCCGCTAGTTGCGGTCTATTGTGGGTCGCGTTTGGGTAATGATGTCATATATGAGCAAGCCGCACGAGAGCTTGGTGTGGCATTAGCAGACAATGGCATGGGTTTAGTATACGGTGGCGCGAGTATCGGGCTGATGGGCGCAGTCGCTGATGAAGTGATTCGAGGTGGTGCAGAAGCAGTCGGTGTGATTCCAACCTTTATGCTCAAACACGAAATTGCTCATGAGCAGCTGACCCGTTTACATCTCACAGATACCATGCACACGCGTAAAACAGTGATGGCAGAATATGCTGATGCCTTTATTACTTTACCGGGTGGGCTTGGTACTTTAGAGGAAATCATGGAAATCGCCACATGGCGCCAGCTATATCAACATGAAAAGCCAATGATTATTCTGAATATTAATGGTTTTTATGATCGTATGATTGAGCATTTAAAATATACCACTGAGCAAGGGTTTATGAAGCAAGAAGATCTTGAGCGCTTAGTAGTATGTAACACGATTGGTGATGCTATTGATTTACTGCAGACGATGGTCAAAATAGATGCTGCTGTCGATACAGAAAAGATGGCTGGCAACTAAAAGCAGATATATAAGCAAATATGAAAAAAGGGAAAGAATGGCTAAGAAAAGCAATTCTTTCCCTTTTTTTGTCCGCTAACTAAAAATATCTTTCTTAAGTTCTATAATTATCTGAACTATTATTAATATTTAAATCCTCTAACGCTTTTTCGCGAATACCACGATTGACGCCTGCCATTGCCTGCGGAAAGCCACGCTCTTTTGCCAAATCACGGGCGACTGTCTCAATAGCCAGACTGTCGTTGTGCGCCAGATACGCCCACTCATGAGAATAGCGATTGCGGTTCACGGGCGTATCAAGTTCAATCAAACCAAGCTCACTCAATTCATCAACGATTTGATCTGCCGCAATTAGAGTTGAAGATGCTTTGACGTTTTCAGCACGGGCATAGCGAATATTAGAGTATAAGCTCACATCAGCGACCCGGAGTGTATCATCCTCACCAGGAATTTGCTGCCCACCGTATAAAGCATTGCCGACAGTACGGGCACTATGGAAGGTCGGTACAAATTCTGCCACATAATCAATCGCTTGTTGGCTACGCGCTTGTAGCGGTGCTTTGTCCCAACCATCTTCGATATAGTGCACATATTGCGGCGGCAATTTTGGTTGGGCGCTGTCTTTACTTGAAGCCACCAAACCATCATTAAATAGCGTGATAAAATTACTCATGCCATGTATCTGAAAATAACCACCTGGATAAGGGGTTAGTTGTGCCATCCCTTCAGGTGTACCGCGATTACCATAGACAATAATCTCTGGTATCTGTCCACCAGTATCTTCCCAATGAGTAATATAAGAGGATTTAAACTCTACCATACGCGTGACTTTGACACCGACCATATCATCAATCACCCCTGTACGAAAACCACAGGCATTGACGAGGTAATCAACTTCGATGGACTCGATTTTGCTATTAGATTGCGCTTCAGGATCTAAACCAGCGCCTTGCTGATAATCAATACGCCATTTGGTCACATGATGATCAGCATTTGAGCAGTTTTCACAATCAACTGGCATGACCTGCTTTACTTGAGTATCAGTAAAGACATGCGCATGCTCATAACCATCTAATGCCAATTGCGCCGATGCTGCCAAGCGAAAGATATTCCAGCCATATTCTTGTACCACAATCAGCGGAAATTTAACTTTATTTAAATCTAAATACTTAGCAACCGGTATCATCCATTCATCAACGGTAGTTGGCACAGTCACTTGCTCACGCTCAGACAATGCAATCAGTTGTTCATGACTGTAGAGCTGATAATAATCTTCCGGTTCACCCAGTACTTTGTTATTGGCATCTTGAGCAATCAGCTCACGATAGGCATCGGTCAATATCTCAAGCCGCGGTAGCAAGTCTTCCGGCATGCCGTCATCACGAGTCGGCACCGCAAATACCGTTGGGCGTACATCAATGGTATAAGGATAAAGACGTAAAATATCGATGCACTGTTTGAGAAGGGCGACGCAGTCCTCGTCAGGGATTTCGCGGTAGAGATTGCCACCGGCATGCAAATGGCACATAGGCGGACCATCAATCAGCGATTTGTTTTTTTCGAACACGTAAGTTTCAAGCCCTAACGCTGCCAATCGAATGGCAATGGTTGCCCCCGCCGTACCACCACCGAGGATACCGACACGTTGAGTAGCAATTACTTGATTATTCATGAGAGAGTGAGTCATTGTCGAGGTTATATCCTTAATAGCATTTGCATCAAGTGGTACTTAAATCAGTACTTAAAGGCGTACTTGGCATAGGCATGAGGCGGCTTATGGATATTGATATGCGTGCAGAGGCAGTCAAGTTCAACAGTGATCATAAATCTCAATGGTCACATTCGCCATTGTGTAGTCATGCTTAATTTCTATAGCGCTATTCTACAAAAAACGTTGGGGAATAGAACGGCAAATTGGTAAGTGCATACATGATTTTTGTCAACGTTTAACCCAAAATTCTATTGGCCATAAACTTACGCAATCAAGATAATATCTTTAATTCAATTTAAAAGCGTCATCCTATTGTTACCATAGGGACGAGCAGATTTACTTTCTCCTAAAACCGCTAATTACTGATGGTATTAAGTATTTTTGTTTGGCGAAATTGTAATGTTTATGGGCTTTTGTAAATTTATATGAGGACAAGAATAACAGCTATAAATCCTATGCTATATTTAAAATCTCAATAATGGGTTTAAGATATTCGCTTGCAATTTATTATGGCTTAAATCCTAGAGTGATAAGAACGATCTAATAACAATTAACAATCTATGATGACAATGACAAGGAAGTTATTATGAAACATATTTTAGTTTTATCCACTCTTAGTGGTGTGTTGGCTCTTAGCGGTTGTTCCACGCTAAACAATATGGTCGGTAATGACGACTCTGGTATGCATGACGTGCAAGCAACCAATAAAAATACTGCGCCTGTCATGAGTAAAAACGGCATGCTGGTTGATTCTCGTAACCATATGACTTTGTATACTTTTGATAAGGATTCGATGAATAGATCAGAGTGTGGCAGCGCTTGTATGCTAGTTTGGCCGGCATTTATGGCACCTAGCAATGCCAAAGCTTCAGGGCAGTTTGCTGCCTTCCAACGTGAAGACGGCAAGTATCAATGGGCCATGAACGGCAAGCCGCTGTATTTCTATGCCAATGACACCAATGTTGGGGATAAAGATGGCGACAATAAACTTGGTGTTTGGCATATCGTTAGAACCAAGTAAGGTCTGAATATAAAGACTAAGTTTTACCATAAAAAAGCAGCCATCTAATGGCTGCTTTTTATTGCAATATTTTTAACTGCAAATTTACTTCATAAAAGTATAACATTGATATGTATAAAGCTATTTTGCTTTATTCTTCGTAGTCGCTTTTTTCTCAACCAGCTCACCGTCTATTTGAATGGGTACTTCAGTCGTAATACCACTTGCAAAAGCGGTCATGCCATAAGCAGCTCGGTCAATCACACCGGTGGCACGAAAACCAATAACTGGCTCTTTGGTCATCGGGCTATTGGCTATTTTATTCAAAGTCACATCTAGGGTCAGTGGCTTGGTTTGACCCAGTAGAGTGAAGTCACCTGTGACTGTGGCTTGTTGTGGATTCTTAAAGGTGATGTTAGTCGATTTAAAAGTCATGGTTGGATATTTTGCCACATTAAAAAACTCATCTTTTTTCAAATGAGCATCGCGAGCATCCCAATTGGTATCAATGCTGTCAGTGGCAATGGTGAAATTCATATTGGCTTTATTGGGTGTTTTGATATCGTAATTGACCATACCTTTGACATCATTAAAGTGACCCATGGTGGTCGAAAACCCTAAGTGATTGACTGAAAATCCGACACGGGTATGTGCATCATCTAGCTGCCATTGAGTTGGTAGCGCCGCACTTGCCAGCGTTGTTATAGCAATTGCTGAGCCAAATAGAACAGCTTTTATACTGTTTTTCGCTATTGTATTTTTCATTGTCTTATCCTCATTAAATGTTAGTATTCAATTAGTATTGATAATTAAATCACCAATACTAATTGAATATTATTAAATTAATCTTAAAAATTAATAGTTATTGATTATATTATCTAACGCATCATTATACGCAGCTTGTCTATCTGCCTCAATACTATTGATGCTGCAGTGACAAATTAGCACTGATAACCCTCACAACTGCTGCTTGCATCAAACCCCAAAAACCGGTAAAATCGCGGTTTGATTTTCCCGCTGGGGAAAGGCTAAGCGAGCAGAGGAATGGTGTTGGGTGCTGGAATAAGCCAGTGACGCAGTTGCCATACTTATCAATGTCCTTAGTGCCTCAGTTACGTATGTCATCGTTTGCTGAACGCATTGTTAAAAATGCTGTTTTGCAAAGTCGTTATACATACATCGGACATAGAGAGTTTATTATGCGTAAAGATATCCATCCTAATTACCAAGAAGTTTTATTCCACGACACTAACGCTGACGTGTTCTTCTTGACTCGTTCAACTGTTAAAACCAAAACCACTCGTGAATACGAAGGTTCAGAATATCCATACTACCCACTTGATATCTCAAGTGCGTCGCATCCATTCTATACTGGTGAGCAACGTAAAACTTCTACTGAAGGTCGTGTTGCAAGCTTCAACAAACGTTTTGGTGCGTTTGGTGGCCGTAAGAAAGCTGCTGATACTGACGCTGCAGAATAATTCACACGTATTGTGTGATATTATTTTGAGCATGTGTTCTCTCAAGCATGCACAGTGATGGTATTAAGAATATAAAAAACCGCTGACTATTCAGCGGTTTTTTTGTGCTAGCTTTTGGCTAATGGGTTGATGAATCAAGTAAATCTACAATCAGCTCCGACAATTGCTGCGCCCAATAGCCATACATCAGGCTACTTGGATGAAAGCCATCGCTCGCAAACATTACCTTGATATCGATCGGCGTACCGTTAGAGTGCTCAGCGATCATGCGTGGGAAATCCGTTGCCATATAAGTGACGTTTTTATGAGCCCTGCAGATTTGCTGCAATATTCCGTCAAGAATAGACGCTTTTGCGCCAACAAAGTTATTTAGCGGAGCAGGTATTGCTGGCATTTGTGCCATAGGCGGTAGACTTAAAAAAACCAACTTGCGCACGCCGAACTTACGCTGAGCGATGGCAATAATATCTTTGATTTGCTGTTGCCACTTGTTTACAGCAACACTCGATGTCGTATCATTGACCCCAACACTTAGTATCATCACATCGATAGGCTCGTTTGGTGCTGGCATAATATATAGCCTGCGTAGAATATCAAAACTGGTGTGCCCCGTTGTCGCTTGCAGTGACCAGTTCAATACCGCAAACTGCTCATTAATAGTGGGCTGCTGCTGCAAGATTGGAATGAGCTTACCAACGAGCGCTTCTTGCTGCGTTTCACTACCGACCCCAGCGGCTGCTGAATCACCAACGATCATGATATGTAGTGCGGGTTTATTCTGAGCGGCTGACTCGTTACTGGCATGATCCAGTTGCACAGACCCATGTCTTTCTCCATTTGGCTCAGGCAAACGGACCGTATCTCGTTTGATTTTTCGACCTTGATAAAGGTATACAGGAGCAAATAAAACATCCTTTGCAACAGAGGCTATTTTATTCTGTATTTTGCTAGTAGCTACCATCCTGCACGCTCTCTAATAATAGTTAGACTCTCGTCTATAAGTAATTTTCCATCAACATAAATATCACGTAGTAGGTTATCTGCGTCTGCAGATAGGTCTTCAGCCTTAATCGTTTTTAGCTGTCCATTACTGTGTTTGATTAATGCCAAACGCCCTTTTTTCGAGCGCTTTGAACGACTGGTGATCGGGTCTTTATAGATGTCTTTCCATATACCATTGATAGAGATAGCACTGGCTTTCATTGCCCAGCTCATGGTATCGCGATTGACTTGTTGTAGCAGTCCACCACCCATACCGAAAGTCACGTTATCAGCGCTAAAGCCTGCTTTCATGACCACATCGATAATCTTACTCAAGCTTTGTGGACTGATGCCATCACCTTGAATAACACGCACATAATCGGGCAGGACTTTGTAGCCTTTACTGTTGACTGTCGTACCAAACTTTACTGCCAGACGCTCCAAGGCTTCGCGTACGACTTTAGCTGGGTCGCCACTGTCTGGTCTGATAACTAAGGTACCGCCCATATTTTTTACATCGTTTTTTAGGCTGCCGCCCCAAATATTGTCAATGGCATTCCATAAGTCATAGCTGTCAGAGACAACAGAAAAGCTTTTACCTGCCCCGCCAAACTGTTCAATCATATTGGCAAAGGCAGCAGTTTCACCGTCGCGTCCCCATGCCGTCATCGTGCTATGCTCAGCGGCAGGGATAGAAAATGCTGGCATGTCTTTATCCATCTGATACCAGCGGCTGGCAGCCACCAAAGCCGTCATCGAATCAGTACCGGCAAAATTGACTAAATGTGCAAGACTACCGAGGGCGACAGACTCTTGGCTAGATGCCCCGCGCGAGCCGAAATCATGCAAACGAAAGGTTAGCGATTCTGTATTGTCCGCAGACTTCTCTAGTGCTTGACGAATGATGTTTTTACAATAGTGCGAGACACTAGCGACCGTTGATGGATACCAAATTGCGCGCAGTAGCGCTGTTTCGATATAGCTTGGTAGCCAATAAAACTCAGGGTCGGTATTTATGATTTGGCAGACGACATTGGATACAGGCACGATACTACCTTCAGGTATGGCTTCGATACGTAGTGGTAAATAACCACCATGTTTATCAACCAAACGCTCCCAGCCAGCACGGTTAAAGGTTAAGCCATGTGCTTGAATGACCATTTCGGCTTCATCGATGTCTTGATGAGTGATTGGCGTGCTTAGATATTCTTTGATAAACGCTTGTAGTCCAAAAAACACCACATCGTAGTCGCCTTTACGTGCCTCAATATAGCTCGATAGGTATTCACTACCGCTTGGATATTGCACCCAATGTGAGGTTTTGTAGCTGTCGCTATTTAGGATTAAATTATTTAAATTACTGGTGTACATCACAGAACTCCTCTGCTTTGAGATGCCGTAGCTGCGTTAATGAAAGAACAGTTACGGCGGTTAGCCCTTGCTGTCTATCAGCTTGGGCGTGGAAAAGTGTTAATGAAAAATCGGATAATCGTCTGATAAAATCCTACAAACCAACCATTTTAGTAATAATTGCATAATGGTCTTCAAACATCATGGTGGCGTCAAGCTCAGCGAGTGGTAGCCAAAAAGCTGTGGCTGCATCGTCGCCACCTTTGACTTTTGGCAAGCCTTTTGGGTCATTTTTGAGCTGAAAATAAAATGCTTGAGTAATCGTACGCCCACGCGCTGAGCGGTAAGGATCATCAAAGGTATGCTGACTATGACAAGAGCCACGCAATACGGGCTCAGGGACTTTGAGGCGAGTCTCCTCACGGAGCTCACGGATACAGGCGTCAAATAGTGTCTCTTTTGGGTTTAAAAATCCACCCGGCAATGCCCACAATCCTTGCCCCGGCATACTACGGCGCTCAACCAGCAAGATATGTCCTGACTGTACGACTAAGGCATCGGCAGTCATAAAGGTTGGCGGATAAGGAGCAGACTCCCATTGTCTTTTATACTTATCAACAAAATCGGCTTCATCGTGCAGTTGTTGATATTCGCTTGTTTTCTTGAATTCATCCAATACGTTGCGCGTTGACTCAGAGGTACGCTCAGGTGTTGGCGTAGCACCCATTAAGTAGCTGTCACGTATAGGCGTTGCGGATAAATTATGATAATTGGGTACGGAGACAGATGCCCAGTTGGGGAACAAAGATAAATAATACGATGAGCTGTCTTTTGAGTGACCAATCAGACCGATATCAGTCTGCAAGTCACCAGTGACGGATTTGACGCCTGCTTGCACGTATTGTAGCCAACGCGTGTCATTGTAGAGTGCATCATCGAGTCCAACGCAGTGGATACGCGCAGCTTTCTCTGCTGAATAGGCGCCCTTAATCATAGCCGCGCGCTCAGCAACACTAAATGGATTTCGCAAACTACGTGGCAGATTAGCAGAACCGATGAGCATAATCACATTGTCAGCCCGCTTGAGTGCCTCATCAATAACTGCTTTATGACCACAATGAAAGGGCTGAAAACGCCCGATAAACACCAAATAGCGATAGTGTGTATTGTTTTTATTTGAAGTTTGCTCTGATGCTTCACTCATAAACGCCCAGCTCCTGCCGTACTGCTATCAATTATTAATGGGGATTTTTTAATTATTGGTTATTAACTAGGATTCAAAATATTATCAATTCAAAATAATTTAAAGACATCAATACTGACACAGGCTGCAACTGGCTGGCAAGTGTAAAGATGTTTAAGGCTGTATCTATATTATTGAGCAATCAAGCTAGAGGTAAATATATAAAGTTAGTCGCTATGTTTCTCAATCCACGCTACAACCGTTGGCCACACCTCCTTAGCAGCAGGGCGACTATTTAAAATACGGCTATGACTGTAATCGTCTAGGTCACCATGACCGAGCGAGTATTCGCGAAAGACGTTAATAGGATTGTCAAAGTCATCAAAAAGCGACTGGCAACCCAAAGTGGGGGAGATGAATTTGTCGCCCTTAGCGCTAATGGCATAAATTGGTATGGTAATGGTTGGCATATGCTGTCGATAATCAAAAGGCTGATTATCAGCAAATGTATAGGGCGCTCTGTTCTTATTCATATCGCTTTCATTCATATCGCCTTGTTTTATAAAACTACTGTGAAAGTTTTTACGCAAGTTCCAGTTGTACCACTGACTCATGGTGTAGTAGCTTTCATTGAAAGGACCGAGCTTGAGTTTTTTGGCAGGAATATAGCCAAGCAGCCGCGTTAGTAGTTTTACCACAAGAATTTTAACGTAGCTGACTGGGTTTGACGCCGCACCATAGGCTTGGCAGGCAAACATACTGGCGCTATTAATTTTGTCGATATAGTGTGGGTTTTGTATCAAAAACATGGTTAAACCAATGCCGCCGCCACTGTGAGTGACACAGTGTAGGTTGTTGAGCTTGAGTTCCTCAAAGAAATAACGGAAAGTAGCTTCATAGTCATGGGTTGCGACGGTTTCGAAGTTAAATTTATCTTTTGGTGTTGAGCTTGCGCCATGAGCGCGCCACTCCATGATGTAGCAGTTGTGACCAAGCTTCGCTAAGTATTCCGCGATTCTTAAGCAGGTTTTTTTGTCCGAAAAAGTGCCATGAGTTAAGAAAATATTTTGAGCTTTAAGAGTAGTGCAATCGGATAAATGGGGCTGTTTTTCACTATCAAAGACATGCCAAATAGCGATTTGCACATTATCCTTTGTTCTCACAAATGTTAGGTTTTCAGTCAACATAGGAGGCTCTCTTAAGACTTAGATTTCTGAGCAAAGTTCTTTAGCTGCTTTTATTGCATATACAAGATTTTCACTGCATTCAATGCGTTATAGACTTGATAAGTCAGCTTACTGTCTTTATATACAATGAAGATACGGTCAGCTCACTATAAGTGAGTATCATTACAGATAGCCACTGCTAATTCACACCGCCGCAGTCGGAATAGTCGACTAAGTGCGCTATAATGAGCCGTATAAATAGATAGCTGTCATGGCCAAAGCAACAAACGATAAGCATGATAGCCACTGACACATATTCCCTTGCATTGACGACACAAGAAGCGGGTACACAGCACGCTGGTGTCATAACACAGATAGGACGCATTATGAGTGAACATAACCCAACGGATACTCAAGTAGAACCTGCTGCCGATTACGAGTCAGCGCTTGATACTGAGCAAACCGAAGCTAAAAGCAATATTACTATCACGGAAGCGGCGCAAGGTTACTTAGCGGATTTGTTATCGAAGCAAGACACCGATGGTATTGGCGTACGTATTTTTGTTGAACATCCGGGTACACCACGTGCTGAGTGCTGTATGGCTTATAACCAGCCAGGCGAAGAGGATAGTGCTGACCTGAAATTCAGCTACGATAATTTCTCTGCCTTTATTGAAGCGGCGTCAGTACCTTATTTAGAAGATGCGGTAATTGACTATAATAAAGACCGTTTTGGTGGTCAGTTGACCTTCCGTGCACCAAACTCTAAAGTGCCAAAAGTCGGCGCTGATGCCAGTGTGGAAGAGCGTATCAACTATGTGTTGCAGTCTGAGATCAATCCAAGCCTAGCGGCGCATGGTGGTGATGTGCAATTGCTTGAATTGATTGATGAAGAAGGCGTTGGCTTGACTGCTGTATTAAAATTTGGGGGCGGTTGTCAAGGCTGTTCAGCGGTTGATATGACTTTGCGTCAAGGTGTTGAAGTGCAACTGAAACAGCAAATACCCGAGTTGACTCAAGTGATTGATGAGACCGATCATACTCGTACTGAAAACGCGTATTATAAATAAGAATGCTTTGATTAATAAAACCTAATCGGTGATTATAAGTACGAATAGGATGCTTGTTTTTTATTGCTTATGAATTTTTGTCATTAAGCGATGGATAATTTGCTATTCTTTTCATAAAGAAGTTGAGTTATGATTAACTCAGCTTTTTTTATGCCTATCGTTTAGCGATAGCTATTTTCATCACCAAGTATTTTTTGATAGCGAATAAATATATAGGAGCGCAATATGAGTGACGGACAACCAGCTAAGCAAAATAATCAACGCCTTGAAACCTTGGCGATTCATGCCGGATATACTGTAGAGCCGACCACCAAAGCGGTTGCCGTGCCCATTTATCATACCAGCTCATATGCCTTTGATAATACTCAGCATGGTGCAGACTTATTTGATTTAAAAGTCGCTGGCAACATTTATACCCGTATCATGAACCCGACCAATGCGGTACTAGAAGAGCGCGTTGCTGCGCTTGAGGGCGGTATCGGCGCGCTTGCTGTGGCTTCTGGTATGGCTGCCATCACTTATGCGATTCAAACCATTTGTGAAGCAGGCGACAATATCGTTGCGGTATCGACACTATATGGTGGTACTTATAATTTATTCGCTCATGCATTGCCACGCCAAGGTATCGAAGTTCGCTTCTTTGACCACAAAAACCCTGCCGCGATTCGTGATTTAATCGATGATAAGACCAAGATGGTCTTTGCGGAAAGTATTGGTAATCCACTAGGAAATATTATTGATATCCAAGCACTAAGTGATATCGCGCATGAATATGGCGTGCCAGTCGTGATTGATAGCACCGTTGCGACACCTGCACTATGTCGTCCATTTGAGTTTGGTGCGGATATTGTCATTCATTCATTGACCAAATATATGAGCGGTACCGGTACCTCGATTGGTGGCGCTATTGTCGATAGTGGTACTTTCCCTTGGGGCGATTACCCTGAACGTTTTCCGTTATTAAATACCCCAGATGCTAGCTATCATGGCGTAAACTTCGTCAAAGACGTTGGCGCTGCGGCATTTATCGCCCGTGCTCGTGTGGCACCGCTGCGAAATACTGGCGCAGCGTTAAGCCCGCTCAATGCCTTTAGTATTTTGCAAGGTTTACAGACGCTAGGTTTACGTATGGAGCGTCATGTTCAAAACGCACAAGCGGTTGCAGAGTATCTACGTGATCATGATAAAGTTGCTTGGGTAAAATATGCTGGTCTGCCTGACCATCCTGAGCATGAACTTGCCAAAAAATACATGAAAGGGACGCCATCTGCTATTTTGACTTTTGGGGTGAAAGGTGGTCTTGAAGCAGGCGCGCGCTTTATCGATGCACTGCAACTGATTACACGCTTGGTGAATATCGGTGATGCTAAATCACTAGCTTGTCATCCAGCAACGACCACCCATCGCCAGCTCAATGAGCAAGAGCTCGAAAAGGCAGGCGTCAGCATTGATATGGTTCGTTTATCAATTGGTATTGAGCATATCGAAGATATCAAAGCCGATTTAGAGCAAGCATTGGCTGCGGCTTAATTAAATAATAGTTTATAAAGCAGAAAGCCCATATCAAATCGATATGGGCTTTTTTATTTTCTAAGCTATCTAAACACTGCTAAGTATTAGGCTTCATTTTTTAAGCAGTCAGTACACGTTTGGCAATATTCTGATAATCTTCTGACGCTAAACGTGGACCGAGCTGTTGAATCACTTGCGCGGCAACTGCGCTGGCAAGACGACCACATTCTAGCAAACTATATTGCTGTGACAAAGCATATAGAAATGCGCCCGCATAGTTATCACCGGCACCATTGGTATCGATGACACTATCGACTGCTGGCGTAGGGATATCATGAATTTCAATGTCGGACTCATCATTTGGCTGATGTGCAATCACCGCACCATTAGCACCATCAGTGACTACTGCAATTTGGCAGTATTCAAGTAGCGCACGCGCCGCTGACTTGTATTCTTTTTCATCTGTAAATAAACGTGCCTCTTCACTATTGCAGAATATCACCGCAACTTTATTGCCGAGCATATTTAGCAAACCCTCTTTGGCGAATTTTACAACGGCTGGATCAGCAAAGCTAACGGCAATCTTGGCACCGTTTACAGTCGCTTGCTGACGCAATTGATCCATCGCTGGCTGAATACCTGCAGACATCGCAAGGTAGCCTTCCAAATACAACCACTCAGCTTGAGTTAACGCGTCAAAGTCAACGTTATCAGCGGTTATATCGCTTGAAGTACCTAGGAACGTCTGCATAGTACGCTCGCCATCTTCAGTTACAGCAACCACACATGAGCCGGTTACACCGCCTATATGAATGGACTGAGGTGAGGTGGCAACACCTGCTTCATGTAAGTCTTTTAAATAAAATTCACCTTGCTTATCGTCGCCCACGCGGCAGGCATAAAAAGGTTTACCGCCCAAACTTGAAAACGCATACATGGCATTGGCAGCTGAGCCGCCACCCGCTTGTTTTGATGGTTCTATTTCTGCCAGCTTAAAATATGCCAATAATTGCTGTTGTTCTTCAATACCTGCCAGCGTCATATTACCTTTAGTCAGGTCAGTTTCTTCTAGTGCAGCATCTGATAACAGATATTCGTGGTCAACCAAAGCATTACCTATCGCCATCACATCGTACATTGATTATCTCTCCTCAAAGAATTTATAACTGCGTCTGTTTGGTTATAATATCCAAAAATTATTATGCTTGTAGCTCAAGTAAGCGCTGATAGAGTGCATTCTTTTTGACACCGGTGATGTCAGCACCTAAAGCGGCAGCTTTTTTAACTGACAAATCCTCTAGCAGCCGTTGCAGTAATTTATCATGAATACTGATGTCATCATCGTCTTGGGCAACATTGGCTCCAGCGACTACCACCACTATTTCGCCGCGCTGCTGATTGTCATCCGCTTTAACAAATTCAACCAAAGCGCCAAGCGTACTCTTATTGACAGTCTCAAAGGTTTTGGTCAATTCACGGCAAAATGTGACCTCGCGTTCAGCACCAAATACAGTTGCCATATCTTCTAAACTGGCAATAATACGGTGCGGCGCTTCGTAAAATATTAGGGTTTCAGTGCGAGAGTGCAATGCTGCCAGCTGCTTTTGACGACCATGTGTTTTTGCTGGTAGAAAACCAATAAAGCTAAAGCGGTCTGAGGGCAATCCTGCAACAGACAGTGCGGCAATAGCAGCAGAGGCGCCAATAATAGGGGATACGCGAACGCCAGCAGCATGTGCTGCTTGTACCAATTGATAACCTGGGTCACTAATCAGTGGCGTGCCAGCATCACTAATCAACGCAACAGAATGACCTTGTTCAATCATCTCAATAATTTTGGGTGTTTGAATGGCGCTATTATGTTCATGATAAGCCCAAAGCTTATTATGACCTTTTTGTTTAGCCGTGCTATCAGAGTCGTTTTCGCCATCATTCTTATTATTGTGTACGGTTACCTCTTCAGTATCATCATCCTTATTACCTTTGGTGTTAATGCCAAAGTGTGACAACAGCTTACCTGAGGTGCGCGTATCTTCACAGGCAATGATAGCGACTTGCTTTAAGACGTCAATGGCATGCGGTGTCATGTCGCTCAGATTGCCAATCGGCGTGGCAACGATATATAGACAAGCTGGCATCGCGGTAGGGCTAGACATGAAAACCTCGGGTCATTAAGATAATAAATAAAGGGATATGGCGCACTGACTGATAAAACTGGCTAACAACATTAAAGGCAAAAATGCCTTATCAAATAAGGCTTAAGCACAGTGTAAAAAATCCTAGCAGTATCAACACGCGAAAGTGGTTAGTTTAGCATGATGTGCTATGATAATTCTGAAATGTTGAGCAGACTGATAGACGTCATGGCAAACGATAAACCTTTAATGCTAACCTCTCCAAAACAGCGCCAAGGTAGCCGATTTGAGCAGCGGGCGTGTGAGTTTTTGCAAGAGCGAGGGTTGATTTTGGTTGCGCAAAACTGGCAGCAGCCTAAAGTTGGCGAGCTTGATTTGGTGATGTTAGAAAAAGGACAAGCATGGTCGACACTGGTATTTGTGGAAGTACGGCAAAGACAGCACTCATATTTTGGTGATGCGGCTATCAGCGTCACAGCAGGCAAGCAACGTAAAATTATCAAAGCAGCGCGTCATTTTTTACAGCAAAACCCTCAATATCATGAATATGAATGTCGGTTTGATGTGATTGCTTATAATACAATGAATAAAAAAAATAAAAATGAAGCCAATATCACGTTGGACAATCAACCAAATCAACGGTTAAAAATTAATCAGCCTGAATGGCTGCAAGGCGCATTTATCGCGTCAGCTTGGTAATAAAACTTGTTCATGATTTATTTAAGCGTGGCTAATTTTATAATGTCAAAGCAAATTAAATTAAGTTGTCGTTACCAAAAGCCTAACTGTAAGCAGTAAAAGTTCAGTAGAGTAGCGGCACTAAAATAATTTTATTAAATCAGGTTTTTGTCATATTTGTTAAAATTACAAACATTGACTGTTGCTATTATTTATTATGAATACTCATGTACTAAAGAGGTAAATCATGACACAGATGAATCTGCGCACTGCTATTTTTGGCTCACCGCGCCGTAACGCGATAGGCATTATATTAATGTCGAGCATTGTCACGACTGGCTGTACGACCAATTATTTGACCAATAGTACAGAAGGTACTTATGGCGTGCCCATGACTGAGCGTACTATTCCGCAGCGTCTGCTTGATCGTAGTATTGAGCATACCGTCAAGATTAACGTTTATGGTTTGCAGGAAAATTTGCAGCAAACCAGTCGCATGAGTATTGATAGCTTTAATAGTATTGTATTACTGACCGGTGAAGTGCCGACTGAAACAATTAAGGCAGAAGTCAGTAAAGTCGTAGGCTCTATGCCAGATGTTCGTCAAGTCTATAATGAGTTGACAGTTGGTGCTTCAAAAGGCTATAGCCAAACTGTTCATGACGGTTATATCACGTCAAAGCTGATGGCAAAAACGGCCGCTGCTGATGGGGTGAAAGCGTCACAAATTAGAGCAGTGACCAATAATGGCGTGGTTTATATCATGGGTCGTATGACACCGACGCAGCAAAGCCATCTGATTGATATTGCCAATAGCACGGTTGGTGTTACAGAATTGGTACTACTGACTACTGTCGTCGATGATCGAGGCGTAAAGCTGGGTAACGATGACATCATGTATGAGGCCAATGCTGCAAATTCAGCCCATCCAACTAGAGTTGCAGTCGTGAATAACAGAGCAATATCTAATACCAGTGGTTCTATCGCAGCAGATGCGACTATCAGTGCCACACCTATTATAGTGACCGAAGATGGCTCACCAGTTACCGAGCCTTCATCCAGCCCTTACATTGACCTGTATCAAAACCCATAGATTGTAGTGAATTAGATGAGTGATTAATCTTGATAAGATATTGTTATCTAATGCTGATTTTATCTTAAAGTAGCCCAAATATCACTCACAAGAACACTAAATACCCATAACAGTAGAAGCACGATAAATTCCCTGTTATTCCGTAAAATATGTACAGTCAAAAAATATTAATCGCAAATATAGTTAATGCAGTGTAGGTAAGATTATAAATCTATAACTGACTGACATATAACAGGAATACTGCTATGAAGGCTTTAAATAATGATGTACAGCGACCTAAGGTAGGTATGTCCAAACTTGTACGTGTAGGGGTTACTACTGCGTTGGCAGTAGGCAGTATTGCGCTAGCGACGCAGCAAGCACAAGCGTTATCAGCGCTTGCTATCGTTAATGGTATTACTTCAAATGGCGGCATTGGGGTTAGTAAAGACATCCTGTATGGTGACGAGCCATTACAAGATTTGGATATTTACTATCCAAAACCTTTAGCGCAGGCTATGAAAACGAATACCACCATCAAACAAGATTATCCGATGGTGGTATTCGTCCATGGCGGCTCTTGGGAGAGTGGTAGTAAGGAAGAATATGCTTTTGTCGGGCAGAGTTTGGCGCAAGCAGGCTATGTGACTGCAGTGATTAATTATCGTAAAGCCCCTGAGCATGTCTATCCTGATTATGTGGAAGATACGGCGCAAGCGATTGCGTGGAGCTATAAAAATGCCAAGCGTTTCCATGCCAATCCAGAGCGTTTTGCAGTCGTTGGTCATTCTGCCGGAGCGTTTAACGCTGTTGCTGCGGTCGCCAATGAGGATTTTTTAAAGCCTTATGGTATTAAGCCAAAAGATATCACTGCAGTGATTGGTATTGCAGGTCCTTATAGTTATGACTTTCGTAAATTTAGTAGCGTCACCGCTTTTGCTGCCGACGCGACACCTGATGAGGTAATGCCAGATCGTCAGATCAAAGGGCAGCAGCCGCCGTATTTATTATTGACTGCTGAAAAAGACAAAGTTGTTTATGCAACCAATACCATCAAAATGACACAGGCTTTAAAAGCGGCAGGTGTTACCGTGCAGACAAGTGAAATTGCCGGTGCCAGTCATGCCACCAGTATTGGCGCGATGGCACCACCTCTACGCTGGGTCAATGATGTACGCGCACAAGTATTAAGTTATTTGGATAAAACCCTTAAATAAGGGTTGCAATTAATAAGTCCGACATGGATGTTGATTCTATTTTAGGCTAATAATGGTTAAGCATCGTTGTGTAAGACAGTGCTGTAAGATGGTCAAACTCTTGTTATAATGTCGTCACTTTACCTCTATACCCTATCTAAAACCTTAAGGCAGAATATTCTATGAGCATGAACGCTGACGATTTGATTGCATTTTTACAAACGCATTTTCCAGATGCCTTTATTCAAGCTGCCAATCAAGGAACTAAGTTTGATGTGCGTGTGGTTGATGCCAGTTTTGAGGGCAAACGCGCTGTGCAGCGTCAGCAAGCCGTTTATGCTTTGGTCAATGATAAAATCGCCAGTGGTGATATTCATGCGCTCAATATTCAAGCGTTAACGCCTGCTGAATGGGATGTTCAATCGCAAGGCTAGAGTAGGTTAAAGCTTTTTATTTACGACTGGATTGTTTATCACGAGCAAGTATTTTTGCCGCTAATAACCGATTCGGTTTTTCATTATTTTTATACTTATCGTTAGGTTGTCACCTTTATGGATCAATTTTTAATCACTGGTAGTAGTCGTATCGCAGGGGAAGTCACCATTTCAGGCGCTAAAAATGCCGCGTTGCCGTTGCTTGCGGCTATGATATTGGCTGAAACGCCGACGACATTGCACAATGTGCCATCGCTACAAGATGTGCGCACTTTGATTGAGTTGATTGGTGGCATGGGTATCAAAATCCAAAAGCAGGGTGATACCGTCACTTGCGATACCAAGAGTATCGATAATTTTTATGCGCCTTATGATTTGGTTAAAACCATGCGCGCCTCAATCTTAGTACTGGGTCCATTGTTGGCACGTTTTGGTGAGGCAGAAGTATCCTTGCCGGGTGGTTGTGCGATTGGTTCGCGCCCCGTTGATCAGCATCTTAAAGCCTTTGAAGCAATGGGTGCTAGTATTACAGTGGAAAACGGCTATGTAATTGCGCAAGCCCCAAAGGGCGGTAAGCTGTTAGGTTGTAAGTTCTCATTTGACATGGTGACGGTAGGCGGTACTGAAAACGTCATCATGGCAGCAGCACTTGCTAAAGGCACGACTGTTTTGGGCAACTGTGCACTTGAGCCAGAAGTGGTTGATTTGGCTAATATGCTGGTCGCAATGGGTGCTAAAATCAGTGGTATTGGTACAGCAACCATGACGATTGAAGGCGTTGAGCGTTTGCATGGCTGTGAGTATTCAGTCGTGCCAGACCGTATCGAAACAGGCTCTTACCTTGCCGGTGCCTTGATGACACGCGGTGATGTATTGACTAAGAATACTTCTGCGCTACTATTAACACCTGTGCTAGAAAAGTTTGAAGACATGGGTGCAATTATCACTACGGGTGATGATTGGATTCGCGCACAAATGAAAGGTCGACCAAAAGCGGTCGATATTCGTACCCAGCCGCATCCAGGTTTTCCAACGGATATGCAGGCACAGGTGATGGCGATAGCTTGTTTGGCTGATGGCACCAGCACTTTTATCGAAAATATCTTTGAGAACCGTTATATGCACGTCCCTGAACTTAATCGTTTGGGTGCCTCTATCCAAGTAGACGGTCATACGGCTGTGGTAAAAGGGGTTGAATGCTTTACAGCCGCACCTGTGATGGCGACTGATTTGCGTGCTTCGATGTCATTGGTAATGGCAGCCGCAACAGCAGAAGGCGAGAGCTTAATTGACCGCATTTACCATATCGACCGGGGCTATGAGCACGTTGAAGACAAATTGCGTGCGCTTGGTGTCAATATCGAGCGTATTAATAGCAACGATTAATATGGCTTGCTAAAAGTTATAACGCTAGTATTAACACTGGCGTTATAATCAAAATCAATTTTAAGCCTAGTGTAATATTAAAAATGGCCTTTGACGGCGACAACTTTCAGCACCATCAGCACACGGACCAGCGTCACTATGACTGAAGTAACCAACAGCTTACCAACCAGTGGTTTATTAAACGAAGTAAATGATGAGTTTTCAGGCTTAACACTGGCGTTATCCAAGGGTCGTATCTTAGAAGAGACGATGCCACTTTTGCGTGCCGCTGGCGTTGAATTATTGGAAGATCCTGAAGCCTCACGCAAGCTTATTTTTCCAACCTCAAATCCCAATGTCCGAGTATTAATTTTACGCGCAAGCGATGTGCCAACGTATGTTGAACACGGTGCAGCGGACTTTGGTGTGGCAGGTAAAGATGTTTTGCTTGAACATGGCGCCAATCATGTTTATGAATTATTAGATCTGAAGATTGCTCAGTGTAAGCTCATGACCGCTGGCGTAAAAGATGCACCTTTGCCAAACCGTCGCCTACGTATTGCCACCAAATACGTGAATGTTGCCCGTGCTTATTTTGCAAGTCAAGGACAGCAAGTTGATGTGATCAAGTTGTACGGCTCGATGGAACTTGCGCCCTTGGTTGGTTTAGGTGATTTGATAGTCGACGTCGTTGATACAGGCAATACCTTACGTGCGAATGGACTCGAAGCGCGCGATCATATCTGTGATGTCTCCTCCCGTCTTATCGTCAACCAAGTCAGTTATAAGCGCAAGTTTTCACTGCTTGAGCCGATATTAGATAGTTTTAAAAATAGTATCAGCAGTACTCCATAAATCAGTACATGATAAAAGCGTATCGTAGATTGATAATATCAAGTATGGTTATACAAAATTCCAAACCAGTTTAGCGCTCTAAGGAGAACATAGCGTGCTAAACTGGTTTTATTGTATTTGCATGTCAGCTAATAAAAGCACCGTATAGTCTGAATGTGATTACTATAAATAAGCTGGCATCTAAGCCCTTATATTATCCTTTTTACCGCCGTATTCATGCTCAAATATAGGACAAAGCCATGCGCCAATTAAGTACGCAAGACGCCGATTTTGACAGTCAGTTGACAGAACTGCTTGCTTTTGAAACCGTTAATGATGCCGATTTACTCAAAACGGTAGATGACATTATTAGTAAAGTGCGTCATGGCGGGGATAGTGTGGTGCTAGAATTGACGCAGCAGTTTGATCAACATCCAGCAACGACGATGAAGGCTTTAGAATTATCCAAAGAGGCACTTGCTGAAGCATTTGCCAATCTTGATGATGTCGTGAAAAGCGCTCTGACCACAGCAGCGACGCGCGTGCAGAGCTTTCATGAGCGCCAAGTACAAGAGTCATGGCAGTATGAAGATGAGTTCGGCAATCGTTTAGGTCAAAAGGTCACGCCGCTTGACCGTGTCGGCATTTATGTGCCGGGCGGTCTGGCATCTTATCCTTCTTCAGTATTAATGAACGCCATCCCTGCCAAAGTTGCTGGCGTCAAAGAAGTCATTATGGTTGTGCCAGCGCCAAAAGGTGTGCTCAATCCCTTGGTATTAGCGGCGGCGCATTTGGCACAAGTTGATCGCGTTTTTACTATTGGCGGTGCACAAGCAGTAGCGGCATTGGCATATGGTACTGAAACGATTCCGGCAGTAGATAAAATCACTGGACCGGGCAATAAATATGTTGCAGCCGCCAAACGCGCGGTATTTGGTCAAGTCGGTATCGATATGATTGCCGGACCTTCTGAGGTACTGGTTTATGCAGAAGGCACGGCGAAAGACTGTGCTGATTGGTTAGCGATGGATTTATTATCACAGGCAGAGCATGACCGTATTGCCCAAGCGATTTTTGTGACCACAAGTGAAAAACAGCTTAAAGAAGTCGCCATTGAAATTGAAAAAGCCTTGGCTGAATTACCCAAGGCAGATATCGCTCGTGATTCGCTAAAAAATCGTGGCGCGCTTATCTTGGTTAAAGACCGTGCAGAAGGCATGGCAGTTATCAATCGCGTTGCGCCTGAGCATTTGGAGCTGTCTGTTGATAATCCAGATGCGTTGCTTGGTAGTATTCGTCATGCAGGTGCTATCTTTATGGGACGTCATACGCCAGAGGCAATCGGTGACTACTGTGCAGGACCGAATCATGTGCTACCGACATCGGGTACAGCACGCTTTTCGTCACCGCTTGGCGTCTATGATTTTCAAAAGAAGTCATCTATTATTTATTGTAGTGAAGCGGGCAGTAAGCCTTTGGCTGAGACGGCAGATATTTTAGCGCAGCATGAGGACTTAGAAGCCCATGCGCTTTCAGCCCGTTATCGTTACCAGTCCTAATTTTCTCAAAAACAATTATTGGAATAACAGTTTTAGAAATAACCATTTCTGTGATTAATAGTAGGATAACTTATGAGTGAATCAAAGATAGATAACAGACTTTGGTCATCTAAAGCGCGTAATTTATCGCCGTATGTTCCTGGCGAGCAGCCCCAGCATGACGACTTGTGCAAGTTGAACACCAATGAAAATCCATTTCCGCCTTCACCAAAAGTAGGTGAGGCGATTATTAAAGTCTTAGCGCAGCAAGCGGATGATTTGCGCTTGTATCCTGCACCTGAGTCTGAAGAATTGCGCGGCGCATTGGCCACGCTTTATGATCTTGATATCAATCAAGTGTTCGTTGGTAATGGCTCAGATGAAGTATTGGCATTGGTATTTGCCAGCTTCTTCTTAAAAGAGCGCCCAATTTTAGCGCCTGATATTAGCTACAGCTTTTATCCCGTTTATGCCAATACCTTTGGTATAGAGCTTGTACAAATCCCATTAGAAGCAGATTTTAGTATCAGTCCTGATGCCTATCGTCGACCTTGCAGTGGTATCGTTATTGCCAATCCAAATGCGCCAACCGGTTTATTATTGTCGCTTGCTGATATCCGTAAGCTTGCAGGCGAGCACTCAAACTCAGTGATTGTGATTGATGAGGCGTATATTGATTTTGCTCAGCTAGAAGAGAGTAGTCCAGACGTAGAAGTATCAGCGGTTAGCCTTATTAATGAATTTGATAACTTGCTAGTTACCCAGACCTTTTCAAAATCGCGTTCGCTTGCCGGACTGCGTGTCGGTATGGCATTTGGTAATGCCTCTTTGATTGAAGCATTAACGCGTATGAAAAACAGCTTTAATAGCTATCCACTTGATAAGTTGGCACAAGCTGGTGCAACAGCTAGCGTCTTAGATGTTGAATACTTTGAGAAAACCCGCCAGCAGGTCATTGATTTGCGTACATCGTTGACGGTTGAGTTGACGGCCTTAGGTTATGATGTACTGCCATCACATGCCAACTTTGTCTTTGCGCGTCCTCATGATGGTGCTGCCAGTCAAGTAGCAGAAGTATTACGTGAGCAAGGTATCATTGTTCGTCATTTTGATAAGCCGCGTATTAATGAGTATTTGCGCATTACGATTGGCACCGCTGCCCAGAACGAGCGTTTAATTGATGCGTTAAAAGCGCTACAAACTGTAGCGGATGTCGAGGCAAATTAATACCTAGCTCAACTATAGTACTAAAACAATATTTCATAAGTAATAAAAAGAGCCTGCTCACATGATGTTAGCAGGCTCTTTTGCGCCGCTTTAAGCTGTTTTCGAATATAAAGCTCAGTGGTTGGCTGTATTAGCAAGGACAGATAATAGGTTGCCGACTTTATCTAGGCACTCCTGATATTCAGCATCGCAGTCAGAGGCAACGGTAATACCTCCGCCTGCCCATAAACTGACTTGTTTAGTATTGTCTGTTGTGCTGGTTGTTTGTAGTGTGCGAATCAGTACATTCCACTGACCGCTACCATCAAAGTTCATATAGCCCATGGTGCCACAATAAGCACTACGCGGTGCCCCTTCCAATTCTGCAATAATCTCTACCGCCCGTTTCTTTGGTGTGCCAGTAATTGATCCTGCAGGCAAACTGCCAAATAAGACGCTTAAGGGATGAGTATCTGTCTTGAGCTCGGCGGTAATGGTGCTGACCATATGATGTACATTACTAAAGCTCTCAATCGCAAATAGCTGTGGCACTTTTACGCTACCGATTTTGGCGTATTTACCCAAGTCATTACGTAACAAATCCACAATCATAACGTTTTCTGCACGGTCTTTTTCGCTGTTGATTAACTGCTGCTTGTAGTAATTATCTTGTTCGATTGTTAAGCCGCGCGGCATGGTTCCTTTGATTGGCTTGGTACGTATATGATGCTTGCCAGTCTCAATATCTTTGCTAAAGGTAAAAAATAATTCCGGCGAACAGCTTAATAATTCAAACTGATGGTTTGATGTATTTACTTTACCTTCATGATTATAGCTATCAATGGCTATATATCCTGCAAAAGGTGCTTGGGTATTAGCATTCAAAGCAGGTAAATAGTCAATGAGGCTTGTGACTGAATTATCTTCATAAGCGCTTAAATAGCCACTCCATGCTTGGGTTAAATTAATCTGATAACAATCGCCTTGTTGCAAATAATTTTGCGTTTGATGGAACGCCTGCTGATAGTGTCGTTTGCTCCACTGAGCTTCTAGTAATAAAGGCGGCGTTTTACAGGAGTATTTTTTAGTGACATTCTCATTCGATAGTTGATTATCCAAACTATTTAAATAAGATGTTAGCACTCTGATTAGTGCATTTGTATCCTGCTGGACTGAGCTGCTGTCAGGGTTATTATCATTATTTACCTTTAACTGCCAACTGCTTTGACTGTCTGAATCAGCGGTTAAGTAAATATCATAATGCCCCAATAACGCGCACGGCTGTGCTGCCATCTCTATATTAACGGTTGGACTGAGTTCATGAGCACTAATGTCATAACTGATAAAACCTATTAAGCCGTGCTGATAACTTGGTTGTTGATCGACGTCTTTAGTTGAGAACGAGCCGTTACCGTGAATGCCATCTATTTCATGAGCCCGACTGTAAGTAATTAATTCCTCTTGCCAGTCGCTATAACTCATATAGCTTGTAGCCGCACTATCACTGGAATTACTATAAAGGTGAACATGCCCACGCCGTGTTTTCTCGATTTTACAAAGGTTTCCCTGTTTAGTAGCATGCAGCGTGTCATTAGTCACAGGATAAACGCACCAGCTCGTCTTTGGTAATAAGCCAATCACAGGTCGCCCATCATTATTGAGCCAAACCAATTGCCAGTTTGCTTTGCTATTTTGTTCTAACAAATGTCGTTGCAGGTGCGGCATTAATTCGGCAGCAGATAAGTCACCAAAACGCCAGCTAGTTTTGCTAGCTGGCGGTAGGGCAGAATCTGTCTGCACAGTGGTATGAGTATCTATTACAACCATAGTTTAAGCGTCAAACTTTTTGATGATTAGTGTTGCATTGGTACCGCCAAAGCCAAAGCTATTGCTCATAAGAGTTTCAAGCTCAACATCGCGTTTTTCAGTGACGATATCAAAGCCTTTGGCAGCCGGATCTAATTCTGTAATATTGATACTTGGTGCAATAAAGCTGTCTTGTAACATCAGTAAGCAATAAATCAGCTCTTGTGCACCAACCGCACCTAAGCTATGACCTGTCATAGACTTAGTCGAGCTAATAGCAGGCACTTTACTGATATCGTTATCAAATACTTTAGCAATGGCTTTAAGCTCAGTGATGTCACCAAGTGGCGTACTGGTACCATGGCTATTGATATAATCGACGCTTTCTAAACCAGCTTCAGCAAGTGCTAGCTTCATGCAACGTACTGCGCCTTCACCGCTTGGCGCGACCATTTCTGCGCCATCAGAGCTGGCACCATAACCGACAATTTCAGCCAAAATATTGGCACCGCGTGCTTGGGCATGCTCAAGACTTTCAACGACTACCATCGCGCCACCTGCCGCGATAACAAAACCGTCACGGTCTTTATCATAAGCTTTTGAGGCAAGCTCTGGGGTACCGTTGTATTGAGTGCTGACAGCGCCCATGGCATCAAACATACAAGACTGAGTCCAATGTTCTGCTTCACTACCACCAGCGAGTATCACATCTGCTTTACCCAATTGAATAAGCTCGGCAGCATGACCGATACAATGCGTTGACGTGGCACAAGCCGAGGTTAATGAGTATGAGATACCTTGGATTTTTAGACCAGTAGCGAGCGCCGCCGATACTGAGCTGCCCATTGTTTTTGGTACAGCCATTGCACCAACGCCGCGTAACCCTTTTTCTCGCATGGCGTCTATTGCATTGGCGATATTTTCTGTTGACGCGCCGCCAGAGCTTGCGACCACGCCCACACGCGGATTGTTATTGATGGTTTCTAAAGAGAGTCCAGCGTGCTCAATTGCACTTAACGCACTGACATAAGCATATAGGCTTGCGTCACTAAAAAACCGTTTTAGTTTGCGGTCAATAGCTGAGGTATCAAGCTCTGAGTGATCAATACTGCCGCTGACGTGTGATTTGAACTCGTGCTCAGCATAAGATTCGTTGAACGTGATGCCAGAGCGACCTTGTTTAAGAGCCTCTGTGACAGTAGCCAAATCATGTCCGATACAAGAGACAATCCCTGCTCCAGTGATAACAACGCGGCGCATACAATATTCCTTATTAGTAACGATTTTTTTGATAATTACTTTTAATCATCGTTTTAAAATATCTGCTTCTACCATATCACTTCATCTCTATCTGTCTTTGATAATATAATGTGTTGTTATATCAAGGCATTTAAGTGCTAACAGCGGACGCTAACGTTATCATGGATTCATAGAGAGTTGAGAGAAATAGAGTGCAGGTAAATAATGGTACAAGTGTACTTTGAATTATGGCATATGATACCGTATCGAGGTGGCAAAATGTTTGAGTAAATGCAAAATAATAATAAAATAGGGCTTATCAGCAACAATGGTTATTCTATAGTTTTATGCAGTTTGTTATTAAGAAGCAAACAATAAGGGCGATGCATGCCATGGTACAAGCTTCTTTAATATGAGCCAATGTAATAGATATACTATGATGGTTAAGTTGTTATCGATAAATGACACTTTTAGATACAAAAGGGCTGATAGCGATAACATTGTTCGCACTGACACTCACAATAGGGGTTCGCTAGAATGGCAAACAGCGTATTATTATAAAAAGGGTGTTAGAGCAGCATTTTAACAATGGTGATTTAACACTTAGTACTTTAACTATATTACTTTATAACAAACATCATATTAAGGATATCAAGATGGGAAAGCGTAGCACTTTATCGAAAGGTATTAGTATGGTTGGCTCTTTTACGCGTGGCAATCTAGAGCGTATGGGTGCCATGATTGATAGCGCGAATGCAAAAACTGGCAAACCGCGTCAATTTAAAGCGGTGAACTTAGGCGATGAAGATTACCAACAAGATTTGTTCCGTGAGCAAACGTTAAAAGCCACTCAGCAGTTATTGGGCACACGCTTTGCTGCTTATGGTAAATATGCCAAAAAAGTGGTACCGAACAGCTTCTTTGAGTCGACCGTTGATGGCGCTTTTGCTCAAATTGCTAAGCTTGCCGACAACTGGAGTCAGATTGATTTACCGAATCAGCATCGCTTTGCCAATATTGTGAGCTTAGACGACGAGCAGCGTTACGCGTTAGCGACCGATATTGCCAATCAAAACCGTGCATTAGCGACGCTTGGCGGTGTTACAGGTTTGGCAGGTTTGCCGGGCTTGCTTGCGGATACATTATGGTTATTGTTGGTTTCTCTACGCACCGTTTATCAATTGGGCGCTGTTTATAATAAGCCGTTGACTGGTAAGCAAGGCGTCAAAATGGCCTATGAGTTACTTGCCAATGCAGATCTCAGCAAAATGCAAGAGAAGCAAGCATTGCTGGCAGGTATTGGTATTGGTAACGGTTTACTGGATAGCGCCCAAAGCAGCGGTTTACACAATGAGCTCAAAAACTTAGGCTTGCAGAATAAAAAAGTTAATTTTTACGCAGAGCAAGTGGACAGTATTGCTAGTCAGGTCGGTGTTGATTTGGATCAAATTAACTTAACATGGATACGCCGATTCCTACCAGCCACTGCCGTTATCGTTGGTATGCGCTATAACAGTCAGCTGATTGATGAGGTCATTGGCGTTGCTCAAGCAACTTTTGCGCCAGAAGCTAAGCTTGCCAATCGCGCTATTACTGATGACAGTAGCAGCGAAGTAAAGGTTAGTAAGGCAACGGGCAGCACTGAGCAGAAAGAAAAAGAATCAAAAGATGCAGCATCAAAAAACATAAAGTCAGACGCTAATGCTGCAAAAGAGGATGCAAAAGATACTCAGAAAAAAGCTGACGATAAAGAAAACGATGTTGATACTACAGCTGACGAAAAGAAAGTCGACAGCACCAAGAATGATAAGCAGAGTAGTGTAGTTAAATCTTCTGACAGCCAAACAAAAAAAGCCGCTGCTAAGTCGAGTAAATAATAAGCCATTAAGGTTTATTGATTACTTCGTTTTAGAATATTAAAGCTCTACGTATTTGCTATTTATCTTTAATGTTGGCGATATCGGCTTACTTCTATTGAAAATTAAACCGATATCGCCATATAGCTCAGGTAAATGACTGTTTTTTATCTCTAAATATCTTATCTAAATGATGTAAGCATCTACTTTTGATACCGTATTTAGTTAGCTGTTTTTTCGGTTATGCCGTTAAAAACAGATAAAGTGGTATAGTAGTAGACCGAATACATATCTATCCGCTGCTGTAAAGTCCAACTGCTCATAAGTGGTTGAAATAGCAGCAACAAGTCTTTATAATACACTGTCCTAAAAATGGGTGTGCCAAAATCTGTCGTTAAAGTCAGATGGATGGTGCGTTTCCCTATTTTTTTGTTTTTTACCAAACGGGAGAAGGATGCCTCATGGCAACAACTAACCAATTGATTCGTAAAGGTCGCAAAACCATCAAGGAAAAGTCAAAAGTTCCTGCGTTGGAAGCGTGCCCACAACGCCGTGGTGTATGTACTCGCGTATATACTACTACCCCTAAAAAACCTAACTCAGCCATGCGTAAAGTATGTCGTGTACGTTTGACTTCAGGTTATGAAGTATCAAGCTACATCGGCGGCGAAGGTCATAACCTACAAGAGCACAGTGTTGTTCTTATCCGTGGTGGTCGTGTAAAAGATCTACCAGGTGTACGTTATCACACTGTTCGTGGTGCACTAGATTGCGCAGGCGTTAAAGACCGTAAGCAAGGTCGTTCTAAATATGGTGCTAAGAAACCTAAAGTTTAATAACTAACCGTTATTAAATGAGTTTCTTTGTATCAAACATTAACTGTGCATGGGTCTGATGTGAGTAATTTTTGACCAAATGAGTCATTAACCTTTATCACACACCGCCATGCAGTAAGGCTGACTGACAACTCGATATAACGCCATCCAATATTAATTGGTGCGAGATTGTGAATGTCAGACACTCCTGAAGAAAAGGATATTTATTATGCCAAGACGTCGCGTCGTTGCTACCCGTGAGATCCTACCGGATCCTAAGTTTGGTAGCCAAACTGTTGCAAAATTCATCAACCATGTCATGAGTCATGGTAAAAAATCTACTGCTGAGCGTATCGTTTACGGTGCACTTGAGACAGTAAGCCAAAAGCGTAACATCGAAGATCCAGTTTCTTTCTTTGAAGAAGTATTGGAAAATGTTCGCCCAATGGTTGAAGTAAAAGCTCGCCGTGTTGGTGGTGCAACCTACCAAGTGCCAATGGAAGTACGCCCCTCCCGTCGTACCGCCTTGGCTATGCGTTGGTTAGCTGAAGCTGCTGCAAAGCGTTCTGAGAAATCAATGGCTTTGCGTTTAGCTGGCGAATTGAATGATGCTGCTGATGGCAAAGGTAATGCTATGAAGAAGCGTGACGAAGTTCACCGCATGGCAGATGCTAACAAAGCATTCTCTCATTACCGTTTCTAAGCTACTCTTAATTAAGCTGTTCTTTTAAATATAGCTTTTTGGAAGTAGTTTTGGATGACTGGTGTATGCCAGTCATCTAGATATAATTTATTTATTCTATTGATTGTCGCCATTGTTAATAAATGATTTGCTTGTAATTATTGAAAGATAATAACAGACATACTCATTTCAGATGGCGGACATCTGTCAAGATGCTGTTCTGAAAAGGGATGCTATTCTGTAAAGAAAGTCTCCTGAGTTTGATGCCGCACTATTCTTAGTAGTTACTCTTTTTTGCCCGTATTAGGTTCAATGATTAGTAATATTGCAGGGCTGAATGGCTTTGTCATAGAGTAGAGGTAGAGACACAACACATTAATATATACACGAATTTCCCTAGGAAAACACTATGGCTCGTAAAACTCCCCTAAAGCGCTATCGCAATATTGGTATCTCTGCGCACATTGATGCTGGTAAAACGACCACTACTGAACGTGTTTTGTTCTATACCGGTGTTAGCCACAAGATTGGTGAAGTACATGATGGCGCAGCCACTATGGACTGGATGGAGCAAGAACAAGAGCGTGGTATTACTATCACCTCAGCGGCGACAACTTGTTTTTGGTCAGGTATGGCAAAACAGTTTGACGAACACCGTATCAATATCATTGACACCCCAGGTCACGTTGACTTCACGATTGAAGTTGAACGTTCTATGCGTGTTCTTGATGGCGCTTGCATGGTTTACTGTGCAGTAGGCGGCGTTCAGCCACAGTCTGAAACCGTATGGCGTCAGGCAAACAAATATAAAGTTCCACGTCTTGCATTCATTAACAAAATGGATCGCGTTGGCGCTGATTTCTACCGCGTAGTAGAACAGATTAAAACTCGTCTAGGCGGCAAGCCAGTGCCATTGGTTATCCCAATTGGTAAAGAAGACGACTTTGAAGGCGTTGTAGATCTAGTAACGATGAAAGCCATCTATTGGGACGAAGCGTCTCAAGGCATGGAATATGATGAACGTAAAATCCCAGCAGAACTACAAGAAAAAGCGGAAGAATATCGTGAGTATCTAGTAGAAAGCGCTGCTGAAGCGACTGAAGAATTGATGAACGAGTATCTTGAGAACGGTGAATTAACTGTTGATCAAATTAACTCTGCTATTCGCCAGTTGACTATTGATAACGAAATCATTCCACTTCTTTGTGGTACTGCCTTTAAAAACAAAGGTGTACAGAAGATGTTGGACGCTGTTATTCAGTATCTTCCTGCACCAATGGATGTACCTGCTATTAAAGGTATCCTTGATGACAAAGATGAATCTGAAGGCACTCGTGAAGCATCAGACGAAGCACCGTTCTCAGCTTTAGCATTCAAAATCATGAATGACAAGTTCGTTGGTAACTTAACCTTCGTTCGTGTTTATTCAGGTGTTCTAAAGCAAGGCAGCAGCGTTTATAACCCAGTTAAAATGAAACGTGAGCGTGTTGGCCGTATCGTACAGATGATGGCAAACTCTCAAGAAGAATTGCAAGAAATCCGTACTGGTGATATCGCAGCCTTGGTTGGCATGAAAGATGTAACCACTGGTGATACGTTGTGTGACGAGCAAAATGTTATTACGCTTGAACGTATGGAATTCCCAGATCCAGTTATCAGTCTAGCGGTTGAACCTAAAACCAAAGCTGACCAAGAAAAAATGTCAATCGCTTTAGGTCGTTTGGCGAAAGAAGATCCATCGTTCCGTGTACATACTGACGAAGAATCTGGTCAGACTATCATCAGTGGTATGGGTGAGCTGCATCTTGAGATTCTTGTTGACCGTATGAAGCGTGAGTTTGGTGTTGAAGCTAACATCGGCGCACCTCAGGTTGCTTATCGCGAAACGATTCGTAACACGGTTGAGCAAGAAGGCAAATTCGTACGTCAGACTGGTGGTCGTGGTAAATTCGGTCACGTTTGGTTACGTCTTGAGCCTATGGATCCAGCTGGCGATGTTCTTTATGAATTTAAAGAAGAAGTTGTTGGTGGTACGGTACCAAAAGAATTCCACGGTGCGGTTGATAAAGGTATTCAAGAGCGCATGAAAAACGGCGTACTTGCAGGTTACCCAATCGTTGGCGTAAAAGCGACCTTGTATGATGGTTCTTACCATGATGTTGACTCGGATGAGTTATCATTTAAAATGGCTGGTTCTATCGCATTCCGTAAAGGCTTCATGGCTGCAAACCCAACGCTACTTGAGCCAGTGATGAAAGTAGAAGTTGAAACACCTGAAGACTATATGGGCGATATCATGGGCGATCTTAACCGTCGTCGTGGTATGGTTCAAGGTATGGAAGACTTACCTGGCGGCACTAAGCAGATTCGTGCTGAAGTACCATTAGCGGAAATGTTTGGCTATGCCACACAAATGCGTTCAATGTCACAGGGCCGTGCAACTTACTCTATGGAATTCCAAAAGTACGCTGAAATTCCAAAATCAGTTGCAGAAGCTATCATCTCTAAATTCAACAATAAAGATGATGACGAATAAGCAAAAATCTATCGATAATGGCAATATAGGACATATCTTTATATTGTCAGTAGATAATCGAGCAATAATTGGTTAAAAGACTTGTTATTGCTCGTGATTTTCTTATAATATCTGCACATTAGTATGTGCACCCTTTTAACAGTTATCTTAATGTGGTCAGTATTCACTTAATTACTTTATATAAATTAAGCAGTTGACCCTAAAAAAAGAGGAAATACCCATGGCAAAGGCCAAGTTTGAACGTCTAAAACCACATGTTAACGTCGGTACCATCGGACACGTTGACCACGGTAAAACCACCCTTACCGCTGCAATCGCAACCGT
>Ga0114916_1000198_pt1 | contig 45030 bp, 34 predicted proteins | sample MalvirAntarct_66_FD_83501 | JGI IMG/M metagenome (GOLD analysis project Ga0114916, IMG submission 83501) | Marine viral communities from the Global Malaspina Expedition - Malaspina viral metaG Antarct_66 | ecosystem: Environmental > Aquatic > Marine > Oceanic | place: West Anvers Island... | reverse complement strand
ACCGAGAGGGAATGTGCGATTTTAATTTAAATGATCGTTGTTTGTCAGTTAGTTGCAAACAAGTCCCTGCCTGCTGGGGTCAGGTTAATTCTTTATTCTAACAGCGCAGCGGTCTTGATACTTTATCGGACAACAATGATCTAAATAACCTCTTCAAAAAATTCCTTCCCTTTTTTCAAGGGAAGGTGGATTTAAGCGCAGCAAAGCGCTTAAAGACGGAAGGGTCAAGTTGACTTCACAATTATATAAAAATCTCGGTCGAAAGGATTTAAATATCTATAACTCACTTATATTCTGACCAAAAAAAAATCGTTTACTCTCCGAAAAGACTAAACGATTACAGTGATTGGTTAGTTAAATTCAGAATTTAATAATCACTTTTTATGATTGTAAGTGTCTAATATAAGAATTAATCTCCAATTTTCGACACCATTTCTTGTATGCAATTATTGATTTAATGTCGCGATTTTTGCTAGGTGATTTTTTTATAATCCCATAGAATGCCTATAGGTGTCAAACGAAGTTGAATATGGACATTCGTAACGGCTGTGGCCCCAATATACTTGAAATATATTATCTTTTCAACTTTGTCCATTTCACACCGACTTATGACACCATGGTAATTCTGGTTATTGAAACTTTTTCGAATCATGAAATGATGCTATAAATACGTTATTTCTATAGTTAAGGCGCGCTTTGTTCGCACTAGGGCCTTGGTCGTTTCCACAGGGCTAAAAAGTTTCTAGTTGCAAGACCTATAGTTTCGGCTTAAGTTTCTATTTTTATCATCTTCAAAACAAACTTTTAATTTAAAACCTACCCTTTCTTGTACAAATCACCAACAATGAAGGCTAGGAAAATAATACCTTAACATTCACTATGAAACTATTGCATACTTCAGACTGGCATATAGGGAAACAGTTGCATAAGATTGATTTGGCACCTGATCTCGATCTGTTCTTTGATTGGTTGTTAAACACCATCAAAGCAGAAGAGATTGATGTGTTATTAGTTTCGGGCGATGTCTTTGATCAAGCTAATCCTTCGCAGGCTGCACTTAGTCAATATTACCGATTTTTGATGCAGATGATTGGGACCGATTGTAAAATCATTCTTACCGGCGGAAATCACGATTCTGCATCTGTTTTAAATGCTCCAAAAGACATCCTGAAGTTTTTAAATATTGAGGTCATTGGTGGCGCTCCTGAAACAGCAGATGAGGTGTTTTTTACCTTTACTAAAGGCCAAGAAAAAGTGGTCATTGCTGGGGTGCCTTTTTTAAGGGATAAGGATATTCGGAAATCCGTTGCAGGGGAAACCTATAGCGATAAAATTGAGCAGATAAGAGCAGGGATTCAGACTTATTTTTCAGGAATCAATACCCATTATAAGGCACATTACCAAGACCATTGTTTTATTGTGATGGGCCATTTATACGTACAGGGCGCACAAGTGTCAGACAGTATGCGAGACATCCAAATTGGGAACCAGGCTGGGGTTGCCGGAACTGTTTTTGGCGACGAGCCTCACTATGTTGCATTGGGTCATATTCACAAACCCTATGCGGTTTCCAATAATGTCCACTATTCGGGTTCTCCTGTCTGTTTGAGTTTTAGCGAAAAAGAGGAAGTTAAGCAAGTAAATATTGTTTCAGTGACGGGGAAACAAGTCGATGTGACCATTGTTCCGATCCCCAAGTTTAGAAATTTAGTGGCCTTTCAGGGTACTTTAGAAGCCGTCAAAAGTCAGTTACAGGACTATCAAGCCCAAACGACATTGCAGTCGTTAGCTGAAATCATTGTCAATGAACCTCACGAAAATGTGGAGCTGAGGCGTGATCTAGACGAATTGCTCGAAACCCATACCAATCCGCATCTCATGATCATCAAATCAAAACTGAATTTCGCCAATAAAATCCGTGGTGCTTCAGAGGCTTTTGAGCCCGGTGTCAGTGTTGCCGATGTGAGTCCGATGGACATGTTTGAAAAACGTTTGGAATTGGACGGGCATCAGGAGAATGCTGAAGATTTAAAAAATGCCTTTCGTCAAATTTTGGAAGAACTTAACTTGTAGAATATGAAAATCAGTAAAATCAGTTTTAAGAATATCCATTCGCTCCGTGGTGAACACCATATTGATTTCTTGTTCGGACCTTTGGCAGAAAGTGGTTTGTTTGCGATTACCGGGCCTACAGGTTCAGGAAAATCGACCTTGTTGGATGTCATCACCTTGGCGCTTTATAATAAGGTACCCCGAATTGGGGCCATCAGTAAATCGGTGATTGATGGCGAGGGCGGCATCATGACTCGAAATATGCAGGATTGTTATGCGGAAGTGGAATACATCGTCAAAGGAAAGACTTACCGTTCGCATTGGTCTATAGAACGGAATCGAAACGATAATCTCAACGATAGGAAGCAAGAGATTACTGAAGTGGCTACAGGAACTATTATCGAGAGTGGCAAAGCGGCAGTTCCACTTAAAAATGAGGCGTTAATTGGGCTGAGTTATGATCAGTTTGTGAAAGCCATGGTGTTATCTCAAGGGCAATTCAGTAAATTGTTACAGGCCAATAGGGATGAGCGCAATAAACTGCTCGAAGATATTACCGGTGCTAAGGACTATAGAGCTATTGGTGCAGCGGTATTCAAAAAATACAAAACTACTGCGGATGCTGTTAAAGAACAGGCCATCCGTCTGGGCGAGATAGAATTGCTGCCAGAAGAAGTGCATAAAGCATTAATAGGTCAAGAAAAAGAATTGACTGCAGGGAAGCTCAGGCAGAAGCAAGCGCTAGACCTTCTTAAAACCGAAATTGACCATCGTAAAATCATTGTTAAGCAGCAGGATGTTTTGAGTGCCAACCAGAAACAGGATCAAAATTTGACCAGGGCTCACGAAGATTTTAAAAAGGAGGAGCTTCTGTTGCAACAGCACTCCAAATATGTAGGACACAGCACTCTTATTGCGAAATTTGAACAAACAGATAAATCTTTTCTAGAACTTTCAGCCGACCTTAAAAAGCAAACGGCCATCAAGGAAGCGGTTTTTAATGAGAAAATCGGCTTACTCGAAAACGCGTCCTTACTTTTGGGTAAAAAAGTAGAAGACAGTCAGTTTATTGCAGATTTGAATACGTTAAGAAAAGAGGTTGCCGCGTTAAAGGAACAGGAAAATTTGGCGGCTGCCCAAGCCGACCTTTTCGAGAAACAAATAAAATCACTTCTTGCTGAGGTAAATCATGGCACGCAAAGAATTGTGTTTAATGTGCATCCACAAGAATTCCAAAAATCCATTCAGCCAGTTGAAGATAAAGTGCAGCAGTTTTTAACCGCCCATCGCATTGCTCATGAGGAGCAATTGGTTAAAAAAGAAGAGCACTCCAAAGAAAAATATAAAATGGTGGCCGATTTGAAACTAGCATATTCCAATTATCAGCTCGAACTGAACAACAAAAGCTCAAAAGAAGAAGAACTAAAAAATAGTAAAGGGTTAGTTGATACATATCAAAGTCAACTTAAAAAATTAGAGGAAGATTTAAAACCATTAGAATCAGAAGTGGAGCAATTGATCAAAGCGGAAGACACGCGCAAACAACATCAAAGTTTAGAAGCGCATAGAGCCACGTTAAAAGATGGCGAGGCTTGCCCATTATGCGGTGCGTTGGAGCATCCTTTTGCAACTGGGCAACCATCTTATCATATGCAAGCGGATGCCTTAAAAACCAAGCAGGAGTTATTAATGACGAAACGTGAGTTGAAAATTTCGACAGAAGCGCATTTAAAAACAGAGAAAGGCAAGGTTGATACTTTAAATGCCGTCCTCATTGCACTTTCTAAAGCCCTGGAGCCTAAATATGAAATAATTAAAGCCTTATGCACCAAACTTGGCATTGCTAGTATTAAAGATAACCAAGCCCTTATGACATTGGAAACAGCTGTGCAAGCCGACTTACACCTGATAGAACAGTTGAAGAAAGCCTTTACATTAAGAAAAGTGTTGGCTAATTTAAAGCAGGCTACAGCACAGTGGATTAAAAGTTCAGAACTCAAATCTAAAATGCAAACGGAGCGAAAACGATTGTATGCGGCAGATGACTGTGACCATAAGGTGAACGGGTTGCTAAATACTTGGACGCGAACCCTAGAAAAAATCGAACATAACAAGCTAACGCTTTTAGAGTTAGAAATGAAAGTAAAAACGGTTTCAAAAGAACGAGGAGATTTTGAGAATCAGTTGAAACTTATCTTGAAAAACGAAGGGATTGAGAGTGTGCTCCAATTAAAAACATTAATCCTTACAGAAAAGCAGGCGGAAGAAATTCGCAAGAAAAAACAAGAATTGCAATTGCAGCAAGAGCGCTTGAAAATTGAAAGGGATACTGCTCAAAAAGAGATAGATACCTATAAGCTTTTGGTGAAAAGTATAGCGCCCATTTCAGAACTTCAAGCCGCTTATACCAAACAGGAGGAAGCCTTTAGCAGTTTAAATGAACGGATAGGTGCCATAAAAACCAAATTGGAAGCCAATCAGAAGGCCACTGAAAAACAAGCTGCTCTTAAAGAGATTTTAAAAGGCCTTAAAAAGGAGGAGTCTTTGTGGAAAACCATGAACAGTCTGATTGGGGACGCCCATGGCAAACGTTTTTCGAACTTTGTGCAAGATCTCACGCTCGAACAATTGATTGGGTATACCAACCTCCGTTTACAAGATTTAAGTGACCGTTATCGGGTTGATATTCCAACGGCCGCAGAAGCGGATAAAAATGATTCATTAAAAGTGTTCGACAGTCATCAGGGTGATGCCCGGCGCTCCATTAATACGCTTTCTGGAGGGGAAACGTTTATGGTGAGTTTGGCCATGGCTTTTGCCTTATCGGATTTGGCGGCTAAAAATGTCAAAATAGAATCCATTTTTATCGACGAAGGATTTGGAACTTTAGACCCTGACACCTTAAATCAGGCCATTACTATCTTAGAAAAAATGCAAAACGAAGGGGATAAATCCATAGGGGTCATCTCTCATGTGGAAGCCTTAAAAGAACGTATTTCGACACAAATTAGATTAGAAAAAACCGGTACAGGGTATAGTACTATTCAAATTGTCTAAACGTTTAGCCTTCAGGTAATGGAGGCGTATCAAATTGGTTAAAATAATTGTAAAACTGACGACGCGTTCTTTTTCATCGTAATTAATTTGTATTCTTGCAGGTTGAATCTTTTTTGACTATGGAACAAAACGACAAATCCGATAGCTCGCCCTACAGAGTGCCTCTAAAGCCAATTGATGAGGACTCAGCACACCAGCCGGTGACCTCTGATGATGTTACGGGATCGACACCAAAAGTTGGTGATATGACTTTTGCCGAACGCTGGAAGACCAGCCGGTTTTGGCTGGTACGGGCCACTTATCATGTGGGTTTTTCAATATGGGCAGTAGTAATAGGGATTGGAGCAGTGATTGCCTGGATCATTGCCATGTTATTCATATAATGCTTCAAATGCCATTACAAATTTTACGATGGTATGCGCTCGTTTCGTTTGGTGTTTTTCTGGGAGTTCAGGGTTTAAAACAGCTTGCTATAAACAGTCCAAAATGGGTGTTCAATCATCTAAATGATTTCCTTCTCATCCCATTAGTGGCCACATTTGCATTGCATGTAGTTTGGTTTCTAAAAAAGGATACCTGTATTCGCCTAAATGTCTTTACCGTTTTTAGTTTAGTATTGCTATTTTCTGTGGTGTTTGAATGGTATTTGCCAAATCAGTCCTACAGATACACTGCTGATAGTTATGACCTGCTCGCATATACCTTAGGAGGTGTCGTATTTTTTCTACTTCAAAAAGTTGACTGATCTTTCGGTAATATCAGTATGCCTATAATAAATCTTGCCTTTCATCCCCATTATTTTCTTAATAACGAAATATGAAACTATAGTTAGTGAGTTCTGTTTTTGTACCATTTTATTTATTTAATTTTGTGCAAATTGTTATAGGGTGTTGCACTTAAGCGCGAAAAGAGTTTTGTTATTAGTTTTTGGAGCTATTTTTAGTGTCTTCCTCTTATTAATGTATCTTCATAGAAATGAGAAACCCCACGATGAAGCGAAAACAGTATATATAAAGGAGGACGGCAAAGGCTTTAAAGTTTATAGAAATGGAGCCTATTTTAAAATTAAAGGCGCGACTGGACGTGAATATTTGAAAGATTTAGCAGAAATTGGAGGCAATACCATTCGTATTTACGATTTTAATAACATTGAAAGTATTTTAAACGAGGCGCACCAAAACAATTTGGCCGTTATTGTTGATATTCCTTTATCAAAATATACTGATGGTGATAATTTTTATTCCGATGAAGTACAAATTAGTAGGTATCGCGATACCATCAAAAAATTGGTGAACACCTACAAGCACCATCCTGCTTTATTATTTTGGAATTTAGGCAATGAACTCGACTATCCTCTGGTTTTTAGAAAAAATGATTTTATAAATACATTCAATAATTTTATTGAAGTCATTCAGACTGAAGATCCAAACCATCCCGTCGGCACGAGTATTATTCCTTCCCGAACCCAAACCTTAAGCATCCATCTGCATTCGCCACAGCTAGATTTTATAGGGTTTAACGCCTTCGGAAATTTAAATACAGTGAAACCGCTAATTGAAAAATTAGACTATATTACTAACGTGTTGCCCTATTATATCAGTGAATATGCAAATAACGGTCCGTGGGAGGAAGAAACGACCTTGTGGTCAGTGCCCATAGAACAGACCAGTACCAAAAAAGCAGAACAATATATGGCTTATTATAAGTCTTCCATTTTAAAAGATTCTGCTTCAATGGGCGATTTAGTGTTTTTCTGGGGCCAAAAGCAGGAGCATACCCACACTTGGTTCAGCATTTTTGATGACGAGGGACGGAAATCGCAAATCTTTTACAACCTCAAAAGCATGTGGGGAAAGCAGACAGATCCAAACGATTGGCCACCCCAAATTAAGTACATGCTTATTGACCATCAAGGTGCGAAGGATACTTTGGTGTATCAGTCTCAGGATGTTAAAACCGCCCAGATTATTTTTGACTCTGAAATAGACAGTACCTTTCAATTTAAATGGGAAATTTATAAGGAAGGATGGAATTATGAGCCTCAAAAGAAAGAAAAGAGGCCAGACCGCATCCCTATGGAGGTCCTACTTCAAAAAGAAAATTCAATTACATTTTGTATTCCAGAAAAAGAAGGTCCTTATCGATTATTCGGTTACGCTTATGATCAAAAAGGAAATTTTGCTACTACTAATACGCCTTTCTACGTGTTAAATAAATGAATGACCATAATTTAATATCCAGTCCAACAAAAAAAGAAAGCTTTATCCTCCGCACAATTATTGTTATTGCGCTGTTGAGTATTGCAAATTTCTTTTATTGGTTTCTCCAACCTGACTTGATTGAGACGCCATTTTTATTTGTGCTCCTAACCATGGTTATTGTTTTTGATACCTTACGGGTTATATATATCTGGTACCATTATTGGAATATAAGCGTTCCCAAGCCGCCGCATGGCAAAAGTCATTTCACAGTAGACGTACTCACCACTTATTTTCCCGGAGAGCCTTATGCCATGACTACTCAAACGCTCTTGGCTATTAAAGCAATTAGGTATCCTCATACGACCTATTTATGTGATGAAGCCGATGATGCATTTTTAAAGAATTTCTGTAAAGAACACGGTATTGTACATGTTACCCGATCGCATAGGGTTGATGCCAAAGCAGGAAACATTAACAATGCGCTTCTTCAGGCCACCGGCGATCTCTGTCTGATTCTAGATCCTGACCACATTCCGAAACCTGATTTCTTAGATGAAATTGTACCTTATTTTGCAGAGGATAGCATTGGTTATGTGCAAACGGTACAGGCGTATTACAATGTGGAAGAATCATATGTAGCAGAAGGTGCGGCCCAACAGACCTTTCATTTTTATGGCCCTATGATGATGTCCATGAATTCATACGGCACCGTTAATGCCATTGGTGCAAACTGTGTATTCAGACGTAAAGCATTAGATAGTATTGGGGGTCATGCTGCAGGGCTATCTGAAGATATGCATACGGCCATGCAATTGCATGCGAAAGGTTGGAAATCCGCTTATGTGCCCAAAGTATTTACCAAGGGCTTGGTGCCTGCAACCTTGACTGCATATTATATGCAACAGTTAAAATGGTCAAGAGGGACTCTGGAATTATTCTTTTCCGTGTACCCTAAACTATTTAAGAGTTTTAGTTGGAGGCAAAAACTCCATTATGGCATTTTGCCTTTACATTATTTATCGGGACTATTTTTCTTTATCGGTTTTTTAATTCCTATAATTTCCTTAGTTAATGCTTCTTTGCCGTGGCGTGGTAATGTGATCCGTTTTGGACTCATCTACATCCCGTAGTCATGTCCATCTTATGTATCCGTATTTATGTGCAAAAATGGGTGATGCACAAAAGTGAGCGCGGGATCCATATACAAGGCGGATTATTACTGATGTGCTCCTGGTGGGTATTTACGTTGGGGGCGCTTTACACGCTGATTAGGAAAAAAGTACCTTACCTACCCACTCCCAAAGATGATAGGGAAGTCACCAATTTTAAAATCGTCATTCCCAATTTAATTGTTGGAATTATATCAATATTGGCTGTAGTTTATGGCTTGACTATCGACTTTACACCTTTCTCTATCGTCATGTCCGGCTTTGCACTCCTCAACGCGTTTATAATGTTTTATACATTGGTGTTTGCTTATCAGGAAAATGCAAAAATACCTGTCCCAAGCCCTGAAGACGATAAAAAATATAAGAAAACGACAAGGAATAGGGTGTTTAAGATTTTCAGTGAATCTGCGCTGGCAATCGTACTTCTCACCGTAGTGAGCTCCGCAGGATTTCAATATTATGGTGATTATGTAAAATGGGCTGGGGTGACGCCACAAAAAGTAGAACAGCATCCCATCAACTATATCGGAATTTTTGCGCCTATACAAGATAATGGATTGACGGATATGAAGGAGGCAAAACGTATTTCTAAAATGGTGGATAATGAATTTAACTTAATTTCCCTATACCTGGCTTGGGATAAAAATTTTGAAGATAGTTTTCCAACGGGATTAATTGATTCTATTTACGCACAACAGTCCACACCCGTCATCACATGGGAACCTTGGGTGAATACATTTGAGGACGAGGTGAAGGATGAACATCTCTTTAACCTAATTAATACTGGTTATTTTGATAGGTATATCGCCCGGTTTGCGAAAACGCTAAAAGCGCTTGATAAACCCATATTTTTAAGGTTTGCGCATGAATTTGATAACCCGTTTTACCCTTGGTATCTGGAGGGGAATGAGGCGGCAGCCCAATATAAAGCAGCTTGGGTCCACACCTATGAGATTTTCAAAAAACAAGGAGCAGATAACGTGATATGGATTTGGAACCCGTGGAAATCCAAAAACATCGCCTCCTATTATCCAGGAGAAGCCTATGTGGATTGGATTGGCGTGAATGCTTTAAATTATGGGAATTTAAATAACGACGGGCAGTGGCGTGAATTTGAAGAATTGTACCAACCTTTTCATGATGAAATTCAAAAATTACCGCCAACCCCTATCATCATTTCAGAATTTGGTACCTTAAATAATAATGCAGAAGAAAGTGCCTCAGATTGGATTGACCGTGCGGTTTCGGCCATAGAGTCAAATTTTAAGGAGATTAAATCCATCATCTATTTTAACAGTCAAGTGGACAATAACTGGCCTACCGGCGAAAAACCCGGCGACTATTTGGATTGGTCCATCCCTTCTAGTCAAACCGAAATTAATTTATTCGCCAACACAACGGTTCCTGATTATATCCCCACTGCTCTACAAACTATTCAAACTATTCAAACCATTCTGCCAGCATCCAAAAAACGAACATTGATATTGGAGCCCATCAAAGGCATTAATATAAAGCAAGGCCAAAATTGGGAAAACGATTATCATGTGTTAAATCGGAACAAACTGGAAGCTGATTTCCAAAACCTCAAAGATTTAGGGTTAAACACCATAAAGTATCAGTCCAATTCGATATACGATTATAACGTTATGAAAATCAGTAGGGAATTAGGGTTGCAGGTATCCTATAGTTTTTGGATTCCCGAAAACATCGATTTCATGATAGATTCAGTAAGAATTAGAACCCTTAAATCTGATATTCTAAAAGCGGTCAAAGCTCACAAAGATACAGATCATATCATCTCCTGGCATATTGAAAACGATGTCCAATTCAGTCAAAATAATTTTTTCCACAAGCCATCTTTGCTGTATCAAAATAGAGCCTATCTATTGTGGTTAAAGGATCTAGCGGCAAAATTGAAAACAATAGATTCCAAACGACCGTTGATTGTGGATGTAGAAGTCAATCCTTTAGCGATATATCACATCAATCATTTATTGGCCAACATTAAAGACATTGATGCCATTGGATTAGTTGTAAAGGATGGACTACTTTTAGATGAGGTTACGCACTATCTACAACAAATTGATATGCCGTATCTCTTTAGTGAAGTGGAAGGCAATCAATTGAAGACAGACCAGGTTGTAGGGGATCAACCCTCCTTCTTCATTACCTCTTGGCAGGATAAACACGAAAGCAATAAACTCGACTTTTCGGGAATTGTAGACAGAAAAGGCCGCTATAAAGCATCTTATTTCTCATTAAAGTCACAGCTTCTAAACAAACCACAACAGGTCACTCTACCCGCGGTAAACATCTTAAAACCTTCCCGCTTAATTTATGATGACAACACCCACATGTTTTACGCCATGCTCTACGACCCTAAAAAAGGTTGGCAAGTAGCGACGGATGACTCGGATTTTAAGTACGAATGGTCTTTGGTAAAGTGCGACGCCTATGGAAATTACCTGGCTATTAAAGCTTTGGGGACCACTCCAAATATAGACGTAAAAATTCCCAAAAACCATACCTATTATAAGTTGCACCTCACGATTATAAAAGGTAATGCCATTGCCACGGCTATCACCAATTTAAATACACCTTTAGTGGTAAAGTAACACCTGAAAGCTGGCGATTTTTTAAAATCGGTTACCGCTCAACATAAAAAGCGGTAATTTTTAAGAATAATTCCCTAGTTTTAAAGGTCCTTATTAATGCTTAGCTCAGGACTTTTAAAAGTATCAGGACATTCCTAAAAAACACTACAACATTTTTATAATTTATTCTACTATGTTAAAACTAAAATCCTCCCTTCAAATTTTTGCCAGTCTGTTATTTGGCGTACTGATGTTCAGTTGCACCACCACAAAAAAAGCAGTTGCCCATACACCCCCTCAGCCTGCCGTGCAGATTATTCCCAAACCGCAGGTCTTAACTATTGCTCAAGGCGTGTTTGAGGTTCCGAAACTGAGTACGGTGGCATATGCTGCAACTTCTCAGAAAACTGCTGATATGCTGAAGACTATGCTAGCCTCAATTGGTATAAAAAGCGAATTGAGAGCGAATTCTAATGGTGGTCATTTTAAATTGGTGCAAGATACAAATTTGACCCAGCTAGGGGAAGAAGGCTATAGTTTGGATATTACTGCCAACGGCGTCACTATTAAGGCTGCCGGAGAAACCGGATGGTTTTACGGCATCCAAACCTTAAGTCAACTTTTGCCGGTAGGGGTAGAGACCAATCCATCACAGGATGCTAAAGTTTACCTGCCCCAACTGCAAATACAAGATGTGCCAAAATACAGTTGGCGAGGCAATATGATCGATTTGGCCCGGAGCTTTTTTGGGGTTGACTATTTAAAAGCGCATATGGACCGGATGGCGCTCTATAAAATGAACCGTCTTCACCTGCATTTAACCGATGATCAGGGATGGCGATTGGAACTCAAGAGCAAACCGCTGCTATCCCAAATTGGTGGCCAAAGCGCAGTTAAAGAGGGAAGATCTGGATTTCTCACCACTGAAGACTATAAAGAATTGCAAACCTATGCTAAAGAAAGACATATTGTAATTATCCCAGAAATCGATTTGCCAGGACATATTTATGCGGCTTTAGTGGCCTACCCGGAACTCAATTGTGAGGATTTTACCAATTTAAATCCTAATATGGCCACTCCACCTGACTTTTATGATGGTTACAAAGTGGGATGGAGCAAATTATGCCTAACTGACCCTAAAATTTATGATTTTGTTGCAGAAATCCTGCAAGAAGTCTCAGAACTTACGGAAGGTCCGTGGGTACACATTGGAGGCGATGAAATTGACGACGACCTTTACGAAACCTTTGTGGTAAAAGCCGATTCTATGATCAGAAGTTACGGAAAAGTGCCTATTGGTTGGGAAGAAATGTCTAAAGCTGATGTGAGTGAAACCTTTATCAGTCAGCGTTGGAATGGGAAGACTACTCCAAAACACCAATCGAAGGTCATTGAATCGATCTGTACCAGTTTTTACTTTGACCATGCCAACGTTACGGGGCAGGAGAAAACTAACAATTGGTGTCAGAAATCAGGCGTATCTTTAGAAGATGTCTATCATTTTAATGACAAAGAGGACGAAATCATTGGGGTAGAAGCACCCGTGTGGACAGAGTTAGTCTTGACCGATGCTATGTTGGATAACCGTCTGTGGCCACGACTGATGGCAGTAGCTGAAATTGGTTGGTCGGCCTCACACGACGATTTTGAGGATTTCACCAATCGGTTGAGAGCTCACCAATCGCGTTTGGACGCTTTAAACATTGCGTATTATCCATTACCGGAACCAATCAAATAAACAATCTTTGAGGTTTTAAATCGGCATCAATGAACACGCCTTTCTGATCTTGGCTATTGATGCCGATTTTTCTTTGAAATTTTAATAATCTAGAAACAACCCTTAGAAAATTCTGAGACTTCTAATGCGTGTTTGGTGCTAAAAAGTCGCATAACAGCCTCTAAACTGTTCACAAAATTAGCAGTTTGTTAACATTTTCGTAACTTTTTCTGCAAAGTTCATAATTTTTTCTTAATATTATCTTATAATTGCTGTCTGTACAACTTTGTATTTTCAGAAGTATGGACGTAATCACTACAACGATGTAATTAATAGATTTAAATTATGGAAAAACGCTTACTCTTAATTTTACTCTGCTTTATTGGATTTCAGGCCTATGCCCAAGAGCGGATTTTGACCGGAAAGGTCATAGACAAGAACGGAATGCCTGTTGTTGGCGCCTCTGTCTACGTAAAGGACAGCAACAAAGGCGCTGTAACGGATTTGGATGGTGAATTCAGTTTTGGTGCTCCGGCTAACAATGCTGCAGTTTTAGTAATATCATCCATCGGATTTGTAACCCAAGAAATTAGCCTTGGTGCAAATTCAAATTTTAACGTCACACTTCTCGAAGATCTGGAGGGTCTAGATGAAGTAGTAGTCACCGCATTGGGTATTAAAAGGGAGAAAAAAGCCCTGGGTTACGCGGTCACCGAAATTAAAGGTGCCGTGATTGCAGAAACCCAACGTGAAAACTTTATTAATGGTTTAGCGGGCCGCGTTGCGGGGGTAGAAGTCAATAGTACTTCTGGTCTTCCAGGCTCATCTTCTTCTATCGTTATTAGAGGGATCAGTTCATTAAGTGGTAACAACCAACCCTTATTTGTGGTAGATGGGTTGCCTATCAGTAACAACACGACCTCAACGTCTGTGTTTGCGTCTTCCCTGAACGGTGCAACTTCTTTTGAAAACAGAGGTATCGATTTCACAAACAGAGGAGCGGACATCAATCCTGAAGATATTGAGTCAGTTACCGTCCTAAAAGGTCCGGAAGCGGCAGCACTTTACGGAATTGAAGCGGCATCGGGTGCCATTGTCATCACTACAAAAAGAGGTAAAGCGGGCAAAACCCGAATCGATTATAGCAACAGCTTTAGGGTTGATAAAATTGTCGAGTATCCTGAAATTCAGCAAGTCTATGACAGAGGTGCTAACGGTTACACCAACGAAGGGAACGAAGAATTGTATTATTTTGGAGAACCTTACCCAGCAGGGACACAATTTTATGATAACGTCGGAAACTTCTTCAATAATGCCTATTCCCAAAAACACAACATTTCTTTTTCTGGGGGTAGCGAGGCTACACAATACAGAGTGTCTGCGTCCCATACGGATGCGGAAGGATTTGTACCGACAACAGGCTTGGAGAAATTGAACATTTCGTCTTCTATCACTACTGAGTTAAATCGGTTTATTTCTGCTGATGTGGCCTTCGATTATACCCGTTCCGATAACGATCAAACCTTTAGAGGTTCCGGCGGTCCATTGCTGCATTTATTATTGTGGCCTTCTACCGATGATGCCAGTAACTATTTAACCCCTGGTGGCGATCGTAGAGATTATGCTGATTATTCCAATGCTGTGGAGAATCCTTTCTTTAACGTCAACAAGAATATTTTGAACTCTCTAACTGATCGTTATAAGCTCAACACTCAAATTACCGTGACCCCATTTAATTGGTTAAAATTTGTAGGACAGGTTGGTGTGGATTACTATACGACCAAAAATACTATTGTGAGACATCCACAATCCAATTCCGGAAAGGATTTTGGTGGAATTTTTGATCAGGCCTTAAGCACGACCAGAAACCTTACCTTCCAATATTACGGACAAATAACGCCTCCAAAGTTATTAAATGACAAATTGGTGACGGATATTAAAATAGGTAGTTCAGTATATGATTATAACACATTTAGTGCTGCGGCTGGAGGTCAGGATTTTCAAGCGCCAGATTTATGGTCCATTAACAATACCGATTTAAGCACGCACAGAGCGTTCAACAATTTGACTGAACGTCGATTGGTGGGTGCCTTTGCCAGTGTAAATGCAAGTTATGACAACATGTTATTCTTAACCTTAACCGGAAGAAATGACTGGAGTTCTACCTTACCGGTTAAAAACAATTCCTTCTTTTATCCTTCTGCAGGATTAAGTTTTATTTTTACGGAACTTGATGCCTTTAAAGGCGAAAACAACGTGTTGACTTACGGAAAGTTGAGAGCTTCTGTAGCTCAGGTAGGTAAAGATGCCAATCCGTACAGCATCCGTCCGTTCTACACCAACGCCTTAACCACTGGTGGCGGATTTAGATATGGATTTACTGGTCCGAGTTTAGACTTGAAGCCAGAGATGACCACATCTTACGAGTATGGAATTGAACTTAAATTCTTTAAAAATAGATTAGGGATCGACGCCACCTATTTCAACAAAAAATCAGTGGATCAAATTGTGCAAAACCTCAGACTTAGTTATGCAACGGGGTTTGTATTGATGACCTTTAATGCTGGAGAAATCCAAAACGAAGGCATTGAGCTGCAGTTGAACGCCACACCAATTTTAAATGATAATTTTTCTTGGGATATTTTGGCCAACTTCACCCAAAACTGGAGTGAGCTTGTAAAACTTCCTGGTGATGTGACAGAATTCTACAACTCCGATACTTGGTTATACGGAAACGTTCGTGTAGGATCGAGAGTTGGTGGTCCATTAACCACGTTTACGGGATATGATTTCCAAAGAAACGACAATGGCGATGTCTTGATCAATCCATCAAACGGCTTACCACTTCAGGATACAAGTGAATGGGTAGTTGTTGGAGATAGAAACCCAGATTTTACAGTTGGGGTAACCAATACATTTAGATACAAAAACTTTTCACTTAATTTTCTATTGGATTTTAGAGTGGGCGGAGATGTTTACAATGCCACCGAACATTACTTAACCACACGAGGTTTAAGCAAGCGTACTTTGGACAGAGAAGTGCCACGTATTGTAACCGGCGTTTTAAAGGACGGGAATGAGAATACGGTCAATCCTACAGGAAATAACATTCCAATTGACCTGTATCGCAATTCAAGTTACTGGTCTTCTATCTATCCTCATAACAGTTTTATCGAAAAAGATATCAACTGGGTGCGTTTAAGAGATGTGACCTTTAGCTACAATTTGCCATCAAGCTTTTTAGACAGCACTAAGTTTTTAAGAACAGCTAGCGTATTTGTTACAGGTACCGATTTGTTTTTATTGACTAACTATTCTGGTCTAGATCCGGTGGCAAACGGAAACTCGGCTGCCGTTGGCGGTGCTGGAGGTGCAGGTTTAGATTATGGTAACTTCCCGTTGCCTAGAGGATTGAATTTTGGAATGAGAGTTGGATTTTAAATTAAGAGAGCGATGAAAAAAATACTATACACATGTTTAATGATTGCCGGCACACTGACATTTTCAGGTTGTGACGAATATTTAGACGTCAATACAAACCCTAACGGTCCGGATGCCCTATTGCAACCTGAACTGTTTTTACCACAAATCCAGTCTGAATTGGCAGTTGCCATTCAGTGGGACGGTAGGTTTACCGGATTTTACACCCAAAACTGGGCGTACACTTCAGGGCAATCCTATTCGTTAAACCTGCACAGCAATCCACTTTCGGATTCTTATGCACAGTTATGGAGAGCCATTTACTGGAGTATGGGCTATAATCTATCTGACATGATAGAGAGTGGACTCAAAAATGAAAAGTATGATTTTGCTGGAGTAGGTTATATTTTAAGAGCCTACGGATGGCAAATGTTAACAGATTATCACGGACCGGTCATTGTTACGGAAGCGTTTGATTCAGATAAGCGGGTCTTTAACTATGATGATGAAGCGACGGTTTATGCAGAAATTCAGCGACTATTGGCTTTAGGAATTGAGCAACTGGAGCGCACAGACGGCTTAAGTCCGGCAGATTCCGGATTGCGTGATGCTGACCTTATTTACAATGGCGATCGCGACAAATGGAAAAAATTCGCTTACGGGTTATTAGCTATCAATGCGCACCGTCTGACCAACAAAATTTCTTACAATGCCGATGAGGTGATTGGCTATGTTGACAAAGCCCTTTCTGGCAACCAAGATGATGCGAGCATTCGCTTTGAAGGTACCGTAAGTGCCAACACCAATTTCTTCGGACCATTGCGAGGAAATATTGGCTACTACCGTCAAACCAAATTTATGGTCGGGCTATTGGATGGTACCAATCCGGAGTTGACAGACCCGAGTTTAATTGGCACAGATCCTTTGGAAGAAAATAGCGAAGCTCATTTAAAAGACCCAAGAATCACCGCCATGATGGCACCATCACCAGATGGTCAATACAGAGGTATTTCACCTATGGATGGGATTAACGAATGGTCTGCAGCTGAAGCTGATCTCGTTCCGAAAAACTTCTGGAATGAGGTAGGCTATAAAGGTACCACCCCGTCGCCACAAATTTATTTCTTTAATAACGATGCACGTTTCCCATTAATGACATATGCCCAATTGCAGTTTATTAAATCAGAGGCAGCGTTTTTGTCCAACAAAAAAGATGTGGCTTTGATGGCGTATCAAGAAGGTGTCAAATCACATATGGAATTCGCCAAACAATTTGCACCAGACGCAGGCTTATTTGAAGCGCGTAAAGCAGTGTATTTGGAAAGTGAAGAACTGTTTCCGTCTACAACCAGCGAATTGACCTTATCAAAAATCATGTTGCAAAAATACATCGCCACCTGGGGGTGGGGCTTTTTTGAAACTTGGTCAGATATGAGACGTTACCATTACGACATTGATGCGGCTGAACCTGTTTATGCAGGGTTTGAGTTGCCAGATCCATTGTACCTGAGTAACAACGGCAATCCAGCCTACCGCGCACGTCCTAGATATAATTCGGAATACATGTGGAACAAGGATGCGCTAGAAGTTTTGGGCGCCTATGAAGAAGATTATCACACTTACGAAACTTGGTTTAGTAAACCTGAATAATTAAAATATTATGAGAAAAACAATCAATACATTAATAACACTTTGTGTAGTAAGTGTCTTATTTACTGCATGTGACGAGAATGCGATTCCCGAAATTACGGAACCGGTTTCTGATACTGCCACCTATGTTAAGTTTTTTCTGCACGCAGAAGATGCGCCTGAGGTAAACTTCTATTTGGATGATCAAAAAGTGTCCTCCGTGGGCTCATCAACGTCTGATGAATTACAGGGTAATAAATACGGATCTGTATTCCCTAGTAACGCCTATGCGATTGTGCCCTCTGGGAGCCTCAATTTATATGCGAGAGATTTAGATGGAAATGTGATTGCTACAAATGCTGTGACTTTGGATGCGGATAAGCATTATTCCGCTTATTTAGGTGGGTCTACGGATAGTTACGAAGTATTTCTTATTGAAGATCCCTTACCACCGTTAGATAATGTGAAAATCTACTGGAGGTTTGTCAACACCATGTCTGGTATTCCGTTTGCGGTTGATGCTTACGCGGTTAAAGCGGCCGTCGCTGCAACCGATGATGCTCCGGCGCAACCCGTTCAGATCATCAACTTGGGGAAAGGAATTAACTATAAGCAAGCCGGCGAGTACCAAGAATTGGCCACAGGAAAATATAACTTTAGAATATTTGAATCCGGAACGGAATATGACGTAGAAACATCTACGCCTTTTATCCAAAATACGGTGACGGTAGCGAGTAAAGGTCGTGTGTACTCTACGCAAATTAGAGGCACTTACAAACCAACGCCTACTTCAAAAAACATCGATTACTGGAGAGAACGTTAATACCCTATTTATGAATTAATTTTTAAGGAAGAGTCACGTCATGTGCCTCTTCCTTTGTTTATAACGCAGGTGATTTTCAAAGCGTTCTTCTTAAAATAATAGCAATTAATTTATAACATCATGTCCATCATCAAAACATCCACCTGGGTAGCCTTGTTCTCTTTTGTTATGCTGAGCGCTTGTAAAGCACCGCAATCCATCACGGCCCCCCGACATACGGCTGTAAAGCAGCAGAACACTCCTGAAGTTATGCGCGAATTTAGGGCAGCCTGGATTGCCACGGTCGCCAATATTAATTGGCCAAGTCAACCCGGTTTGACCACCCAAGAACAGCAAGATGAGGCAATTGTCTTATTGGACCTTTTAAAGGACCACAATTACAATGCGGTTATTTTTCAGGCTCGGCCCCAAGCCGACGCGATGTATGAAAGCAGTTTAGAACCTTGGTCATATTTTTTAACGGGCGAAATTGGCCAAGCACCGGAACCGTATTACGATCCGCTTAATTTCTGGATCACCGCTGCTCACGATAGAGGGTTGGAATTGCACGTGTGGTTGAATCCGTATCGGGCACATCATTTTGATGGCGGCGAGGTGACTGAAAATTCGCTAGCCCAAAAGCATCCTGAGTTTATAGTGCCCTTGAAAAACGGCATGTGGTGGATGGATCCTTCCAAGAAAGCCACCCAAGACCATTCGGCCGCAGTGGTGATGGATTTGGTACAGCGTTACGATATTGATGGCATTCACTTTGACGATTATTTTTATCCGTATGCGTCTTATAATGATGGCATGGATTTTCCTGATGCGGAGAGTTACCAAGCTTATTTAAAATCTGGAGGTAGGCTAGAGAAAGCGGATTGGCGGAGAGCCGCTGTCAACACTTTTGTAGAGCGCGTTTACACGGAGATTAAAGCTGAAAAGCCCAGCGTCAAATTTGGGATCAGCCCATTCGGAATCTGGAGACCTGGGCATCCGGCATCTATCGCAGGCATGGATCAGTACAATGAATTGTATGCGGATGCAAAGCTATGGCTTAACCGAGGGTGGATAGATTATTTTACCCCGCAATTGTATTGGAAAATCAATCAATCAGCCCAGAGTTTTCCAGTATTATTGGGGTGGTGGGAAAGTGAAAACACGCTCAACCGTCACTTATGGCCAGGGATGAGCTTGTATTCCGGTGGCGGTGCAACTGGGATTGATGAAGTGATCAATCAAATCATGATTACCCGAGGGATGGTCCCTGAAAGTAAAGGCTCAGTGCATTGGAGTATTAAGCCTTTACAAACACATCCTGAACTCGCGCAATCTTTGTTGGATGGGCCCTACAAACAGCAAGCCTTGGTTCCGGCAAGTCCGTGGTTGGACCGTACTGTGCCCCCTTCACCAAAAGTCACCACTACAAAAATTGGCGAAAATGTAATGATTTCATGGTCGTCCGTCAAATCAAATGAGGTGTTTAACTGGGTGGTATTTTATAAATATGGACAGCGTTGGAATTATAAGATTTTAAATCGGGCGCAGCGACATACAGAACTTCCGTTGTTTGCGGACCGTGTTGAAAAAAAGAATCCGTTAACCGCCGTGGGCGTGGTTGCGGTGAGTCGGACCGGGAATCAAAGTGTATTTGAGGAGATTGTAATTCCCGCGGCTGTAGAAAACAACAAGAATTAAGTAGACCACTTAAGGGAATACTCCTTGTTGTTTTATTGGAAATAGCTCTTTCGATTTTTAACCGTAGGTTTACAATAAAAAAGAGGTCAGCACCACGATGCTGACCTCTTTTTTTAATAACGCTTAAAAATAATTTTGGTAAGTCTACAAATATTTTTTATAAAGATTGTTCAGCACTTTTAAATCATAGTCGGTAAGCGTGTCGTTGACTTCAGTTTGGATAAAATGCAGTTTAAAGGCTTTGATCGCTGCCGGTAAATTACTGACGTCGTACCCAATGATTTTGAGCGCCACTTCTGGAGCCACATCGAGTAAAACGGGTGTTTTAAGTGCCTGCGGGGCGGCAACGTTTACGGAATCATTACCAAGCGTCAAAACGTCTTGAGGGATGTTGGTATTCACCACGCCGCTATCGGAAACGGGTTGTGCAGGAACGTCCAAAATGTCATCATACCATAAGCCAAAACCTTCTTCAGCGAGCTTTTTCCAAGGAAAGGTTTTATTAGGGTCATTTTTCCGAGTCGGAGCAATGTCTGCATGACCTATAAAATTGGCTGTTGGGATTTTATATTTTTCCTTGAGATCCGTCAATAATTCGAGCAAACTTTGAATCTGCAGTGGTGAAAATTCGGTGAAGCCATTATTGTCCAATTCGATGCCAATAGAGGCCGAATTGATATCTGTGTTAGAACCCCATTGGCCATTGCCGCCGTGCCAAGCGCGGTAGAGATCGTTGAGCATATGGTAAATCTCCCCATTAGCGCCAATTACATAATGAGAGCTCACTTGTGTACGAGGTAAGGTGAAGGTTTTTAAGGTGTGTTCAACAGAATCTTGAGCCGTATGATGGATGACTACCAAATTAGGCCGTCTTAAACTAAAATTAGTCGTGCCCACCCAGGTATCGGCATATTTTTTAGCACTGGCGGTGCCCGGTTGGGGTGGCGGAATGGTCGCCAATTCTTTGCCCAGTGTTTTAGCCTGTTTTTTATGATCTCTATTGGTTGGCGCGTACGGATTACTAGCACAGGATAGAACTAGAAAAGCGGTAGCGGCCAATAATATTATGGAATTGGGTGTTTTCATGAAGAGTTTTAAGTTTTAAAATGATGAAGGATTAATGATGTGATGCGGTCAAAATTTGCACGCCCTAATTTAGAACTTTTTATTGAAGTTACCTTGCGTTAGGGCAGGTCTTCTAGGTTTTTGATGACGAAAAAATGATTTTGAGTTCGTGTAGGTGTGTCCGTCAGTGCCTTCTGATTTTTTAGGTGATAAAAGCTGTAACAGGAGGTATCGAATTTGCTAAAGGAATTACATTAAAAAGAATGATCGGTCAGTACCTGGTAGTAAATTTTAAGGTGTACTCATGTACGTGGTACGCAGTAATGGGCCCTAAACTGTACAAGTTTGCCGCAACCCAAGCAGCTCTGCGCGGTAGAGTTTTCAATTTGCCCTGAAAACCCACACCACAAAAAAGGGCTGGCACTCGCCCCGACCATTCCGCCTCGCGGCTAATCTTTTAATACGGTCAGCCAGTTGGCTTCTTGAATCTTACTGTCAATTTCTCGAAACGCGCGCCCGGTTTGATCCATCTCAGCTTGTAATTTTTTTATGTCGATAGTCGTTTTCAGGTTGGCCTCACCGCTATTGTTAATTTGGGCAGCGTAACGGATCGTTCTGAGTTGTTCCGAAAGCATTTTTAAGCTGTCCCGTTTGGCTAGGGCTTCCATCAGCATGCCTTCACCTTCGATAGGAGTGCTGTTATTGGTCTTGTTGATGCGGACCACTAAAATTTCCAAATCCTGTATCGCTTTTCTTAACTGTGCCAATAATTTATCAGGATCTTCCTGTGGCAATTTATCATCCGACACAATTAAAACGGGCCGAATTCTATTTTGAAACTGCTCAATTTTCTTCATGAGATCCGCTCTTAATAAAAGGGCTTCTGCAAGTTTCATGGATTTTTGGGAGGGTATAGTATCTTCGTGTGTTGACATCATGCTAAATTGAATCGGTTACCAGCGCTTCTACAAAAAGTCGCCATTCTTTTAAAAAAAACTCCGAGTTGTAAAAAAAATCGGATCTCAAAGTTACAATCTTATTTCCTTAAACTCCAAATTTCATGGATGGGGTCGCTTTTACTGGACAAGCCGGAATGGTGCCAATGGCCATCAACTAATTCATAATCAAATTGTAAGCTGTTGCCCACCCGTGAGGCGTCTCGTGAAAAGAATTCGATGGTTTCTGTATAAACTCCAGCTGCAGTGGTATAGGTGCCACCTCCCGTGCCCATAAATTCTTTGGTGTCCGTATGATAGGCAATCCACTGAAAGCGCGTACCCGATAAGATTTTCATGGTTTTACGGGGGCCACTGGTATCACGGATTTGATTTTTGCCTTCCACGACCCGTCCAGACATGAGCCAAGCGCCTTGTAACGCACCCGGGGTTCCGTCATCAATTCGGTTATATATAAGGTTCTCATTGATCGTTATGCTGTGGTTATCACCCCTAAATTTCAAGTGGATGTCAGTGCCCACACGCTCCGGTATTTCAGTGTCAAATTCGAGCTGTTGGGTCAAGACGCCATCCTGTAAATGCCAAGACCCACCATGGGATTTTACAAAGGCTCCACTCGTTTTCATAAAGGTTGTAGCTGAAAAATAACCATCGGTAAAAATCAACACCTGTCTGGTGTGCTGGCCGTTATCCGCGGTGGAGGTATGTTCCCAAGCGCCAAAAAGGCTTTGTGCTTGCATCCCTAAGACGAGGAAGTTACAGCAGAGGAGTGTCAGTAGGTGTTTCATGTTGTTAGGTTTTTAGTCCTTTCAAAAATAATAAAACCTTGGCATATCCTGAGCGTTCTGGGTATTTACCTTTACGTAACACATTTTGAGTAAGAGACAAATTGTGATATCTGCTGGGAAATGTTGGGGTTTGAAGAAAATTACGTAAATTAATAGGAACAGAAAAACAAAGATATCATGACGATTATAAACAGCATTTTGGCGTTTTTTAAGAAGCCCCAAAGCGAAACAAAACAGGAAGCTCCTGAAGGTGTTTGTGCCTTATGCTGGGGGTTTCAGGAATATGACGGAAAAATACGCCAACTATTTAAGGACAAACAGGTAGATGTGAATAATCATAAAGATGCGTTTATGTTAGTCCAAAGATTTGTGCGTGAGCATGTTGACGGCTATCACATTAAAGAAGGCGTAGTACATGTTTGTCCTAATTGTAGCGTCTTAGAGGACGGCAAGGAGAAGATTACAAAGGTGGACCCCGCCGCGTTAGAGGAGTCTTAAGGGTTTATAGGGATCAGGAACTTTTGCCAAATTTTTAATATTTACTATCATTGTTGTCCGATAAAGAATCAAGGCCCTGCCTCATCGGCAGGCAGCCGCTGCACTGTTAGAATAAAGAATAAACCTGACCCCAGTAGGCAGGGACTTGTTTGCCACTAACTGACAATTAACGATCATTTAAAATAAAATCGCACGTGCGCTCTCGGTAGAAACAGTTTCTTAAATGCAAGGTCTCTTTTCGGAAATCTTCTAATGTTCCTTGCTTGAAATGAGTTTGTTAATTTATTATTTATTTTTTATCGCGCACTCATGAGTTACTATTTAAAAAGGCGAGTGAAATTGTTATAAACGATTATCCTTCCAGTTTTTATAATCCTCAATATCCTTCGACAACAGACGGAGGCAAAATGCAAATACGGCGGCATCATCGATCAACCCAACGACAGGAATAAAATCTGGGATGGCGTCAATAGGAGATAATACATAAGCCAGGGCTGCACCAATGGAGACAATGCTCAGCCAAGGAATTTGCGTATAAATACCTTTGGAGTAATCTCTGATTAAAGAAAACAAGAGTTTAAAATCCTCCCAATAGTGTAAAAGATTTTTGTTGTTTTTAAATTTTTTCTTCAGCTCATCATCTTTTTTTAAAATTTGATTCAAATCTTCTTTAGAGAATTTTTTCGCTGCTTTTTGATGCTCTTGTTCTGCTTGTTGTTTGGTGAATTTCATAGCTATGATTAATTGGGTTATAAAGATATAAAACTTATCATCTCTTTTTTAAATGATAATTTTTTTTTGCTAAAACAGGTATGGTGTTCTACTAGCGTTTAGTTAAGCCCAAACTTTGACTTAAACATGAGCGCATTAAAAATGGGTATTTTTATGAAATATTATAGCCTTTAATGGGAATAAGATTATAAAAACTCCATGGTTTATAATTCATGGTAACGCTAATGAAACTTGCCTTAATTTTCTGACTTCCAATGTAAGCAGTTGCATATATGTGTTTTATGGGTAAATTCTCATTAAGATTAAAGCGCTTTCACTATAAAACTTTTTAATTGCTATTTTATATGCATTTAAAGACTTGTGATTGTGCGGAACATATCATTAAGCTTTTAATGGTGGCAATTTGGTAACTTATAAATTTTTGTTTTTATGCTGCGATTATTCACGTGATCTGCGGGATAACCTTAGCCATGCTCATGGTTTTGTTTCCCGCTGATTTCGCAGATATCCACAGATTTTTAGATGGATGACAAAAAACGGCTTTACAATAAGAAATACCTTAACATTTAAAGAATTGAGAGCTTTGTAATTGTTAATAGATATCTCGAAACAAAATGCCCATTAACTAATGTTAAATTCTTTTTCACTTTCAAATTAAATAGCAACATTTGTCTTTAATTTTCCCCCTACTGTATGCCGCTTAAACTGAAGTCTATTGTTACCCTCTTCCTCCTTACTTGTACACTGTCTTCTAGCGTAGCGCAGGGTATGCTTAGTCCAACGGCTTCAGAATTAAAAGTACAGCAGTTGGCAGTAGCGCCTGAACACTTCAACCTTAACCTCACATCAGGAGTTGCTGAAAATGCAGTGCCTCTAAGCACGACATTTATAGAAAAAACACCTGAAGTAGCGTTTCCAGAAATGGTATCTGAATTTATAGCGAGTCCGTATGTGATGCGCGAATTCCGAGCTGCTTGGGTGGCCACCGTGGCCAATATCAATTGGCCGAGTAGAAACGGATTGTCCACACAAGAACAACAGAAAGAAGCTCTTTCACTATTGGATTTTTTAAAAGCGCATAATTACAATGCGGTAATTTTTCAAGCCCGTCCGCAAGCGGATGCCTTTTACGACAGTTCATTAGAGCCTTGGTCTTACTTTTTGTCTGGGGAAGTGGGCAAAGCCCCATCACCTTATTATGACCCTTTGCAATTTTGGATCGACGCCGCTCACGAGCGCGGCATGGAGCTGCACGTTTGGCTAAATCCTTACCGCGCACACCACGGTACGGGTGGGGCAGTGGTGCCAAAATCATTAGTGAGGACCAGTCCTGATATTATGGTGCCCTTACGCAACGGGATGTGGTGGATGGATCCTTCCAAACAAGCCACACAAGACCATTCTTCCGCAGTGGTATTGGATATCGTAAAACGATATAATATTGACGGGATTCATTTTGACGATTATTTTTACCCTTATGCGTCCTATAACGGTGGACAGGATTTTCCCGATGCTGAAAGTTACCAGATTTATTTAAAAAATGGCGGAAAACTGACCAGGCCCGATTGGCGAAGAGCGGAGGTTAATAAATTTGTGAAACGTATTTATCACGAAATTAAAGCGGAGAAACCAGAGGTGAAATTTGGGATCAGTCCGTTTGGGATTTGGAGACCAGGATATCCACACTCTATTAAAGGTATGGATCAGTATAATGAGCTCTATGCCGATGCCAAGCTTTGGTTGAACGAAGGATGGATGGATTATTTTACACCGCAATTGTATTGGGAGATTAATAAGGTAGGCCAGAGTTTTCCGCTCTTATTGGATTGGTGGGAAAAGGAAAACACCCAGAACCGTCATTTATGGCCTGGGATTAAGATTGATTATGGTCGAAATGCCGCTAACGTTACGGAAACCATGAATCAGATCGATTTGACCCGAAAAATGGTTTCAGAGAGTAAAGGCACGGCGCATTGGAGTATAGGGTCCTTGTTAAAAGATCCTATGTTGACAAAAGCTTTAGTGGAAGGTCCCTACAAAAATCAGGCTTTGGTGCCCGCAAGTCCGTGGCTTAATGCCACACCGCCCAAAGTGCCTGTGGTGGAGGCAAAATTTGCGGATCACAGAATTACCATTTCTTGGAGTCATGATGCCTCAGATACGATTTTAAATTGGGTAGTGTTTTATAAATACGCCGAAACTTGGGAGTATGTTATTTTAGACCGCACAAAAAAATCGCTGGAACTGTCCTTGTACAATGGGACTTCGAAAAACAATAAACCGTTAACCCATATTGGTGTGACGGCGGTGGACAAAACCGGCAACCAGAGCAGTTTTAATACGATGGTGGTGGGAGAGCTCTTGTTATGGTGAGCTGATTGAAATAATAGTGTTGGGGTGGTGTTTTTAAGGGTTTTAACTGTGCTTAGTAAGACCTTGGTGCTCCGCCTTAACATAGCAATTAGGCTAGCAAAGGGCTTCGACTGCGCTCAGCTTGACAGTGGGGTTTAGCCAGACAGTGGTGTTCAATCTGATGAAGGGCTTCGACTGCGCTCAGCCTGACAGTGGTGCTCAGTCTAATAATTGCTCTCAGCTTGACCATAGCGTTTAGTCTGATGAAGGGCTTCGACTGCGCTCAGCCTGACAGTGGTGCTCAGTCTAATAATGGGCTTCGACTGCGCTCAGCCTGACAGGGGGCTTCGACTGCGCTCAGCCTGACAAAAGTGCTAGCCTGATAATTGCGCTCCGCCTGATATAATGCTCAGCATGGTACTTTCCTGATCTTATTCTGATTTATAGAGATCGGGGGTTACGGAAATGGCTGTGGCAAACTCGCCATTTTTATCGTAGTACTTGTACTCCATGGTGATGTTATGATCGCGGTAGATCTTTAAATCGGGGTGGGTTTTTATGTTCTCAATAAGGTCAGGTTTAATGTATTTGTTGATCGTGTCCACATTGACTTCTGATTTTTCGATATCGATTAGCGTGTAGTAATACACAAAATTCGTGGTCCCTTTGCTGGCCGCACTATCCAATCTTACAAATTGATCCACTTGTAGCGGTGCCTGTTTGTTTAAGTGAACTGCAGCTTCTTTTAACTCGGCTTCCAAATCGGGTTTAAAAAATTGTTGTACGGCATAATAGGAGATGGCAAAGGCAATAAGTCCTACGACGATTCCCACGCCTTTCCCTTTAGATGTTTGTTTTTCTGGTTCCATTTTTAATATGTAATGTGACGGGCTTTAGGAATGCTAAATTAAAGGAAATGTTCATTGGGCCTTACAAAGTTTCCCTTTTATTATTTGCTCCTGGTCCTGATCGCTTAGGATCGATTTAAAGTAGAAACACGGTCCCTCAATGATTTCAAGGCTTACTAAAAATCCATTTTTCTGATTGATGTCCTTTTGATAATCGCTCAATGCCATCTGCTTCCCGTCATAGGTGAGGCGATACGTGCAAGCATCAATCCATTCGATAACTGCGTAAGCCGTTTTATTAAAATCTGCGCCTAAGAGATTGTTGGGATCCTCAACGGTTTCAATTTGTCGGGTTCCGGTTCTGGTTATCGTATAGGAGAGCAGCGTTTCGTCATCCGCAGGAACATAGAAACTGCCCTCCCTAAAATCGGCACAGGTCAGTTCTTGAGAAGATGCGGAGAGACCAACGAACATGGTCATTAAACATACGATTAGTATTGATTTTATTTTCATCATAGGGAGAAAGCAAGAGTGCTAAGTTTGTTGCATCAGGTTAGTTAGTAAAGCATCGCATTATATCAGTGATCTGTCGAAAAATTTCTTATCCATTTATAAACCCTAGTATCCATCCTGAAGTCGCCGACGTCGTTATCTATTTTAGACGGCCAGCGCCGCTTCTTATAAGGGTAGATTAATATGTTCAGTTTCCTTTTTTATATAGTACTTCAATGCTCTGTTTGTGTTCCGGTGGACTTACGATACGGACTCTGATCGTTGTATAGCGCCATTCGTTATGCACCCTATCCGCCTTGAGGTCCATCTTCGCTTTTCCTTTACTGCCGGTAATCCGAATGGTGGAGTTCACCGTTTGGCCATTGTTGCTGTAGTGGATTTGGCCTTCTAAAATAGCAAATCTATCAATGGGTTCAATGTCGCCCAGCACCTTAGTTACGGCAGTATTTAATTTGACTTGGTTTAAAGCATCGTCATAAAGTTCTGGGTCCGTATAGGCTCGGGTCACATCAGATCCGATGGCACCCAATCCCGAAGACAGGACCATCCCAATCACAAGACATAAGATCCCCAGCGAAGGTAAAAACCAACGCTTATGCCGTTGCCACCAATTTTTGTGCGTGATGAAGTCGTTGTTCATGGTTTAAAATGTAATATAGCATCAACTGGATTCGAACATTGATTGGGTATGACGTGCTTCAAAAGTGCAAATGAACACGATCAAAAGAAATACAGGGCACAAGCTGCTTTGGACCTTTTTTCTATCTATGATTAGTTTACGATCAGCTCATGCTAATCTAGATAAAATATTCTACTGTGATAAACATTTAAAGTACTATTTATACATCCGTTTTTGTCATACGAGTAAAAAATCTGCGAATTTCCGCAACATCAGCGGGAAACAAAACCCTGTGCATGTAATAGGGTATCCCGCAAATCACGAGCATCATCGCAGAAGAAAAACAAATGTTTGTTATTAGTATCTACATATACAGTACCATAATGCCCTAATTAAGCGCTTTATGCTATGTTGGACCATCAAAAAAAACTAAAGCGATTGGTGAATTTGTTGTCCGATAAAGTAGCAAGATCGCTGCGCTGTTAGTCGAGATAGGTGTCGAGACAAGAATAAAATCTTGCTTGCCACGCCCTGATAAACAACGATCATTTCAATTCAAATCATCCAATCACTCTAGGTAGCAAAAGATGATAAAAAGTAAGGTGACCTTTCGAAAATCTCCTAAGGTCTCTTGATGCAAAGGCGTTTGTTAATTCCACTATTTATTCACCGGACACTAATGAGAATTAGTACAGTTCTAAAGATAGTGTCGTTATTCCACTATCTTCAAATGGCACATAAAAACTGCGTCATGACTATGCCAACAAAAAAAATGTCCCTTCAAAACAATTAAGTTTCAAAAGGACATTTTTTATGAGTATTACATTATAAGAAATCGTGATTAATGATCACAATTTACCATCCAATTAATACCAAATTTATCGGTGCATCTCCCAAAGTGGCCCCATTCGCGTTCTCTAAAATTGTGGTGCACTTGACCACCTTGAGATAGTTTTTCAAAGAGTTGTTTAGCTTCATCCACTTTATCGACATCAACACTCATGTGGATTTGATTGCCGTGATTTATTGGGGTGTCTGGTGAGGCATCATAAGCCATAAAGTTGACACCTTTGCCTTTTAGTTCGGCATGCTGTAATTTATTGCGGTATGAGCCGGGCACGTCTATTTTTTTATCTTCATAAGTCTGACGGTTCTGAACTTTAGCGTCGAAAAGTTCTGAATAAAACGATAACGCTTCTTGACAATTGCCGTTAAAGGCAAGATATGCTTGTACATTCATAATTTTTAGTTTTTTCTAAATTAGTCACTAATCAGGGGAGCCTTTAACCCAATACCCTTAAGTTTTAGTGCAAATAATAAGGCCTAGCGTAATTTGTATCTAGGCTACGCCTGTGAAACTTCTATAAATTACAAGCTACCACTTCATATACAATAGTTTATAAGCACATGTTCACCTACTGATGCCCGTTAAAGGTGCGCCTTAAATAGACAGCTGTTTTACTCTCTTTATGTTTAGCGACTGCTTCCGGAATGCCTTCAGCCACTATTTTTCCACCTTCGTCCCCTGCACCAGGTCCGATATCGATAACCCAATCACTTCCCGCGACCACTTGCATATCATGTTCTACAACGATTACCGTATTGTCAGCGTCTACTAATTTCGCTAATTGCAACTGCAATTTTTCCACATCCGTAGGATGCAATCCTGTAGTCGGCTCGTCTAAAATATAGAGCGTCTTCCCACGACTCAGACGTTGAAGTTCAGTAGCAAGTTTAATACGTTGCGCTTCCCCACCGGAGAGTTCAGTGGCGGGTTGACCTAAACGCAAATAGCCCAAACCGACTTCTTGTAAAACGTTGAGAGCTCGCAATACGCGGTCTTCGTTTTTGAAAAAATCAGCCGCTTCATTGACGGTCATTTTTAGAACTTGCGCAATGTTTTTATCATGATACGTCACCTCCAAAGTTTGAGCGTTGTAGCGTGTGCCACTACACACTGGACAAGGGGCATAAACACTTGGTAAAAACAAGAGTTCGACCATCACAAAACCTTCCCCTTCACAATTTGGACATCTGCCTTTACCCACATTAAATGAAAATCGTCCGGCAGTATAACGACGTGATTTGGCAAGTTCTGTCGCTGCGAATAATTTCCGCACCACATCAAATAATCCGGTGTAGGTAGCGAGATTGGAACGAGGCGTCCTACCGATTGGTTTCTGGTTGACTACCACCATACGTTTAATATGTTCTGCGCCGTCAGTAATGCCGCCGGTTAATGTGGCTACGGTATCTTGTTGTAAAGCATCTTCTAAATGGTCTTCAGAAGGAATGGCGTTGCCAAGGTGATCAGACATTAATTCCACCAAAACTTGACTTACCAAACTGCTTTTTCCGGAACCTGACACGCCTGTAACACTCGTCAACACGCCCAATGGAAAAGACACGTCAAGATTTGTTAAATTATTTCTGGTAACATCCTTTAAGGTTAGCCAACCAAACGGTTGTCGCGGTGTCGGTTTGATAAAAGGTTGATCGTTAAAAAGATGTGCTCTAGTTTTAGAACGTTTAATATTTTTTAAGCCTTCTGGCGGTCCGCTATATAAAATCTCACCACCGCCTTCACCGGCATCAGGACCAACATCAACAATCCATTCCGCATGACGGATGACATCCAACTCATGTTCCACCACAAATAGCGAATTCCCAGATGCTTTCAGTCCGTCTAGTGCTTTTAAAAGGGCTTCGGTATCTGCGGGATGCAAACCTGCTGAAGGTTCGTCCAACACATACACCACCCCAAATAAATTACTGCGTACTTGGGTGGCCAATCGCAAGCGTTGGTGCTCGCCAGGAGATAAGGTCGGGGTGCTGCGTTCTAAAGATAAATAGCCCAATCCTAATTCGAGTAACACCGTAACGCGCGCTACTAAATCTTCAGCAATGCGTTGCGCCACAAGTACTTTTTCTTGATGGTTTTTAGCTTGTTTTGCTAAACTCGGTGCAGAACCGTCACTGTAAGGTGTAAAAATGGTTAACAATTGCTTTAAGGGTAACCTCGACATATCGGCAATATCATAGCCCGCAAAAGTCACCGAAAGCGATTCACGACGTAACCGTTTGCCATTGCAGGACGGACAATCCCTACTCAACATGAATTGAGACACCCGTTTTTTCATTAATGCGCTTTGGGTATTGGCAAAAGTGTGCAACACATATCTTTGGGCTCCGGTAAACGTACCCATATAACTGGGTTCTATTTTTTGTTTTATAGCCCGTTGTACCTCCTCACGATCATAGCCAGGATATACGGGGACTTGAGGTTGGTCTTTGGTAAATAAGATCCAGTCGCGATCTTTTTTGGAGAGCTCTTTCCAAGGGACATCCACATCATACCCCATAGTGGTCAAAATGTCACGGAGGTTTTGTCCCTGCCATGCGGTCGGCCATGCGGCTATGGCTCTTTCTCTTATGGTTAAGGTGTCATCAGGAACCATGGTTTTTTCAGTGACTTCATAAACTTTTCCGAGACCGTGACATTCTGGGCATGCACCTTCAGGCGTATTGGTGGAGAACGCTTCGGCATACAAAATCGATTGGCCTTTTGGATAATCGCCAGCGCGAGAATAGAGCATGCGCAACAAATTAGACAATGTGGTGACTGACCCCACGGAAGATCGTGTAGTACCTGAGCCTCGTTGCTGCTGCAAGGCTACTGCCGGTGGCAGGCCATCAATCTGGTCTACTTCGGGAATAGGCATCTGATGAAAAAGGCGACGGGCATAGGGCGATACGGACTCTAAATAGCGGCGCTGGGCTTCAGCATAGAGCGTCCCAAATGCAAGCGATGATTTGCCAGAGCCCGAGACCCCCGTAAATACAACTAAGGCATCTCGGGGAATTTCTAACGATACATCCTTTAAATTATTCTGTCTTGCGCCTTGTATAGCCACGTAACCTTCTTTTTGCCTCATTGCTTCCTTTAGTTTATTATGGTGGCCTATTGCTCAAAAAACATACCACGAATCCGTTTCTATACCTTTATTAAAAAAGGATTTTAAGTTTAGAGCCCTACCAGGGAAGGGCCAAGTTGATGTCATTATTTTTTGCAGGTGTGGTACAGTGAGATACGGTTTAAAGACGCCAATGGAGGACCAGTGGGTTATATAAACCCAAAACCTAGCCTTAATGCATCCCAATTCTTGTCGCAATAAGCAAAATACATCCTGTAATAATAATGACATAGATCCCTTTCAGAAATCCCTTTTCACATAAAATAAGACCACAGATGGCCAGCAGTGCCATAAATCCCGTTTCAATTCTAGTGCAGAGAATGCCGATGATCATCAGGATTAATAACACGTGCGTCCACGTATGTTTTGGTTTTAAAAGTAGGGCAGAGGCCACTAACAGTTCCATGGCAATTGTGGTCCATGCAAATACCTGACTGATGAGGCCAAGATTCGGAACAACATCCCTGAAGGTCATGGTCAGCCCTAGGTTGGGATCTGATTGTTTTAGAGCGGAAAACAGGTCCCCATTAGACTTTATAATTTCAGCAGTTTGGGGAACGACGTCCATATAGTTTTTAAATAGAAACCCCCGGTTCATCATAAAATAATAAAATTCGCCAGATATAAATTGTGGCGACATGAGTTTTTGCAAAACCGATGCAGCTAGCACTACAACCAAGAGCAACTGAATGTTTATAAAAAGGAGATCATTGCGTTGGTGATAGTTGTAACTTAGTACAGCGCCAACGACGAGCACGAACATAAAATGATGATTGGCAACTGTAAAATAGTCAAAAAATAGGTCGATGAGAAGTAGTGCAATGAAGACCATCCAAATAATGCGGTGTTTGAAGCGAGCTTTAAAAAATAACCAACTCAACATGCCGATACAAATGACCGCAACTTTCCATTGCCAATTGTCAACCGCCTTTAGGACACTGTAAATGCTTAACATCACCAGCAGCAATAGGGAAGCCAGGGCCATCGGATGCGCCATTTTATCCTTTATAAAGATCCAATGTTTCAAAAGTCAGTGGATTTTAGAAAAAGTTCATCCACCAAGACTCTCGTATACTTCTGCTGTTTATAACGCACTTGAGGTTTCCAAAGTTGAATGTGGATGCTGTCCTTTTTGGTGATTTTTAAAATGTGTTCGCCGGCTTTCTGAAGATTGGCCCTGTTGGGCATCAGCTTTACGGTATTTATAGCTTTTTGTATACTGGGATGATTTTTTTTTAGAGAATCAACCGATAGCTGCGTGATGTGAACCTGATTGTAGAGGTAATGCAGTTCAGTATACATGCCATAGCCACCACCTTTCCATTTACTGAGATTTTGAGTATGTGCAGTATAAAATTGAATTGCAATGCTGATGACGGCAAGACCAGGAATGCCAAATTTAAGTAAACGTTCTCTAAAAGAATGTGGCATATGCATTGTTAAAAAGATGTTGAATGTGGTACCCAATCAAATAATGTCTAAGCGTTTAGCAGTCCTATTGTATGCCCACATCACGCGGTTTGCAAATCGCCTTAGAATGACATTCCAAATTTAAAGTTGATGCCAAACCTATGCGATGTCCTGCAAAATACTACATTTTTAGCAGGTTATAGGAAAGATAATTACCGTAATTGCGATGTCCAAATTTATAAAAATCGCGTGTGGTCAAATTAAAATAGCTTAAATTGAAGGGCGTTACATCTGCAGCGGGTAGCGTCCCATCTCAATGCAGCAACAAAAAACTGGATATTTAATAACAACCTACAGCTTAACTATTGAAAACTAAGGACCATGAACCATCACAACTTTAAAAATTTGAGTGCAGTATTTGTCAACTGTACCTTAAAGAAAACTCCCGAAAAAAGTCACACCGATACGCTCTTTCAAGTGTCAAAAGCCATTATGGAAAAAGAAGGGGTCCGCGTAAAAAATATTCGATTTATAGATCATGAGGTCGCAACGGGCATTCAGCCGGATATGACCGCACACGGTTGGGAAACGGATGCCTGGCCGGAACTTTTCAAAACGATTTTTGCTGCCGACATCCTGATTGTAGGCACTCCCATCTGGCTCGGCGAAAAATCGTCCATCGCCCAAAAATTTATTGAACGCATGTATGCGATGAGCGGAAAGACCAACGCTAAAGGACAGTATCTTTTTTACGGAAAAGTGGGCGGTACCCTCATCACCGGGAATGAAGACGGTATTAAACATTGTGCTATGGGCATTCTGTATGCGCTACAACACATTGGCTATTCAGTTCCGCCTCAAGCCGATGCAGGATGGATTGGCCCAGTGGGTCCGGGACCGAGTTATGGCGATACCCATTGGAAGGGCAAAAACATTTCGCCACCGCTTGGCACGGATTCAGATTTTACGAATCGGAATACCACTTTTATGACCTATAATCTGCTGCATCTGGCCGCCACACTGAAGGCGCAGGACGGCTATCCACAGTATGGCAATTCTAGAGACGACTGGGATGACGGTAAACGGTGGAATTTCGAGAACCCGGAATACCAATAAACAAAGGGCTAGGCGATTCCTAATTTATAACCTAATAGGGGGTTGGCGTTTTGTGGGTGGAGGTCTTAATTTTGGCGCCTAGGGTGAAAAGGAATAAAAAGTGAGCGTACAACATCTTATTCCACGAGTATTCGGTAAATACCCGTGTTGGCGTCCAATTCAAAATCTGAATTGGTGATGTTAATGTTTTTAAATTCTGTAAAACTACAACAGTCTTCCTTTTTTCTTTCGGCATCGACAACAAAGTTGAAGACAGGCGTATTTCCCAGATCAATTTGCAGGCGAACAGTTTCTGTTTGAAATCCGATGCCATTGATTTGTATAAGATTTATATCATTTTCAGAAATAAATTTGAATTCCGCCGGGCGGTTGTTCGCAATATTGGTGATTTTGATCTGGTTTGGGTCGAAAGTGCCGTTGCTGAATACATTTTCTCTGCTGGTCTTGTCCACAAGTTCAAATCTAAAATTTTCCGGGGGCGTAAAGCAATCGCCGCAGTCATCAGTAGTGCAACTTTGGAAAAGTACCGCAAATAAAATTAAAGCTAAATTGAGTTTTTTCATTTTTCTTTTGTAGGTGTTATATGGAGTTCTCGTTAACGTCTTCAATAAGCCGTCTGTGATAGTTTATTTGGCCAAGATGATACGCCAAATGCGTCGCCAAATGAACCAAAAGGAATTCCGTGGACTCTATTTTAGAAAATTTTAAAATTGGATACTCTTTTCTTAATGCCTCTTCTGACATCGGAAAAAGTGAGTCTTTAATCATAGCTATAGTTTCAATGATGCTTCTGACGAAATTTTCTCTTGAGACATTTTGTTGGGTGAATTCGAGTGCTCGATTTCTAACATAATTTGTTTTTCCAATTTCCTTACCAATAAAGGTGTGTAAGTTACCAATGATATGCAGGGTTAGGTTGCCGGCCGAATTGGATATATTTTGTTCCACCCGCCAGATTTGAGCTTCGCTCTTATACAGCTCTAACTCCGCGATTACTTTGTTTAAATCTCTTTCAAATAGGGTGATTAATTCGTCTTTTGTCATGCATTTAAAAGGTTTTAAGGACTATCTCCAGTTAAAAATTGGGCTCTAGGTTTACACTGATGTTGTGTTGTGAGCGATAGCAGTATAACTAAAGGATCTGAAGTTTAAAGATAATCCTAATCTTATGCCCTTGTATAAAAAATTTTTAGTTTTCGTGAGGTGTTTTGCAGGGGTCACTTTTATAGCGATTAGAAACGAATTATCCTAAGAAATCCTTTTTGCAAGCTTACCACTGATTTTCCTGAAGAAGGCTGCTCTAAAAACGGCTCTAAAAATACGAGGATAAGATGGATCCCATAACCTGACCTCTGTTATAAATAGGTTTAGACAGCGTTTTGCGCGTCTGATTTTTCAATGCGATCCAGCAATCCCTGTTTTGGAGTGTAGCCGAATGTTTTCTTGAAGGTACTGATAAAATGGGACACACTCTTATAGCCAAGAATTTCCGCCATTTCTTGCACTGTATGTTGCTCGGCCAACATCATTTGTGCTTTTTCCATTTTTAAGGAAATCACATAAGCATATATGGAGGTATGATACAATTGTTTGAACCCCTGCTTTAATTTAAGCTCATTTAAAAAAACAATCCTAGAGAGTTGTTTGGCCGATGGCGGATGATCAAAATGCAAGGTCAGATAAGCCTTTGCGGCTTCTAGTTTGTCGTATTCCTCTCGGTTTATGGCTGTTTTATTGGTAATGGCCTCAGAAAATTTGATCAGAATATGCAAAAATATTTCTTTTAATTTGAGATCGGTCAAGTGTTTAGCGTGTTTTTCAGGAAAGGCCTGTAACATCAATTCATTTAAAACGCGCTTTAATAAGGCGTCCAGAGGAAAAGTGATCTCGCCATGTCCCACCGATTTTTGCTCCATCACCGCTCGGTAAAATTTAGAATGACTGATCCAGGGTTCATGAAAGAACAGACTCAAATAATATTTCCGACTCATCACCACGGATAGATATTTCGATTTCTTTAACGAAACGATCTCTAAGCTGCTTTCTAAGCCTTTACCATACACCAGATGCATAATTCCCAGATTGAATAGACATTTTTTGTTACAGGAATTTTTCCCTACTGAACAGCCGTCCATCATACAAAAAATCTGTACGTAATCTTCCGTAACACTGAGCTGATTGGTTAGTTGATATCGTGTTGTGATGGCAGTTTCAATGAGACATAAGCCTTTTGTACACACCAAATTACTGGAGATTTCCGAGTCGTTATGTAATCTTTTTTGAACGGACAGGGTATCCATTCTGTCCTCAATTATCTTATGGTCATTAAGATCGACGTTGTACACCACGCGATCAAGTTCTATCAATTTTGATTTCACATACATAATCCTGTTTCCGATAGTTTTAGTCCCAATTCCGATAATTAATGGGGAGTCAATTTATATTTTTGTCAAATCTATTTATAATTAATCTAAATAAAAATAAGACATGGCAAAATATTTACATTTCAGCAAAATTTCTTTCGGAAGCAGCACTATTAGGGCAACTCTAGCGGTCGCCGCTTGGAGGGATAAGGTTTACTTCAGAGAATTCCTTTCAAATTTAATTGTTTAAAAAGCGGTATAGCCCAAAAGAGGCCAGGCTAACATCAAAGCAATTCATTTAAAATCAAGGATTATCACCAGAGCGCAACCCTTGTTATCAAAACCGCTACAGCGCCTAATAAGTACCCTAATTTAATTTTTCAATCAAACCAATAATTTTACTTAACTATGATCAATTCAATACGTTTATTCCTGCTTTTGGCAGTACAATTGTCATTTGCCCAATCCAAAATTAGTGGGACCATTACGACTCACCACAACGATATGATTCCGTTTGCTTCCGTACAGGTTCTAAACACGAGCAAAGGAACCTCTGCCGATGACACCGGATATTATGAACTACATAATCTGGCTTCGGGCGACTATCAAATTAAAGTGTCCGCTGTTGGGTATACCGCTGTGCTTAAAACAGTAAGCATTACGGCGAACCAACAGATAGAATTATCGTTTCAATTAAGGGATGATTCCCAATTGGAAGCTGTGGAAATTTTTGGAAGTCGATTTAAACATCCTGACAAAATAGAGGCCTTGACCCGTTTGCCATTGGCACCGTATGAGCAAATACAGAGTATTTCAATAATTTCTGACAAGCTCATTTCCCAACAAGGAAATCTAACCATTTCTGACGCGACCAAAAATGTGCCAGGAGTATATACGTTTGCCACCTATGGCAATAAAAGAGAAAGCATGTCTTCCCGTGGTTTTAGGGGCATCCCAATTTTAAAGAACGGCGTGCGTGTCCATTCCGATTTCAGAGGAACTGGCATTTTAACCGATATGCAAGGTGTGGATAATATTCAGGTGCTAAAAGGTGCAGCCTCCATTACCCAAGGCGTGGCTACTGATTTGGGGAGTCCCGGCGGCGTGATCAATGTAGTGACCAAGACCCCAAAATATGTTTTTGGCGGAAATGCTGGATTACGACTAGGCAGCTACGGACAGGCGAGATCCACCTTTGACGTTTATGGTCCGTTGGTAGAGAGCCAGAAAGTGGCCTTCAGGATCAACACGGCTCTTGAACGTTCAGACAGTTATAGATCTATGGTAGGTTCTGATCGATTTTATATCAATCCGTCCTTAGAATGGAAACCGGATGACAACACCACTTTAACTTTTGAAATGGATTATTTTGAAGACAGCCGCACCCCTGATCTTGGTACCGTAAATTTAGGTGAGGATAATGTCAATAACATCTACGATCTGCCCCATGATACTTTTTTGGGTTTTGCCAATGATAAATCCTTAACAAGCAATACTACCTACGCGATTCGATTTAAAAGAAAGCTCAGCGATAAGTTAAGTTTGAACGGCGCTTTTTACAAATCTAATTTAGATTTAGACGATAAAGGAGCCAGTTTGGGTGCGGTTGTAAAAGACGCTTCGGGAGAGCCCATCTATAACCAAAGACATCGCGGGTATGCCGTGTCTACCCGAAAAGATCAAAATAGTGTGCTGCAATTTGATTTCATTGGCGATCACATTGAAACTGGGGGCATCTCACATACCTTTCAAGTAGGGTTCGATTATCGCACGACAGATTACAGCACCTCATCGCTAAGTATGTCCAATATTGATATTATAGATGTTTTTGCTTCAAACCCTCACACTTTACCTAAAAATCTTAGTTTTCCTGATGCTTCGGTTTTAGGGGCACAGTCGAAAGCGGTAGGATTTGTGGCGCAAGATGTCATCAGCTTTAATTCCTATCTCAAAACATTTTTAGGGGCGCGGTATAGCAAAACACAAACCATAACAGCTATAGAAACTACGCAAAGCGATGCCTTTAATCCGTTGGGAGGGGTCATTATTACGCCCTTTAAGAATCTCAATGTATTTGCCTCTTACACCAGTAGTTCGTACCCAAGGACAGCGACCCGTTTAGACCTCAATGGCAATGAATTGGGCAATGAACGTTTTGACCAGTTGGAAACAGGAATAAAGACCCATTGGGCCAACAACAGACTGCGCTTTAACTTAACCTTTTTCAAAATCAATAATAAGGACATCAACTTACCTGTTTACGACGACAATTGGGTGGCTACAGGGTATTATCAGAAAGGTGGGAATGATGAAAGGAAAGGTCTAGAGGTGGAGCTTACCGGCCGTCTGTTGGACAATTTAGAAGTTATTACCGGCTATTCCTATATCGATGCACAGTATAAAGAACACACGTCGTATGTGTATGGATCCGCCCCTTTAAACACCCCCAAACACACATTTAATGCGTATGTCAATTACAGTTTTAAAGAAACCTTAAAAGGTCTCTCGCTGGGATCCGGAATTTATGTTACCGGTAAGCGTCCCATTAACGATTGGAGTTCTGGAGCGGTAACCCATGAGGGGATTGTGCCTAACCAACAGCCTTTTAATGTTGAAGCCTATACCCAAGTGAATGCACAGCTGGGCTACAACATTAATGCCCATTGGAACCTTAGGGTACTGCTTAATAACGTCTTTAATGACATAGGCTATAATGCTTATAGAACACGTTACATCAACCAAACTGATCCTCGAAATTTCGCAGGCGTCCTAAGCTATTCATTTTAATACCTACCTATAGAAAGTGCACTCCAATGGATTGCACTTTCTTTTTTAATTCTCAATAATTTATGAAAAAAAATAAAAAATACAGTTTTAGAAACTTTATAAATGATCTGCATTTATGGTTAGGTTTAGCCAGCGGCGTTATACTGTTTATAGTCTGTTTTACGGGGACCGTTTTGGTATTTGAAGAGGATGTAAAGGAATTTTTTGCTGAGGACTTTGCGGTAGCAGGTGACGGAAAAAAACAGACAGTATCCAGTTTAGCCGAAGAGTTAAAGGCTGAAAACGGTTTTTTTGTAACAGGGGTAACGTTACCGAGTACCGACTCTGAAGCCTATACCTTTATGGTTAAAAAAGACCTCAAGGAGCAACGTGGCAGTACAGTTTTGGTAAATCCCTACACCGCAGCCATTCAAAAAACCGGAAAAACAAAGGCAGATGATTTTATGCTCACCATGTTTAAACTGCACAGGTGGCTGTTGTTGGATACGACCATTGGACGACCAATTGTGGGTGTGGCCACGATCATTTTTATAGTCCTGGCCATTTCCGGAATTGTACTGTGGTTTCCCAAAAGGATCAAATGGAAGACCTTAAAACAAGGGTTGAAGATTAAAACCAAGGCCAATTGGAAGCGCGTTAATCATGATTTACATAATACCTTGGGTTTTTATGCCTGCCTTTTTTTGTTGGTCATGGCCATTACAGGGTTATGCTGGTCTTTTGAATCGTATAGGGAAGGGTTAGGGTATGTGATGGGAACGAAAATATTCGATCGGTCGCCTCCTGAATTTCAATTGGTAAACCGATCAGATGCGCCGGCGATCTCCTATGATCAGGCCATCGCCTTGGCGAATGACAATTTAAAATATCCTGGAGTACTTTCGGTGACCTTTCCAACGCCAACCACTACGTATTATAGTTTTAGAAAGTATAGTGATCACAACTGGTCACCCGTGACGGCGGATCATCTATATATCGACCCTTCAGGAACTGTTTTAAAAGTAGATCGGTTTGATGACAAACCCTTAAATCAAAAATTAGCCGCGGTCATAAAGCCGCTACATACGGGCACTATTTTTGGGATGTTCTCAAAAATCCTCTATGCCTTGGCCTGTTTAATTGCAACCAGTTTGCCAGTAACAGGAACCCTCATTTGGCTCAACAAGTTGAAAAAGAAGAGAAAAAGGAACCCCTAAAATAATTGCGATTGCTATAAATGCATAGCCTACACTAGGTATGGCCTCCAAGAGAGAGGTGTTTTAGCGCGCGTACCTTGCGGCTCAAAGGAGGCGGGTTGTTTACCGTGTTGCAAGGGTAAAGGGATAAATTTTGAAATAACAAGATGTCCTCTGAGGCAACCTAAAACCTTAAAATGGTAAGGGCGATTTAAAAATAATGGACTGCCAACGCAGCCTTTTTTTTCATAACTTTAAGCCTCTATTTTTAGGTGAGGTCAATCGGTCATGGGTAATTTTATAAGCTATATTCTAATTTTCTTTTTAATTCTTCTGATTCGGTATTTCTCGACGGCAGGCCTGTTTTATCTCTATTATCTTAAAACAAAAGAGAGTCCTAATTCTTCGGACATAATGAGCCAACGGCCCTTAAAAAAAGATCAGATCCGGAAGGAAATGTATTGGAGCGTCCTGTCTTCTGTCATTTTTGCCGTGTTTGGTGCACTGGTGTATTGGCTGTGGTTGCAGAATCTTACCGCCATTTATTTAGATCCATTAACCTACGGAATTTGGTATCTGCCCCTAAGTTTATTCCTGGTTCTCGCAGTGCACGAAACGTATTATTATTGGGTACATAGGGCGATGCACCTGAAAAGATTTTATAAAACAGTACACAAAGTCCACCATCAGAGTCTCAGTACCACCCCGTGGACGGCATTTTCATTCCATCCTTGGGAAAGTATCTTGGAAGCGCTCATCCTTCCCCTGATCCTAGTGATCCTGCCGGTGAACATTTATGTGCTTTTTGTCTATTTGATGTTTATGACCTTTAGCGGTGTGATCAACCATCTGGATATTGAAATTTATCCCGACTTTTTCAGAAAGAGTGCTTTTGGCAAACTATGGATCGATGCCACGCACCATCACTACCATCATAAAGAATTCAACACCAATTATGGGTTATTCTTTACCTTTTGGGACAAAATCATGGGTACCGAAAGCACGAAAATGAAATAAGAAAACAGCTGTAGGATGGAATAAAGACCCGGATTTTGTTTGGTGCGTAGACCTGGCGTCTTTAGGGAGTGGTACAATGTGTTTCGTTGATTTCGGATTATTTTCAATTTATTTGCTAAAGGTTTTAAGAACTGTAGTATAAAGTGACATTTGGTGATAGGGTAAGAGATGGCGGACCAGCAATCCGCCAGAACCATTGCTCGGGCTGTTTGTTTATAAAGAGTGCAACTCGAGATTGAATTTTTGTAAAATTATTTTTTGATAGGGCATATCGTGCGATAAGGTCACTATGTTTTGTTGATGATCGATCTTTAGGCTATACCCCAACAGCATATTATTAGCATCGGCGTTGCTAGTAGATGCGAGAGGTGTTCCATTGGAATCAAATTTTGCCAGACCAAAATACCAAGGTCCAAAAATGAGGTCTTTGGTGGCATTCCCAATGAGATACAGATTATCATCGGCATCAATGTCCATATCCATAATAACGTTAAATTTTTTAAAAGGGCTAAAATTTGTGATATGGTCAATGGGCTTGGTCCATAGGGCATCACCATTAAAATTGAGCTTGGTAATTTGTGCTTCAAAAGCAATTGACCGCCTTTGATAAACGGCATAAATAGCCTGTTGACCTTTTTTTAAATGAAACACAGAGGGATGAAAGAGATCGGTTTCAATTCGCGGGAGTTGAGATGCCCACAAGGTGTTGCCTTCTAAATCGACCCGTAGCACAACGGGATGCACATAATCATAATCGCCCACAAAAGTTTGCGTGCCGCTAGCATAAAAATACTTTACGGTAGTCAGAAGGACTGAATTTTCGTCAAACTTCTCGAGCTCATAGCCGGCTGAAAATTCAGATTTGACTGTGGTGAACATAATGTCGCCGTCTAAGGTCATTTTACCAAATTCGGTGATGTGACTCGGATGGCCGCCGCCGCCAGTATATCGTTTAGCTAAAAAATAATAGTGATTATCCAGCCTAACCAAGTTGATGATATGTAGGTTAGCATAGGTCTTATCTAGCACTTTAAAATACAGAAGCGTGCCAGCAGCGGAAGTTTTATAGAGGACACATTGAAAATTATTTAAAACGCCATAGGTGAGGAGATGATCATTTTCAACTAACGATGTTCTTAAATCACCACCAATCTCATTTCCTGAAAAACGGAGCTCATCGGGAAGCTGTACGGACAGCTCCTTTAGAGTGTCATTGGTTCTTAATAGGTACCCATTCCAATGGCTGTTAAAAAACCCAGTGACGCCAGACTAATATAATTATTATTTTGATCCACATTAATTTGAGAATTTAAATAAGAATCGCCAATCACAAAGGTTTTCTCTCCTATTTTGCTGATTTTTGGTGTTTCTGGTTGCTCCTCGTCTTCTATGGTAGTATCACTAGCACAAGACAAAAAGGCACATAATAAGAGTAAGACAGAGCTGTTGTGAAAACGTTTCATATTTGTAATTCTGTTTTTAAGGTTGGCCTAGTCAATTAAGGCCTGTCATGGCGTTGGTTATCTCTGATTTTTGGGCTTTGTAATCTAAAATCGCCTTGGTTCAGAAAATGGTCTCAATTTTAATCATGTACTAAAATTACGAGGTGATACCGTGAGCTAATTTATGATAATTTAGTTCCAAATTAATCCCTTAGGCTGCGTTAAATTTTAGACTGCGTAATGGACTGAACAGAACGATAAAATTTGGAAATTGTTGGGGGTTTACTCAAGGCGAGATTACGGATAACAATAAATGTGTTGAGCAATCAAATTGGTTTGATAATGATATGCCATTCTAATTGTTTATTTGCAATAAAAACACTATTAAGGCCAATTAATAGTGTTTGATGAACAGAAAGTATGGAACAATGAGGATTTCCACATAGCGGAATACGTAGTTTTACGTATTTTGTCGGAAATTTCACAGATAGAATTATAATGGATGCTAAACTTTTAAAAAACTAACTATCTTAACCCATAAAATTGAACAGACTGTAATTGCCCTAACGGTTATGGTGCTTAAATAAAACTAAACTTGAAGTTGCCTAATTATGAGTCAAAGAATTTATACCAACCGCGACATTCAAGAAAAAATTTCTTTAGCTGCCATCAAATTATCAGATGTTGATTTAGAAAAATTTTGTCAAAAAGATGACTCTAAAACCATATTTGATATCAATTCCCCATTATTTGTAAAGGTACCTGATCATTATACGCATTCTCAAAAAATGGAAGCCGTGAAAGCTGTAGGAGGTATAAATCGTTGGATTTGGAAATTTGAGTTTAAACGCAATGGATTCTCTTATGCCATTTCAACGCAATGGTATGCGAAAAATGATGAATATGTTCAGCGTTGGTTGCATAGGTTGAAGTAACATATAAATTATCAATGTGTGCTTTTATATTATCAAGATCATGATCTAACAATTTACAAATCCTTATATAAGGTTAAATATTAAAAGTATCTGCTGAATTT
>Ga0114916_1000195_pt1 | contig 45211 bp, 37 predicted proteins | sample MalvirAntarct_66_FD_83501 | JGI IMG/M metagenome (GOLD analysis project Ga0114916, IMG submission 83501) | Marine viral communities from the Global Malaspina Expedition - Malaspina viral metaG Antarct_66 | ecosystem: Environmental > Aquatic > Marine > Oceanic | place: West Anvers Island... | reverse complement strand
AAATCACAATTGGTGCTGGACCAAAATAGCACTACAATGGGCAATGGAGCCGATGGTTTTGTAATGGTTTTGGTAAGATAGTTAAGGAGTTGATAGGTTGATCAAAAACAAAAACCCCTAGCGGATACCAAGGGTTTACAATTTTTCAAAATAAAATAGTATTAGCCAATTACTTGCACTTTTGCAGCAACTATACCCTTGCGCCCTTCTTCTTCCTGATATTCTACTTTGTCTCCTTCGTTAAGTTCAGTTCCGTTTAATGCAGTAGCATGAACAAAAATGTCCTTACCCGTGTCATCGTTGGTAATGAAGCCATATCCCTTGGATTCATTAAAAAATTTTACAGTTCCAGTCATTCCAATGAAATTAAAATAATAATCGTTTAGATTACTAATTTATGTTTTTTTGGCCAAAATTGGATATAATCAATTTAAAAAAATATCAAAATTACTGCTTGTCCTTGGTTTCCTTTTCCTTTCCCTGCATTTTTCTAATGTTTTCCTCGGTGAGCATATAATCCTTCATTTTTTTGCCTTTGCTCACCTTGATAAGAAAGAGGGGCATGGCGACCAAAAATATGCCGACTGTACCAAAACCTATGCATTTATTGGATAAGGCCAAGTCTTCTTCACTAATGCTAAAGCCATAAATGATGGAAGCTAAGGAAGCCAATAGAATTAAAGAAATAATATACTTCATTTCTAAGCAGGGTTTAAGAGGTTAAATTTATTAATTTTCTTCTGTAAGCAGTCAAGAGCTTGGATTTGGAGATAAAACCAACATACTTTTCATTCTTAATAACGGGCAGGTTCCAAGCACCACTATTTTGAAATTTCTCCATAATATCCGTCATTTTATCCTTGTCCAATTCAATAATTTCAGGGGGGGTGTTCATTATGTCGGCCGCCATCACTTCTTTGTACAATTTCTGATCGAACATAATGGGGCGTATGTCATCCAACAAAATAATCCCCAATAGTGTATTGTCTTCCTTATCAATTACAGGAAATATATTTCTATTGGATTTTACCACCGCTTGGTGTACAATATCCCCTAGGTTCATCTCAGGATATATAGGCACAAAACTATCCTCAATAACCTTGTCTATATCCATCAAAGTCAAAACGGCATGGTCCTTATCATGTGTAATTAATTCTCCCTTTCTGCCCAATTCCATGTTGTAGACAGAGTGTGGGTGTACGTATTTGGTTATGGAAAAGGAGATTGCTGAGGTTATCATTAACGGAATAAACAATTCATACCCCCCTGTAACCTCCGCTATAAGGAATATTGCCGTAAGTGGGGCGTGGAGTACCCCGGCCATTAGACCGGCCATTCCCACTAGTGTAAAATTACTTTCAGAAATTTGGTTTGGGAAGATTCCAACACTGTTAATTGCTTTGGCAATGCAATTGCCCATTATACTTCCCATAAATAGTGTAGGGGCAAAGATACCCCCAACGCCCCCGGCTCCAAAAGTTAGGGCACAGGCAATAATTTTAAAAAAGACCAATCCTGCAAGTAATCCTATTACCAACCAGGCATTTGTTAGGTCCAATTGAAAAATGTTATTTTCCAATACCTTTTCAGGGTTGCCCTTTATGAGGTTGTTGATAACATCAAAACCCTCCCCATATAAAGGAGGGACCAGATATATTAATATTCCAATGGCAATTCCTCCATAGAGCAATCTTTTTACGGGGGAATCTATTTTGTCAAATAGTTTTTGGACCCGTTCATATACTTCTGTAAAATATATGGAAGTTAAGCCCGCAAATAAACCAAGAACCAGGTAAAAGGGAATGTCGGACATTATAAAGTCATCTTCAAGTTTAAAGGGTAAAAGAATATCGTTCCCAAAGAAAAAGTAGGATGTAATGATACCCGAAAGTGACGCCAAGAGCAAGGGCAACATGGAGGCGATGGTCAGATCCAGGCTAAATACCTCAATAGCAAATATAATGGCGGCAATAGGGGCTTTAAATATGGAGGACATGGCTCCAGCTGCCGCACAACCTATGAGTAAGTTCCTTGTGGTCTGGTTTACGTGGAACATCCTTGAAATATTGGAGCTTATTGCAGCTCCCGTAGCCACAGTGGGACCCTCCAATCCGACCGAACCTCCAAAACCAACAGTTATTGGTGCTGTAAGTATGGATCCAAACATCTGATATTTCCGCATGATTCCCTTTTTTTTGGAAATTGCAAAAAGGGTGGATGGTATGCCGTGGCTCACCTTGTGCCGGATTATATATTTAATAATCAGGTAAACAGTGGTAAATCCAATTATAGGAAAAACGAAGTAAAAGGCCTGGTGGTAATACCTCACCAAATTGCCTTCCAATAAATGTTGAAAAAAGTGGGTTAAATTTTTAAGTATAACGGCTGCTATCCCAGAGGTAAACCCAACCAAAACACTGAGCAGGTAAATAAATTGCCTTTGGGAAATATGTTTTGCGCGCCAAACCAAAAAGTTGGTAAGCCAAGATTTTTTTAGTGCTGCCATGATTTTAAAAAAATCCTGCCAGGTACTGGACTAGCAGGATTTTAAAGATATGATTATAAATCCAATTTTAGGTGCAGTTCCTTCAACTGCAAACCGTCAATCGGGGCAGGGGCATCGATCATGACATCGCGGCCACTATTATTTTTTGGAAAAGCTATAAAATCGCGAATAGTTTCCTGTCCGCCCAAAATGGCCACCAACCTGTCCAATCCAAATGCCAATCCCCCATGTGGCGGTGCCCCATATTGAAAGGCATCCATTAAAAACCCAAATTGTGCCTTGGCTTCCTCAGGGCTAAAACCAAGATGTCTAAACATGGTGGCTTGAATCTGCTTATCGTGAATACGTATGGATCCACCGCCAATTTCATTGCCATTCAACACCAGATCATAGGCATTGGCCTTTACAGCTCCCGGATCGGTATCCAACAACTCCAATTGTCCAGGTTTGGGAGAGGTAAACGGATGGTGCATGGCATGGTAGTGGCCAGTCTCCTCGTCCAGTTCCAATAATGGAAAATCTATTACCCAGAGAGGAGCAAACTCATCCTTTTTGCGTAGCCCTAAACGTTGGGCCATTTCCATTCTAAGTGCACTTAACTGTGTCCTTGTTTTATTGGTGTCTCCAGATAGTACACAAATTAGGTCCCCCGCCTTTGCTCCGGTGGCTTCTGCCCATTTAGCTAAATCTTCCTGATCGTAAAATTTGTCTACCGAGGATTTGAAGGAGCCGTCGTCGTTATATTTGGCATAGACCATTCCTTTGGCCCCTATTTGAGGTCTTCTTACCCAGTCTACAAGTGTGTCAATTTCCTTTCGGGTATAGGCCGCTCCCCCGGGGATTGCAATACCCACCACCAATTCGGCCTCGTTAAATATTGCAAAGTCCTTATGTTGGGCAAGGGCGTTAAGTTCGCCGAATTCCATTCCAAAGCGGATATCCGGTTTATCGTTGCCATATTTTTTCATGGCGTCATCATAAGTCATTCTTGGAAACTTGTCAATAGAGACACCTTTTATTTCTTGTAACAAATGTCTGGTCAGTCCCTCAAAAACATTTAAAATATCTTCCTGTTCCACAAAGGCCATCTCACAGTCGATTTGTGTAAATTCCGGTTGCCGGTCTGCCCTAAGGTCTTCGTCCCTAAAGCATTTAACGATCTGGAAGTACTTGTCCATTCCCCCAACCATCAATAACTGTTTAAATGTTTGGGGAGATTGTGGCAGGGCATAGAACTGGCCTTCGTTCATTCTGCTGGGAACCACAAAATCTCGGGCGCCCTCTGGGGTAGATTTTATCAAATAAGGGGTTTCCACTTCAATAAAACCTTGGTCGGAGAGATATTTTCTAACCTCAATGGCTACTTTATGCCGAAAAATGAGGTTGTTCTTTACAGGATTTCTACGGATGTCCAGATATCGGAATTTCATGCGGATATCTTCGCCCCCATCTGTCTGGTCTTCTATGGTGAAAGGCGGAACCAGGGATTTGTTAAGTATTTTGATCTCAGAGACCAGTACTTCCACATTTCCAGTAGGTATGTTTGGGTTTTTTGAAGTTCTTTCAATTACGTTTCCTTTGACCTGTACCACAAATTCGCGACCCAAGGATTTTGCGACTTCCATAATTTCTTTGGAAGAACGTTCCTCATCAAAAATGAGCTGGGTAATACCATATCGATCCCGAAGATCGGCCCATACCACAAAACCTTTGTCCCTTACTGTTTGTACCCATCCTGACAAGGTTACTTGTGTCTGTTGATGGGTTTCCCGCAATTCACCGCAATTATGACTTCTATACATTTTTTATATCATCTAAGAAAAGGCAAATGTAAGAAGTAATAGGGTAAGCTGAAAAAAATATCCTCAATTGAGAAATTGAAAATTTTGATTACAAAATTTTATCATATTCTAAATTATTTTAGAAAATATTAACAAAACTTACTTATTTTAGTATATAATTCTAACGAAACTTAATAATATGAAACAGAAATTAATTAAGAAGAACATGTTCTTATTTTTCTTAATGGCACCTCTGCTGTTGTTGGCTCAGGATGTTGTTAAGGGAAAGGTAACGGACTCAAGTCTCGGAGATCCACTTCCTGGGGTAAATGTGGTCATTAAAGGTACCACTACGGGGACTACTACGGATTTTGATGGTAATTATGAACTTTCGGTCGATAATTTTCCATCCATTCTTGTGTTTTCCTCCTTGGGGTATGCCTCAAAGGAAATGCAGGTAAGCGGGCCAAGTACTTTAAATGTGGCTTTGGATGAATCTGCAACTGGTTTGGAGGAGGTGGTCTTATTGGGAAATCGGTCCAAGCCAAGAACAATCTTAGGATCTCCTGTACCAATAGATAATATAGGCGTTGCCGAACTAAAAAGCACAGGTCAGCCTACAGTTGACAAAATGCTTACTTATAAAGTACCCTCTTTTAATTCTACTACCCAAGCAATTTCTGATGGTACAGCGCATTTTGATCCTGCTGATCTAAGGGGACTGGGTCCTAGTAGGACTTTGGTTTTAGTAAATGGCAAGCGTAAGAATTTGAGTGCATTGGTATATATTAATGATACTCCTGGAAAGGGGGAGGTAGGTGTGGATTTAAAAAGTGTTCCTGCTGCTGCAATAGAAAGGATAGAGGTTTTACGTGACGGTGCTTCCGCTCAATATGGTTCAGATGCTATTGCAGGTGTCATTAATATGGTATTGAAAAGAAATGTTGAATTTAATACTGTTGGGGTTAGTTCTGGAATCACCACAGAAGGTGATGGTTTTAATTTTGCGGCAGATGTCAATAGTGCAATAAAGCTTGGGGAGGATGGGGGTTATTTAAATTTAACCGTAGGCTATTACAATCAAGAAAAGACCAATAGAGCTGGGACACCAGGGGAAGATGGATTGTTTGGTGTGCCTGCAAATGACCCCGACTGGGGTTCATGGTTGTCCCAAAACCCTGATTTAGGAATGACCATAGGCCAGCCGGAACTGGAAAAAATGGATGTGTTTTTTAATGCTGGAGTTCCTTTTAAAAATGGTGGCGGGGAAGTTTATACCTTCGGAGGACTTACCTATAGAAAAGGGAAGAGTTTTGCCCTGTACAGACCACCATATTGGGTTTCAGATCCATTTAATTTATTTCATGAACCAGGAAATAATTATCAAGGGTTTCAGCCAACTTTTGAAACCGACATAAGGGACAATAATGCTACAGTAGGTGTAAAATGGAAATTGTTTTCCTTCGATGTGGATTTAAGTGGTACCTATGGTAGAAATGCTGTTAATTATGATGTCAGAAATACGTTAAATGTTCAATTGGGTGCTAACAGTCCAACTACCTTCGATGTGGGGGCATATACCTTTAGTAACACCTTGGCCAATTTGGATTTTTCCAAGAATTTAGGAACGGTCAATATTGCTTTTGGAGCTGAGCTCAGGGGAGAACGGTTCACGGCTATGGCTGGGGACGGCGCTTCCTATGCTGGTCAAGGTGCCGTATCTTTTCCTGGCCTGCAACCTAGTAATGCGGTTGAGGCAACCAGGGATAATTATGGACTTTATGGAGATTTGGAGTGGGAACCCACGGAAAAGTTACTTTTAGGGGGAGCACTGAGATATGAAGATTTTAGTGATTTTGGTGATAATACTTCCTGGAAGGTTAATGGGCGATATCTGCTTGGAGAGCGGCGAGGTGCAATTAGGGCTTCGTACAGCACTGGATTTAGGGCTCCGGCATTGCATCAAATCTATTTGAGCAATATACAAACATTGGTATCTGGTGGGACTATTTCCAATCAAGGAACTTTTAATAACGTAGATCCAATAATTAGGGATGGTTTGGGAGTACCACAGCTAACTGCTGAAACTTCCAAAAATATCACTGCCGGTTTTACTTACAGTCCTCTTACCAATTTATCATTTGCCGTGGATTTTTATAATGTAAAAATAGATAATCGGGTATTGTTTACCAATGAAATTGGATTCGATGGTGATACGGCAAACAATAATCCCGTTGAGGAAATATTATTGGACAATGACATAACTAGTCTAAAATTCTTTGTAAACGCGGTAAATACTAATACTACGGGTGTTGATATAGTGGCAAATTATAAAAATATTGCCATGGGCGCTGGCAAGTTGGGAGTTTCAATAGCTGCCAACTTTAATAATACTGAAATTGATGGTCAAATAAAAACCCCAAGTTTACTGGCAGCCAACGGGTATGAGATTTTCAATAGAAAGGAACAGGCTAGAATCACAACTGTTCGTCCGAAATCGAAAATTCTTCTAGGATTTGATTACAATATTGAAAAGTGGAATTTTATTTTAAACAACACTTATTTTGGTGAGGTTAAGTGGGACCATGGTTCAGATCCGACAAAGGATCAGGTCTTTGCAGGTAAGGTTATTACCGACCTAATATTGGGTTACGAATTTTCGCAAAAAATATCTGCAACAATAGCAGTTAATAATTTATTGAATGTCTATCCGAATGAATTGGATCCCAAAGGGGATGTGGTTACTGATCTTGGCGGAAGATTCAAGTACCCTTGGGAAGTAAATCAGTTTGGTTTTGCTGGAACTATCATAAATGCCGGACTTTCTTTTAGATTTTAATTATTTTCGACCAACGAACTATTTCATAGATTAAAACAGAAACTCCCTTTTTTAGGGAGTTTTTTTGTTTTTTAAACCTCTAAAAAACAAGTATTTAATGTTTCAATGTAAATTTAATGTTAACTAAAGGTTTATTTTTCGTAAAATATATGTATCTTTATTTCGTTAAGAGATTATAGATAAACATAAAATCCCAAAAAGATGAAAGGAATAACACTAATTTTTGCACTAATATTTTCAGTTGTAATCAACGCACAAGATATAAAGCCTGTTTTTGAACAAGATGGTGAAATGTTAAAAGCCACCTATTATCATGATAATGGAGTAGTTTCCCAAGAAGGTCAATTTTTAAACGGAAAACTTCATGGAGAATGGAAGATGTTTGCTGAAGATGGGAAGAAAATCGCCATGGGTGAATATACCGAAGGAAAGAAAACAGGAAAATGGTTCTTCTGGGATGCCAAGAAATTAAAAGAAGTAGATTTTGTTGACAGTAAAATCGCCAATGTAACCGAATGGAACAGTATGGGCCAATTAGCGGTGAATAAATAATATTTTTTTTAGCATTGGAAACCCGGCGTATATCGCCGGGTTTTTTTGTTTTGGATCTTACCAGAATACGTTAACGAGCATATTATTCGTAAAAGGGAAAAGTGTATGGACTATAATTTTGCTTCCAAAATCCAATGTATATGTATTGCCATAGGCCTAGTTTTCCATAATGGCTCCGGAGCCGATAATACCCCGGGTATTTCTCCAACAGGATATTGGAATTGATAGAATAAGTACAGGTATAGTGCAAAAAAAGGAGCCTGTTTTAATAAAACAGGCTCCTTTTGGAATTGGTTGCAAATAACCTAGGTCGCTGCAACTTTCTCAGTTTTTGGCTTACCAATGCCCCTTAGGGCTATTTTCATCCTGTAGGTAATATTAAATAGTACAGGAACAATGATCAACGTTAGGAAGGTGGCTACTATCAATCCAAAGATTACCGTCCAGGCCAATGGTCCCCAAAATACCACGTTGTCCCCACCCACGTAAATATGCGGGTTAAATTCCGAAAACAAGGCAAAGAAGTCGATATTTAATCCTATTGCCAAGGGGATCAATCCCAATACGGTGGTAATTGCGGTTAGAAGAACCGGTCTAAGCCTGGCTTTTCCTCCCTTAATGATGGCTTCTGTTGCATCTTCCCTTGTCAATAAGGCTTTGTCATCCATGCCTAGTTTTACCTTCCTACGGTCTATAAGAATCTGGGTATAGTCCAAAAGAACCACCCCGTTGTTCACCACGATACCTGCCAAGGAAATTATTCCCATCATCGTCATCATGATCACAAAAGACCATCCGGTTATCATTAACCCTCCAAATACCCCTATAAAACTTAGGAAAATGGCAATCATAATGATCAGTGGCTTGGAAATACCGCCAAACTGAAATATCAATATCAACATAATAAGGCCCAATCCGGTGAAAAATGCGCCTACAAGGAACATCATCTGTTTGTTCTGCTCCTCTATCTGCCCGGTATAGTCAATTTTAATATCGGCAGGAAGGTTTTTAAATTCTTCCATTTCCTTTTGGATCTCGGCTACAATGGCCGCCGCATCCGTAAAACCAGGTTGAAGTCCGGAATACACGGTAACTACACGTTTATTGTCTCTGTGCTTAATGGCACTAAAGGCCGACGTATTTCTTTCGCTGGCCACGGCAGAAATAGGAATTTCCTTGATTTTGCCCGTAGATTGGTCCCTAAAAATGATATTTTGATTGAAAAGGGCACTTTTATTATATCTTAAATCTTCGCTAAATCGAACATTGATATCGAAATCATCTCCATCTTCCTTAAAAACCCCGGCTTTTTCACCAAATAAGGCCCTGCGCAACTGGTTCCCCACTTGCCCTACAGAAACCCCTAGTTCACCTGCCTTCTTACGGTCTACGGCTACCTGCATGGAAGGCTTGCTTTTGTTTACGTCGATTTTTATTTCTTCTATACCAGCGATATTTTTGGTATTGATGAAGTTTCTAATGTCTTCCGCGGTATTGATCAATTGGTCGTAATCTTTTCCTTCCAATTCAATGTTGATAGGATAACCAGCCGGAGGGCCGTTGGCCTCTTTTTCCACCGAAATGGCTACACCGGGATAAACACCGCTTAGTCCGGCCTGAACCTTGGCACGGATGTCCTCCGTGTTTACTCCCCGCCTATATTTAAATTCGCTGAAGTTGACAGTAATTTTGCCCTTATGGGGCATTTCGGCCGAAGAACCCCCATCGGCCAATGGGTTACCGGCGCCTTCACCAACTTGGGATACGGCTGTGGTAACAATAAAGTTGTCCCCGTTGTAGAAATAAGTTTCGTCATTGACAATGCCATAGACCTTTTTTTCTATGTCAAGGGTAATTTCATTGGTCTTTTCTATGGCCGTACCTTCAGGGTATTCTATATAGACATATATTTCATTGGGGATATTGTCCGGGAAGAATTCTATTTTGGTCCTTCCACTGCCTACGGACATACCGAACAGCATAAACACAACAACCAGTAGCATTGCTGTTATTCCAAAATACCAGTATACATTTTTCCCCCTTAAGGCATGTACAAGTCTTTTTTCGTACCAGTTTTCAAAACGGGTCATCGTATTTTTTTGAAAGCGAAGGGCCCATTTTTTCAATACATATTTGTAAATCCAAAACATAGCCGCCGTTAAGATCATTACAGAGCCAAGTCCTCTCATTGCCCCGCCGAACAACAGTATCAATAGCCCAAGACCGCCCATAACAATGCTTATGCGAATCAGCTGTTTTCTGGTCAGTTCTTTTTCATCCGTATCCATAAAATTGGAAACCAACATGGAGTTCATAAATATGGCTACAAACAGAGAGGATCCCAATACTACCGACAAGGTAATTGGAAAATAGATCATAAACTGTCCAAATATCCCAGGCCATAGACCTAGCGGAACAAAGGCTGCGACAGTGGTGGCCGTGGAAATAATAATAGGAAAGGCAATTTCACCAATTCCTTTTTTCGCGGCTTCAATTCGCGGCATTCCCTCATCCATTAGACGATACACGTTTTCTACCACTACAATACCATTATCTACCAACATTCCCAGTCCCATGATCATTCCAAATAAAATCATGGTATTAAGTGTGTAGCCCAACCAGGACAGGATCATAAAGGACATAAACATGGACATGGGTATTGCAAAGCCGACAAATAGGGCGTTGCGGAACCCTAAAAAGAACATTAGGACCCCTACCACCAAAATAATTCCGAAAATAATATTGTTTACCAAGTCATCTACCTGGTTAAGCGTTCTTGTGGAAGAATCGTTGGCAATGGAAATGTGAAGATCCGGAGGGAAATAGTTGGCCTTTGTGGTCTTGACTATTTCCTTGATTTGATCTGATGCCGAAATGGCATTCTGGCCTGCGCGTTTTTTAACATCCAACATCACTACGCTTTCCCCAAATTCCCTGGCATAGGTGGTTTTATCCTTTTCATCAAAATAAATAGAGGCAATATCTTTAAGGTAAACGGCCCCATTCTCGGATTTAACCACAAAATCGTTGAGTTGGCTTGGATTTTCTATCTCGCCCAATATACGTATGGTACGGCGTTGGCCACCTATCTTTAAATTTCCTGCGGACATGGTCATGTTTCCATTGCCAATGGTCTGCATTACATCGTCAAAACTAACCTTGGCAGCCATCATTTTATAGACATCTACCGCAACCTCCACTTCTTTTTCCTGTGCTCCACGGATGTCGGCCTTCTTTACTTCCGGGAGATTTTCAATCTCGTCCTGCAGGTATTCGGCATACTCCTTTAGTTTTTCTACCGGATAATCCCCGGTAAAATTGATGTTCATAATAGGAACTTCTTCAGAAAAATTTAGATCGAACACATTGGGCTCTACCTTGGCTCCGTTAAAGGTGGGCCAGTCTTCACTAGCTTTTTCACCATCAACCTCATCCTTTACCTTTTGTTTTGCCGCTTCTACGGTAATTTCTTCGTCGAACTCAACCGTGATAATGGAATAATCCTCCTGTGAGGTGGAAATAATTTCCACCACATTGCTAATATTCTTTAATTCATCCTCCAAAGGATCTGTTATCAACCTTTCTATATCCTCCGCCGTATTTCCGGGATAGGGGGTACTTATATAAATCTTGGTCTCTATGATCTCTGGGAAGTCTTCCCTTGGCATGGCCAGATAGGAGGAAAAACCGATCCATAGAAAGATACCGATCATTACATAAATAACCGATGGGTTATCTATTGCCCAGGACGATAAACTAAATTCTTTGTCTGCGTTTTTTTGTAGTTTGCTCATGGACTTTTTAGTTTAAAACTTTCACTTTTTGACCATCCTTTACGCTTCTGGCGCCTTCTTTAATGATGTGATTGCCGCTACTGATTCCAGAAAGAACTTCCACGTAACCATTTTGGGTCTTACCTGTGGTGATGATTTTCTTGGTTACTATGGCCTCGTTTTCGGCGTTAAGTTCCTCGGCTACGTAGGCATACTGCTCTCCATCGGCATTTTCTGAAACGATACTTTGTGGAATAAGAATTGCATTTTCACTGGTGTAATCGTTCAATTGTACCTTGGCGGTCAAGTTGGGCTTAATAGTGCCTGTCTTGTTGGGTACAGGGATTTCTACGGTAAAGGACCTGTTACCAGGATTAATAAAGTTTCCGGTTTGTCTAATATTGGTCATAATACTATCGCCTAGAACAGGGAAATATACTTTGGCTTCCTTGCCATTTTTTATGCTTCCCAAATAGGTTTCAGGTACCTCCACTACGATGTACATGTCCGAGAGGTTCACTATTCGGAAAACTTCGGATCCTGGACCGGGAGCAACCACTGTTCCCTGGTCTTTGATAACATCGTCTATAATTCCGGAAAAAGGCGCCCTAATGGTGGACTTGCCCAATTGACTCTGCATTTGTTTAACCGTATTTTCGGAAGCTTCATAGTTGGTCTTTGCCTGTAAATACTGAATTTCGGAACCTATCTTTTGTTCCCACAATCTTTTTTGACGCTCAAAAGTAGTTTTTGCCAATTGCGCCTGAGTTTTTAATTGCTCCAGTTGGCTGCCCATACCGCCGTCATCTATACTGGCCAAGATTTGACCTTTAGTGACTTCTTGTCCCTCCTTAACATATACTTTGTGCAGGACACCTTGCATTTCCGGATATATCAATACATTTTGTTTGGTTTTTACGTCTCCCTGTAAGTCCAAGAAATGGTCAAATTTTTTGGGATCGGCTATAATTGTGGTAACTAAGGGAAGGTTTTCATTTCCGCTCATTGATCCAATTACCGAATCCAGTTTTTTCAATTCGGACTCCAATACCTTTTGTTGCTCAAAAAGCTCACTTTTTTTGGTGCGCAGTGAGTTAAGGTCTCCTCCAGATATAAGGTCGTCTACAGTTTTTTGATTATCGCTTCCACAAGAAACCAATAGGGTTCCCAATATGAATATTTGAAGAATTTTGTTCATAGTTATAATTTCTAGGTTGATGTTATAGTTTGCTGTTAAGTACCGTCTCCAAGGTCGTTTTATTGTTTATTACCTCTACCATGGACTGCAGGTATTCCTGCTGTGCATCATAGAGTTGTGTTTGAGCCTGCCTCAGCTCAAAACTGGTGGCAAGTCCTTCGGAGTATTTTATTTCATTTTTCATTTCAATACGTTCGGCCAAGGCCAAATTTTCACTTGCCGTATTGTACTGCTCAATAGAAAAGAGGTAATTGCTCTTGGCGGTTTGGTGTTGTAGGCGAATACTTTGTTCCGTCTCGGATTTCTGTGTTCTTGCCTTTTCAAGCGCAATTTTTGCCCTCGCGGTCTTGGCACTTCTACCAAGGGAACTAAAAATAGGGATACTAAGGTCAAAACCCAGTATGGAGGAATCAAACCATTCCGCTTCGTTGTTTAAAAAATTAAACCTATCACTATAAGAAGTGCTGCCGTAATTTATAAAGGCATTCAGGGTAGGCAAGGCCAAACTTTTTTGCAGCTTAAGCTCCAATTCCCTTTGCTGGTTTAGGTTGTCCACCATTTTAAAATCTATATTGTTGTCCATGACCAAATCTTCATTCAAAAGATCCAAGCGAATTTGCGCCTGGGCCAAATCGGACAGATTTTCCTTTAGTTGGGTAGGAGCATCTATATCCAGACCCATTATAAGATTTAACATCTTTAGGGTAATGGACTGAAGGCGTAAGGAGTTTTTTAATTGATTTTCTACCGATGATAGGGTAATCTGCAATTGCTCCACGCTTTCCTCATCGCCAAGACCATTTTCGAAAAGCTTTTGGGTTTCAAATAAATTTTTCTCCAAATTGGCCTTGTTCTTTTCCAGTATGGTGATACTTTCCTGGGATAACAACACATTGCCGTAGGCTTCCACTACAGATTTGCGCACGTCCAATTCTGTCTTTTCCTTATTGTTGTCGCTATAGGCAATAAATGCTTTAGTGGCTTGTATGCCCACGATATAGGATCCATCAAAGATTTGTTGTTTTAGGGTGGCAGTGGCACTGGCAGTTTGTGGCTGACTAAAGACTATAGGGATAAAGGTTCCCGGTTCCTGCCCTGCCAATTCGCCCGGTAACAGGGAGACAGGCTGCTTTAATTGGTTTTGATAGCTAACGGCACCACTTATTTGGGGCAGGCCGGTGGCAATGGTTTCCCATTTTTGTTTTTGGGCATCCAACAGATCTCTATCTGCATTAATGGCCCCATAATTATTCTCTATGGCGAAATTAATGGCTTCCTCCAAAGTAAAACTATAAGTTTGTTCCTGGGCGTAGGACCAAGTAACTGTAAGTAGCATCAATAGCGCTAAAAAACTGTTTTTCATAAAATTGTCTTTAAGTTTTTTGATAAGGTCATTTAGCTTTAATTTATTCATAAGTTGAATTGATTATATCATTTAGTATCTTTCTACCCTTGGGTGTTACAATTCCGCGTAAATGATATTCGAGAAAATAGTCCTGTAATTCTTTTGCAGAGAAATTACCTTGCGGGAAAAAGCGGTCGTCCTTAATACTGGCTGCGCCCGAAATATAGATTCGAGATACAAATTCCACATTTAAATTTTCCCTGTAAATCCCCATTTCCAAACCTCTTTTAATATTATTTATGGTGCATTCCTGCATAAGCTCATATTGCTTTTTCCTTAGGTTTGAAAAGATTTTGGGATAGTATTTCTGCAATTGATATTGGGGGGAAGACTTTTCATCCTTCAAATGGGAAATGACAAACTTTTTAATTTCATACAATTCCTCAATAGGATTCTTGCCTGTTGTACATATACAATCTATCCCAGAATTAATTTGGTTAAAAAGACTAAAAGTACACTCCTGAACCAATTTGGTCTTATTTTCAAAATGGGTGTAGATCGTTTTTTTCGATATCCCCATTTCATTCGCCAAATCATCCATGGTAACACTTTTGAACCCGAGGTTCAAAAACATATCCGTTGCCTTTTCTAAAATTTTTTCCTTCATAGAGTCGGCAAAGATAGTTGCGGAAACTTATAAAACAAAAAAAGTTTCCTAAGTTTTACGTTTTCTTAACATTTTGGTTCAACACTTCTTTTTGCATCTGAATTTGTTTCCCTATGGTAAGTGATTGCTTTTAATGTATTTTTGAAGAAAATTGCCACTATGCATTATATTGAACAGTACAGGTCCCAGTTTTTGGCCCATATGGAGCAGAAAGTGAAAATTAAGGAACCTGTAAATCTTTATGGGCCAATTTCCTATATACTAAATCTAGGGGGGAAACGATTAAGGCCAGTATTGACAATGATGACCACTGATATTTTGGGAGGCGACCATAAAAAAGCTTTGGATGCTGCATTGGCCGTGGAGGTATTTCACAATTTCTCTTTGGTTCATGATGACATTATGGATGAGGCCCCCTTAAGGAGAGGGAAACAGACCTTGCATAAAAAATGGGACCTAAATACCGGAATTTTATCAGGTGATGCAATGTTGATATACAGTTATCAGCTTTTGGAAAGTTACCCTTCCATGACTTTTAAGAAATTGTTGCAGGTGTTTAGCCAAACCGCAATGGAAGTTTGCGAAGGGCAGCAGTACGATGTGGATTTTGAGAGCAGGGAAGATGTTACTATTCCAGAATACCTGATCATGATTCAAAATAAAACTGCGGTATTGGTGGCTGCGGCTATGAAAATGGGAGCTATAATAGCAGACAAACCGGAAGATGTACAAGATTTGATATATGATTTTGGAAAGAATCTAGGTATTGCCTTTCAGTTGCAGGACGATTATTTGGATGCCTTTGGGGATCCCGAGACTTTTGGGAAACAGGTTGGGGGCGATATTATTGAAAACAAAAAAACCTATTTGTATTTGAAGGCCTTGGAAATGGGAACTCCAGAACAGGCTCAGGAGCTGGAGCACCTGTATTCCATTAAGCCCAAAGACGCCAAGGACAAAATAACTACCGTTAAGGAATTATTTGAAGAAACCGGATCAGTTTCCAGAACTATTGAAGAAATAAAACGTTATACCGACAGGGCATTCACAACTTTGGAAATGCTAGATCTGGAACCTGGGAAAAAAGACACATTAAGGCAGTTCGGGACTGCCTTAATGAATCGCGAGGTTTAAGGTGCCAAAGGGGCTATTCGGGTCTAGTTCAATTCTTTTTCAAGTTGGCCAAAAATTCAATTACATCCCTAATTTCCCTTTTAGACATTATTGTCCCCATAGGAGGCATCCCCGAGGCCATATTTTGTCTTTTGTCTATCCTGGACAAGGCTATTTCCATGGGTTCCGCATCCGAGGTCTTTAGTATTAGCTCATCCTCTGTTTCCTCTTCCAATATTCCTGTAACTGTTTGTCCGTCCTTTAGGGTAACCGTAACCATTCCATATCCTGGCGATAAACGTGCACTAGGATTGATCAAGGCTTCCAGTAGTTGTTCCCTACTTAAAATGTTACCTATGTTGTCCAAGGCCGGGCCTACAGCTCCACCTGCACCACCAAGGGCATGGCATCTAACGCATTGTCCGGCGGAATTGGTGTTGAAATATTGATAACCTGCCCGACGGTCCCCGCCATTTAAGGTTTCCGTATAGGCAGCCAAACCATCTCCATGGGCTTTTAAAGTACCCAATTGGGAAATTAGCTCCTCGGATTTTGTAGCCTCTACGGCCTCAGTTAAATCCAATATAACCCCGTTGGAAAGCTTTTTGTCATTCCCCTGTTTTATAAGGGAGATTAAAACGTCCTTACTTTTTTCCAAGGGCATTTCGCCTAGGACACTCAACATCTTCTGTTGCTCCACAATAGATCCACTTTTAAAAATAGGTTCCACAATGGCGGGCAGCTTTTCTTTGGAGAGATCCAGCTGGGTTACCAATCCGACTGCCACAGTACGGACACCCCTATCTATATCCGCCATGCCTATCTTCATGGCCTCTTCTATTCTGGTGTAATTCAAATCCCCTAGCGCAGCTAACATGGCCGAACGTACGTCCGGGGAAGCATGGTTTTTCATAATCTGTGCCAATTGGGCATTATATCCCTCGATCTTCAATGAGCTTATGGCCTTGGCTGCAGCCACCAAAATGTCAGGATTTTTATCTTTTAGGAAGTCGGGAATAAACTTTTCTATTTTATGCTTTACTACGATGGCATCCCTGTTGATCTCGCCCCTGTAACGGCCATCTACCCTATCCAATACGGATGGGGATGCCCAAGTACCTATGGCGGCCAATGCCTCGCCTCTAAGATTGCTTGAAACGGATTCTCTTTTTGCAAAGTTGATCAGCAGGTCCAGTTCTTTCTCTCCTCCAACCCTTAGAGCGGCATTTATACTCCTGCGCAATAAAGGCTCTGAAGTATATTTTTCCTCTTTCAATAAAGAAGCCAATGCTGGCAGGGCGGGTTCAATGGACCAATCGTCGTTGATGGCCCTTGCTGCCTCGGTTACTATATATTCGTCCTGATCCTGTAAAAATAAAGCCAATTGTTCGCTCTGTAGACGTCTCAACACCAAGACTGCTGCTATGCGCAAACTTCTGTTTTCGCTTTTGGCCAGGGCAACAATTGGGGCAACTTCCCCAATTCTCGACAATGCCAGTACCCCGGCATGTCTTAGATAAAGGTCTTCGTCATTATTGGTTTCCAACATTTTCAGAAGTGGCTCAATTGCATTTTTGTCCTTAATTCTGCCCAAGGCCTGGGCGGCAAAGAAACGGACCCTTGTATTTTCGTGTCCCAGTAAGGCAATTAAATCCTTTCCTGCATTAGTGTATTTTAAATCGCCCAAGGTTTTGGCAGCCTGTGCTACTATTTCAGCGTCACTGTCCTTTAGAAGACCCATTAGTGATTCGGCCCTTTCCAAATTTTTTCTCGCCAATTGGCCAATGCCCCATATACCATGTACCCGGGCCAATTGATTTTGCTTTTGTCCAATAGCAGCCGTAAAAGCTTTTAGCCCTTTGTTGTCCCTATTGGCCAACTCGAACTGAGCTTTTTGCCGAATACGCATATCCGGATAGGAGAGGAATTGGGTCAGTTTATCCACGCTTTGATCCGTATAATCCAAAGTCATTAGTCGCTCTGTTTCCTTTCTTTCGGCCTCCAGGTCGTTCTTATTGGGGGCCACATCCAGCTTCCACACCCGACCGTAATTTTTGGTGTCCCATCCATTCATCCAATCGGCAATATACAGTGCGCCATCAGGGGCGAAACGGATACCCGTTGGTAAAATTCCGCTTAGGATATCCTGTTCACTTTTCAATTCAAAAGAAGCGCCTTTTGGTTTTAGGTCAAAGCTCCATATGTGGGACCTACTTGGATTACCAACAAACTCCACCAGAAAAAATTTGTTTCTCCATTCCTTGCCCAATGCTGTTCCCGGGTTGTATGCCATTCCTGTGGGACCATTGTGAAAGTTCATTATGGGAGGAATAATATAAGCGGCCTGACCCTCCCAATGTGGGACATATAGCTTTTCATCCATCCAAACGTTGTACCCATTGTTTTTTGGGTCGGTGTACTTGCCATATTGCCAATTGGAACGCCATCCGGCGTCGGAGCCCTCTACAATGTATACCAATCGCTCACTCTCCCCACGGTGATCCCCATCATTGTCTGCCGTAATAATATTGCCGTATTCATCAAATACAAATTCGTGGGTGTTACGGACCCCCGCTGCAAAAATTTCAAAATCACTGCCGTCTGGATTGGATCTTACAATAACTCCTTGATTGGGGTATTTATGGTGTGTACCGTCCGCTGTAGTAATATTGGCGCCTATATCGCCTATACCCCAATAAATTCTTCCGTCAGGACCTTCAATGGCCCCCGACATTCCATGACCACCAAAACCTATATGAACCCCATAGCCATGGGAAATGGAGGTTTTATCGCTCATAATACCATCTCCATCCTCATCGGTAATCCTCCACATATCCGGGGCAATACCCACGAACATATCATTTTTCCGAACCAATAATGCCCCGGCCACGTCCGATACTTCATCGTGAAAATCATTAAGGATTCTTGTGGCAACATTGGCCATACCACTGCCATTCTGATCTTCCAGCTTCCAAATTTCTTCTTTTTGAACTGTAAGATCCCTCCAATCATGGATGCTATCGCTATTTAAGTCCTTTAGCCATTCATTTTCCGAACTTTTTTCAGTAGCAAAAGTTTCGTGCAAAAAATTTTTCCGATCTTCTACGGATTGCAGGGCAATGGACGGTGTCATCCAATGCCTAAATCCTCTAATATCAAATTCTGAATTTTTTTGGCGATTTGTTCGCGTAAGATAAATATGTCCTTCATCATCCACGGACATGGCCACAGGATCAGGAGCCAAGGAGTCGGAAGCCCATAAGGTAAGCGTTAGGCCTTCGGCCACTTGGGCAGGAACGCTTTCCCTTATTTCCTTAAATCTGGTCCGGGCGGTTGCCGTATCCTCTTTAATAACCAACAAGGGTTCCTGTGGTTGTTTGGGTTTTTTATCGCAGGAAATAGCGAAAATTCCAAAAAGTGAAATTATTAGGGCAATTCTGAGGGTGATATTGTTTCGCATGGTTTTAAAGTGGTCTAAAAAGATTAAAATATACATGTATATATCAGTATTTTAAAATATTGTTTGTTAAATTAAGAATATCCTACGGATAAAGGCTTGGACAAACTCTTTTTTGGGGCATGCCATGATAATGCTCAGGTCTTGCCAAATTGTAGATTTTTCATCCAAAAAGGCAAAGATTTTTTGTGGGGTACGATTTTTAAACAATTGTCCAAAGATTAATCGGCCCTTCTTGTTATTCCTAAATAGAATATCCAACAATAGAAGGTCATAAAACCAAAAACGGTCCTTTTTAAAGAAGGTGTTTAGGGGTCTATTCTCTTTTAGAAAGGGTATTAGGTTCTTTGTTTTTTGGTGTGTCCTCATAAAAGTGTAACCGGAACTGGGCTTGGCCCATCCGCCGGCAACCCCAATATGCAAAAGGTTCTTACTGTTGTGAATATTGAAATTATAACAGCTCATGGGGATGTTTCCTTTTTCCTTCTCCAATATTTGGTAATGGTGGCAATCCAGATTATCTTTTAGATAGTCTTTTATAGCCTCTTCATATTCTTGGGTAGGGAGCAGGTTTTTGGAGAATAAGGTGTACTCCACCAGGGCCTCCGTTTCAGAAAATGGGAGCACGTACATAAATCTAGTGTTTCCTTTCTGAGGGATGGAAAAATCCATAAAAGTGGCCTGTTGACTATCAAAAACGGGTTTGTCACATTTTATAAACCATCCAATAAAATGTTGCTGTAGGACAGGGTATTTTTTTTGCTGTAAGAGGGGTTTGTAGTCGAAAATGCTATTGAAAACCTTTTTGCCGATATAAGTATGGGAATCGGCGGCGACAATTATTTCGTTGTCCCTCTCCTCAATGCGGACAACATTGCCTTCCAAAAATGTGATGTTGTCATGACTATTTATTTTTGTCCGGTAGGTCTGGTAAAAATTTTCTGCCCGGATCATCTTGTAACTGTAAGGGTATATGGGCATACGTTTGGAATAGGTATCATCTGCTACCAAAATATGATCCCAGGTTTTATGTAGAATGGGATCAAATTCACCCTTGCCCTTTTCCCAAAAGCACCAAGTACGATCATTGGGTTTGTCCAAATCCTTGTCCAATAAAAGAATTGATTTTTCCGAAAAAAAACTATCGTTTCCCAGGGCGTTGGCCAACAGCAGACCGGAGGCTCCGGCACCAATAATAATATAATCGTATGTGGCCATGGACATGCTCTCTATTGACGTGGAATATGTTGGGTTAAATAATGATCCAATATCCAAATAGAGGATATTTCCAAAAGTACAAATTCTATTTATAGCGCTTACATTTCCTTGAAAGGTAAAAATTTAGCTGGGCTTAAGGCATATTGTCAAGTATTGAGAGCAATTGTTCTGCATCCAGATATTGAAAATAACGTGCTTGGGCATTAAAATTGGAATCCATGAAAACCATGGCGGGTAGGGTAAAGGGAGTGTTTTTTCTGCTGGCCAAAAGAAGCGGAATGTCGTGCACGGGATTACGTTTGTTGGCCCTCTTATTGATAAAACTTTGTTGCCCGAAAACTATGGTGTCGGTTGTTTCCACATTCATCTTCACCGCATAAAAGTCCTTGTTGAGTTTACGGACTACCTCAGGGTCTTTGAAAGCTACTTCATCCATTTTTAGGCACGGGGCGCACCAATCGGCATAAAAATCGATAAATACTTTTTTAGGATGGGCCTTAAGGGAATCGTGCAATTGCTCAAAGCTGATCCATTGTATCCCACTTTTGGCTTGGGCATAAATATTACTGTAGCCAAAGTTAAATAGGTAGAGGAGAGTTAAAATGGTCAGCTTATTTTTCATCTCTATTACAATGATTTAATTCTTAATCCAACAAAAACGGTCCTAGGTGCCCCAGGGCCATAGACGTAGTTACTATCCCTGTTTTTGCCCAGATCGAAATCGTTCTGGTAAGCGTTGGTCAAGTTTTTTAGCCCTCCGAAAATCTCCAATCCAGTATCAATATTGGGAAATTCAAAATCGTACCCAAGTCTGATGCTAAGTTCCGTAAAGGAAGAGGAACTGGTATATTCATCCATAGCCTGTCCAGTTCCTTCCCCACTAAAATGGACCAGTTCCATAGGGCCTGTGTAGACAATATTGGCGCTGGCGCTAAATTTTTTGGTGGGCGTATAGGTAAAGGTAGCGTAACCGTATTTATTGGGGGTTCTTAGAAATTCCCTTTTGGCTTCCAAGCCTTCAATATTTTCCACGGCTTCATCAAACTGGCTCGCTTGTAGGGTAAGGCCTGCATCAACTTGCAGCAAATAATCAAAATTAGCCCTTGTTTCCAAGGTAATGCCTTTTACAGTGGCACCGCTACCGTTTCTTTTTTCGAAACGTTCTCCAAATTGGTCTTCTCCCAATGGAAAGAGATAAAAGGCGTCATTGAGGTGGGTATAAAATCCCTCCAAGGTGAAACCTGCAATAAAATGTTCCCTAGCCTTGTCATAATTCACTGATGCCGTAAAACTGTTGGAGCGTTCTTCCTTTAAATTATCGGAAAGTGATATGCGTGAAATACCACCTCCGGCAAAGGCTATGTGCAAGTCGGTATCAAAAGCCTGGGGTGCTCTAAAACCGGTACCCCAGCCCAGTCTTAGTTGTGTCTCCTTCTTCCATTTGTACAGTAGGGAGAGCCTTGGGCTTATGATGGCCTTGTCCAGAAGGTTGTGTTGGTCTATTCTAAACCCTGAAAGAAAATTCAGATCTGGAGTTATGTCCCAATCATTCTGTACAAATCCCCCAAGGTTTCTTGTGGTCTGATCTATTTTATAATTATAGGCTTCAATTACATCCAATACCTCGTCATATACATACTCGGAACCAAAGGTAAATACGGTCTTGCCCCCCAGAAAGGAATTGAATCTATGGTTGTACTGTACACCCCCCTGATGTGTAGTAACATTGGAAATGCCATAGGGAGGGTTTGAATAGAATTGGCTTAATTGGGGTTCTTCATCAGGGATTATGCCGGTATAATGATCGCGATCGGTATATTGACCGCCGTAATAAAGTATGAGAGCACTTTTTTCTTCATTAAAATTAATTTGATAATCCAAACTGCCCATTAGGACATTATGGGTCCTTTCTTCCGACTGTTGTGCCATATGGGCGGGTTTGTCTACTATTTCTCCCCCATAGCGGTATTCATTAATACTACTTATACTCGCTTCCAGTTTTTGATTTTCTTGTGGTATATAAAAGAAGTTGGTGCCAAAGGAATTATTTTTTAGTTGTGGCAGCTCCGAAAAATTATCGCCGTTGTCATCATAGGTGTCACGGTCCCGCTTACTAACGAAAAATGTGGCGCCGGCATTTTTCTTGGTGTTGACTACAGTGGCATTACCAACAAGAAGGTGGTCGTTGCTATTATTGCCCATATTTTGATAGGTGTAGGTAAGCGCATAATCATTTTTTCTTGGAATCTTGGTCATCACATTTACTGTTCCGCCAATGGCGCTGGATCCATAAAGGGCCGAGACCCCACCGCGTACTATTTCAATACGTTCTATCATATTGGCAGGAATTTGCTCCATGCCATATAAGCCGGTAAGTGGACTAAATATGGGTCTCCCGTTGATCAATATTTGGGAATATCCTCCTTGGAGCCCATTTATCCGCAATTGGGTATAATTGCAGGTTTGGCAATCGGTTTCAATGCGGAGGCCAGGTTGAAATCTAAGGCCTTCGGACAGGTTGCTTGCCACAACGTTGTCCAATGTCTTACTGTTTATCAAATTTACGATTACGGGAGAGTCTGTCCGTCTTTTGTCGGTTCGGGTACCCGTTACCACCACTTGTTCTAGCCCCATAACATCTTCATCCAGTTGAAAATTTAATTGCAAGGGAAGGGAGTTGTTTAGTGTAATCACTTTTTCCAGGGATTTGTATCCTATGCTCTTACACACCACGGTATAGGTGCCAAAAGGAGCCTCAAGGAGATACTTTCCGGCTTCATCGGTAGTAGTGCCTAGTTGGGTATCCTTGAGTTGTATTGTAGCCCAGGGCAGAACCTCTCCTTGGGACATGACCGTACCTGTTAAGGAGCCTGTTTGTGAATAAAGGTTTAAAAGTGGTAAAAAAAGGATTACCAGCAATGCATTTTTCATCGATTTAAATTAAAATTTAGGCAAATCTAAAAATTTGTTTTTATAAATAAAAATGTATTTTTGTGTAAATAAGTATTTAATGACACGTTCGGAAGAAAATTATATTAAGACTATTTTTCATTTAGGAAGAAAGGGGACGCAGGAAGTAGCCACCAATGCCATTGCTGAATTAATGGAAACCAAACCTTCTTCGGTTACCGATATGATCAAGAGACTGTCCGAAAAGGATCTGGTGAACTACAAGCGTTACCAAGGGGTCTCCCTGACTGCTTTGGGCAACAAAACTGCCCTGGGCATTATTAGAAAGCATAGGCTATGGGAGGTATTCTTGGTGGAGAAGTTGGATTTTTCCTGGGATGAGGTGCACGAAGTAGCGGAACAGTTGGAGCACATAAAAAGTGATAAACTAATAGATAGTCTTGATAGGCTGTTGGCATTTCCAAAGTTTGATCCACACGGAGATCCCATACCCGACAAGAATGGTGGATTTAAGGAAAGGGACAGGGAGTTATTGAGTGAAGTCCCCATCAATACGGGAGGAGTATGTGTTGGCGTTAAGGACTCATCCGCAACCTTTTTAAAATTTTTGGATAAGAACGGCATAGCTTTGGGGAACCAGATAAAGGTAATGGAGATAGAGGAGTTCGACGGTTCGTTGAATATTGAGATTGACGGTAGAAAAATGCAAATTTCGCATGTCATTGCTTCCAATTTGTATATTAAAGCCAATGATGAAATATGAAGGAGGTTATTGATTATTTTGAAGCAATAGACCCTATTTTGGCCGCATTTTACGCCACCTTATTTACTTGGGGATTAACAGCTCTGGGAGCTGCCCTGGTCTTCTTTTTTAAGACCATGAACCGTGCGGTGTTGGACGGGATGTTGGGCTTTACCGGAGGTGTCATGGTAGCCGCCAGTTTTTGGAGTCTTTTGGCACCGGGAATAGAAATGAGCCCGGGAGAGGGATTTGTAAAAGTAATTCCGGCAGCAGTTGGATTTTTATTGGGGGCATTATTTCTTTTTGGCTTGGATAAGGTCTTGCCGCATTTGCATATCAATTTTAAGGAAAATGAAAAGGAAGGTATAAAAACACCATGGCATAAAACTACCTTATTGACTTTGGCGATTACTTTGCACAATATTCCAGAGGGACTTGCCGTTGGGGTATTGTTTGGGGGTGTGGCCGCAGGATTTGATGGGGCCACAATTGGAGGGGCCGTGGCTTTGGCCCTGGGAATAGGGCTCCAAAATTTCCCCGAGGGTTTTGCTGTTGCCATGCCATTAAGAAGGCAAGGGTTAAGTAGAAGAAAGAGTTTTATGTTTGGTCAGGCCTCGGCTTTGGTAGAACCTATTGCCGCAGTATTGGGGGCTTGGGCAGTTCTTACGTTTCAGCCCATTTTACCCTATGCACTCTCCTTTGCGGCCGGTGCAATGATATTTGTGGTGGTGGAAGAGGTAATTCCGGAGACGCAACAGGATAAGTATACGGACATTGCCACCATGGGATTTATAGGAGGTTTTATAATTATGATGGCATTGGATGTGGGACTTAGCTGAAATGTTCTATTTTTTATAAATTAATCGTATATCTTCACTAATAATATGGGAAAAACTGAAAAAAAGCATTGGTTGCTCAACCTGCTTATTGTGGTCACAATAATTGTTGTGGCCTTGGCTTTTACGGCACATTACAAAAATTGGGTAAAGACGGAGAAGGAGGAGCTGGAAATATTATCCGGAATATATTTCGTAAAAATTTCATATGCCGATATGGATAGTGTTACTATGGTGGATAAGATACCTTCTATGGAGCGCATCAACGGTTTTTCCGTTAAGGAAAGGGAAAAAGGTGTTTTTAAAGAGGATAGTCTTAGTACGAACAAGGTGTATGTTTATGTAGATAAGCTATCACAACAAAAGATAAGGTTGGTCTATCAGGATTCCATGAAATTATTTTTGAACATGCCCGATAGTACCGAAACCGAGCTGATGTATCAGTTTTTGTCCAATAAAATTAACCCGCCTAAGGAATAGATGTTACCTTTGGGTTTAGATTTTGCCCTAACCATGAAGAAATATAGTTGGCTATTGTTGTTTGCGTTTCCTTTTTTGGGAATGTCCCAATACAGCCTATCTGTAGAAGTGCAAGGCGTCAAATCCTCTATAGGGAATATAAATATTGCCATTTACAATCGCTCACAGGGTTTTTTAAAATTCGAGGAAGTTTTTAAGGTAGATCGGATTGCTGCCAAAGAGGCGACCACCAATTTTAAGATTATGGATCTTCCCAACGGGGAATACGCCGTTGCCATTTTTCATGACGAAAACGGTAACGATAGGTTGGATACAAATTGGCTGGGAATCCCCAAGGAATCCGTTGCCTTCTCCAACGCCAAGATCAAGGCATTTGGACCTCCCAGCTATAAGGAGTGTGCTTTTAATTTGAACAGGGACTTGGATTTGAAGATGGAGTTTAATTAGGATATATAGTTTTTAACCTTTGTAAAAAATAGTCTTATGGTACTTATAGCTCATGTAATGGGTTCCCTTTACGGACTTTTAGCGGTTGTTTTTGGCGCTTTTGGGGCGCACGCACTAAAAAAGACCTTAAATGAACAGCAGTTAAAGAGTTTTGAAACAGGGGTAAAGTATCAAATGTACCATGCCATTTTGTTGCTGGTTTTAGGATTTAATCTTAATCTGGAAACTGCCTTGGAACGTTATATGATTTATAGTTTTATTATCGGGATATTTCTTTTTTCCTTTAGTATTTACGGACTTTCCATTAGTGCGGCGAAGGGGAAGAAAATAGGGTTTCTAGGGCCAATTACACCACTGGGCGGTTTGTTATTGGTAATAGGATGGGCATTACTGCTCTATTCCTTTATAGAAAATTTAGTGTAGTATTTAATCAATCTCCACTTGGGCCGTAAAATCCTTAATGGCCTGATTGGGTTCCAAGATGTTATAGCCCTTCCAAAATTCCGGATCATAATTGGGCATATAGGTGGGAAGTACGGTATTATTTTCCTTAATGGAATTGAATTCTTGTTCCGTAATATCTTCGGTATCAAAAAGGATTAGTTCGTGCTTATTAATACCACTGCTGGCCATATCCAATTTTAAGTGAAGTTCATTTTGCTTATTCCTACCTTTTACCCGTTTGTTTAGTTCAATTATCTTTAAAGGTCTTTTTATTCCCACCTTTGCACCCATTTCTTCTTCTAAATAGCGCAAATAATAAAATCCATCTTCATTTTTCGAGAAGATCATTTTGCCCTTGTCCAAATATTGGTCCAAGGAAATCCCTAAAAGGTTAAAAGTCCTTAGAGATTTAACGTTCTCATAATCCAAACGCATAATGGCAAAATCATCGGCATTGATATAGAGCCTACCCTTGTAGTCTGCACCCCTTTTGGGCTCAAAATCCAAAATATACACCGCATCATCGTCCCAATATGTAAAATCTATTATTTTAAAAAGGTAGCGGTTATTTTTGTTGATGAAATTGAGGTCGGAATCTTTAAGAAAGAACTGTTTTTCCATAATTTTTCCCAAACTTTCCTTTTTAAAGGAAGCAAAATTCTTCTTGCGGTCTTCTTCCTTTTTTTTCTTTTCTGCCAGTTCTTTTTTTAGGGCCTCGGCATCGGTAGAATCAGTTTTGAAGGTCAAAAATTCGTCCGCGTCCACTTTGGTGCCAAATAGGCCCGATTTAATTTTGAAATAGGAATCGGGCTTTATATTTTTCTTTAGAATGTCATTGAACTTTTCCTCCAAGGAAGTCAGGTCCAGTTCACTTTGCTTATCATAAAGGTCCGAAGCCTTTATCAGGGACAGTTTTTGGTTATCCTTTTCAAAATTGCCATAAAAGTCACCAAGGATCTCAGTGTAGCGACTGGATTTTTTTGGGATGGAATTTAGTACGCTGTCCAAAAATTTCTTGTTGAGAGCCTCTATGGTGGACTCCTTAAAGGTATAGTCCCTTTTAGTGAGGTTTTGATGGTAGGAATCCCGAAAAAACACTCTTTTTTTAGTGATGCTGTTGCCGTAATTTCTGTCGATATTGATTTTGACCTGTTCAATGAGTTCTTCCGCGGAATATTGTTTGTTGCTTACAATAACAGGATTGAGTTCTATGGGCTTTGCACTTAAGAGAATGACATTTTCCTTGAATTCGTTCAATGGCTTGCCCAAGGCCTCGTATCCCATGCATGAAATAAAAAGGGAATCGGTTTCCTTGGTGTTCGAATCCAGGAGTAAACTAAAACGGCCTTCCTCATTGGTAATTACCCCTTTTCTGTTGGATAATTGTACGGTGACGTAGGGGATAGGTTGTTGGGTAGTGGAGTCTTTTACAACAGAGGTGATAACCTGGGCCTGACTGTAGAAAAATCCAAAAACAAATAAAAGGACAGTAATTAAGCGTTTATTCATTACCATACAAGAGGTCTAAAGAACACCAAATTAAGGAATTGGAATTCTGAATGCAATGGACTTGTGATTATTTTAAGACACTGGAATACTTTTTTCAGCTAACGGCAGTGGTGGTGTGGCAATTATATTGGATGTATGAAAAGATTAATGACAACCACAATCCCCATCTCCACAGGCTTTCGAGTTTCGTTTTTTTCCAGCAAATAAAGATTTGGGCAGCAGAAATTTCTTTACCAGATACGCCAAGGCCAAGGCCACGGTGATATAGACCAGAATGTTTTGAAGAATACTCATTGTTACTCGTTTTGGGTGTTTAACAGATAAAAGTTTAACTCCTTCCTATTAAGAATTGGACCTTAAGGCCCTAGTATTTTTCTTTCAAAATAACCTTCCCGGTGTCCCGACAGTTACTTTATGATCTGGTAGGCTATCAATGCTACAATATACGCAAAAAGACTCATAAAAACTAGCTGCGCAGCAGGCCATTTCCAAGTGTTGGTCTCCCTTTTTACTATGGCCAATGTACTCATACATTGCATGGCAAAGGCATAGAAAAGCAATAAGGATATCCCCGAGGCCAGATTAAATAATGGTTTTTTTGTTTTGGGATCCATTTCGGCAGCCATTCTGTTCTTTATGGTGTCCTCTTCATCGCTGCCCACACTATAAATAGTAGCCAAGGTACCTACAAAAACCTCTCTTGCGGCAAAGGAAGTAAGTACTGCTATGCCAATTTTCCAATCATATCCCAAGGGGCGTACAACGGGTTCTATGGCCTTCCCCATATATCCCATATAAGAATTTTCCAGTTTGTAGCTTGCAATTTCCTGGTTCGTGGCCTTTTCGTTTAGAGCCATTTCCTTGGTTTTTAGCGAGTCGCTTATGGCTGCTTGGTCCAAGCTATATACTTTATTGTTAATATTATCCTGTAATGTCAATTTATAACTGGCCATTGTGCTTTCTATATTGGATTTGTTAAAATCCGAAAATCCTTGATTTTGTATCTGTTCAGTAACGATGCTCTCTGCATTTTCAAAATCATCGGAAAAGCCATTGGAGCCCAAAAACCATAGTATTATGGAGATGGCCAATATAATTTTACCGGCACCCAGTACAAAACTTTTAGTCTTTTCCCAAACCGTGTACACCACATTCTTGACGAGTGGTAACTTGTAATTGGGCATTTCCATGACAAAAAAGGTCTTGCTCTTGATCTTCATGATTTTGTTCAAGATCATGGCGGAAAGTATTGCTGCCCCAAACCCCATAAGATAAAGGAGCATTAAGGTCAATGCCTGATAGCTTAGGCCCAAAAATCTTCCTTCCGGGATTACCAGGGCAATAATGATCAAATAAACCGGTAAACGGGCGGAGCAGGTGGTAAAGGGGGTAACCAAAATGGTTATAAGTCGCTCCTTCCAATTTTCAATGGTCCTTGTGGCCATGATGGCAGGAATTGCACAGGCCGTTCCAGAAATTAAGGGCACTACACTTTTGCCGCTTAAACCAAAGGGACGCATTAATTTATCCATTAAAAAAACAACCCGACTCATATAGCCAGATTCTTCCAAGAGAGCAATGAAAAGGAATAAAAATGCTATTTGGGGAATAAAAATTACGATTCCTCCTATGCCCGCAAGAATTCCTTCCGCTATCAAATTGGTAAATACGCCGGGAGGCAAAGTATCCTTGACCCATTCACTGGCAGAGGCAAAGGATTCATCAATAAAATCCATTGGATAACTGCTCCAGTCGTATATGGCTTGAAAAATAGTCAGCAGGATGACAAAAAAGATAAGGTATCCGAATATTTTATGGGTCAACACCTTGTCCAGGGTAGCTCTGAGTCCCTTGGCAGCATTAATATCTACCTTATAGGCCTGTTTTAGGATGCCATTTATAAATTGATACCTAAGTATGGTTTCCTTTTGTTGAAGTCGCTTTAATTCGGATTTGGATTTGGTGGCAAAGGAAGCGGCAATGGTAATCGGATTCTTTTCTATGGGCATAAAATTGACATCCTGTGTAATTACCAGCCATAGTTTGTAAAGATCTTCTTTGGGGAAAGTGGCCTTAAGTTTTTCAAAATACTCGGGTGCAATTACCGTAGTGTCTACATTGGGGGTTATGGATAGATTTTTATAATCGGCGATCAATTCCTTGATCCGTTCTATACCTGTACCTTTCCTGGTACTTACCAAGGCAATTTTGGTATCCAGTTTTTCTTCCAGCAATTCAATGTCCAAGGAGATTCCCGTCCTGGACATACGATCTGCCATATTGATGACCAAGATCACCGGAATTTTAAGATCCTTGATCTGTGTAAAGAGAAGAAGATTTCTTTTAAGGTTTTCAACATCGCTTATGACGACGGCAACATCCGGAAAATCCTTGTCGTTTTTGTTGAGCAAAAGTTCTACCACCACACTCTCGTCCAAGGAAGTGGTATTAAGGCTATAGGTTCCTGGTAAATCCAGAATATGGGCCTTTACGCCCCTGGGCAATTTACAGACCCCTTCTTTTTTTTCAACGGTAATCCCAGGGTAGTTCCCTACTTTTTGTTTTAATCCTGTAAGTTGGTTAAAGACCGAAGTTTTACCGGTATTGGGATTGCCTATAAGCGCAACCTTGATCTGTTTGCTCATAGTGGGGAATCTTCAATAATTTCTAATTCTATTAGGGCGGCCATGGAACGCCTAATGGCGATATGGGTACCGTTAACGTTAATGTAGATAGGGTCTTTAAGGGGGGCTACCTGTACCAGTTCTATTTCATTTCCCGGCAAACAACCCAGTTCCAATAGTTTAATGGGAAGAATTCCATCGGCAAATTCTTTGATGATTCCCTTTTGCCCTCGCCTTAAATGTGCTACCGTTGTAATCAATTTTTATTTAGATTGATTTTAATTAAGCACAAAAATAAAAGAAAAAGATGAAGTAAACAGCTAAAACCATAAAAAGTTAACGGTATTAAAAGGGGGTCTGCTTTTGTTTGAAGAAGCGATGCCCAAGTTTTGGTTAGGACAAATACGTTTTGATGAATCGGCAAATTGGACCCTCCGTTATTATTTAATATTTTGTATGTTCAAGCAGTGCCTATGTTATTGGTCCGTATAGGAAGATTTCAATATTTCAAGATCGCTCAACAGCTTCTTCATTTCTTCGGAGTCAGTGCCGTCATAGAACCCCCTGATCCTTCGTTCCTTATCTACCAGAATAAAGTTTTCCGTATGGATCATATCGTATGGGCCGCCATCGCCATCGGTCTTAACGGCCATATAGGATTTTCTGGCCAGTTCATAGATCTGTTGTTTGTCTCCGGTAACCAAGTTCCATTTTCTGTCTTTGACACCTTTTTCCAAAGCGTATTTTTTTAGTTGGGTAACGGAGTCAATGTCCGGGGTAACGGAATGTGAAAGCAACATGACGTCTTCATCGTTCAAAATTTTATCCTGAATGCCGGCCATATTTTTTGTCATTATGGGACAAATAGTGGGGCAGGTGGTAAAGAAAAAATCGGCAATATAAATTTTGTTCTCGTAGTCTTTTTGGGTCACCAGTTTTCCGTTCTGATTTGTCAATGCAAAATCGGCAATGGTGTGGTATTTTTTTACATGCTGTAGGGTACTGTCTACTAATTCAAAATTTACCATGGCAGGTTGGTATACGGGCAATATTTCTTTAGGTTGCAAGGCATTGTAAAAAAGGGAAATGATTACCGCCGAAACAATCAGAAGTACCAGGCCGAGGAATTTAAATTGGGCAAAAAAAGAACGCATTTTTTTTTGTAAAGGTAAGGTAGACGGTTATATATTTCAAGTAACTAAACGGGGATCGCTACTAAATCTTTCTTAAAAAGTCCTATGGGGGGAATAGTTTTTTTTTTAAGACCACGTAATAATGTACTTTTGTGCGTTTTTAAAGTTTAAAAAAATACTTAATGACGTTAGCAATACAGATTGTACAGTTTGTACTCATCATATCCATTTTGGTGATCCTTCATGAAATGGGCCATTTTTTTCCCGCAAAATATTTTAAGACCAAAGTAGAAAAGTTCTATTTGTTTTTTGATGTGAAGTTTTCCTTGTTCAAGAAAAAAATAGGGGATACTGAGTACGGCATTGGTTGGTTGCCATTGGGCGGTTATGTAAAGATAGCTGGAATGATCGATGAGAGTATGGACACCGAGCAATTGAAGCAGGAGCCACAGCCATGGGAATTTCGTTCCAAGCCGGCTTGGCAACGACTAATTATTATGACAGGTGGGGTTATTGTAAACTTTTTGTTGGCTTGGGTGATCTATACTACAATGTTGGCAAGTAATGGGGACACCTATATTCCGTCCGATAATTTAAAATATGGTATTCTGGTGGATTCCATTGGCGAACAGTTGGGGTTGAAGACCGGGGATCAAATTTTGATGGTGGATGATAAGAAGACCAGAAAATTTAACGAGGCCGTTTTGGATATCATTCTTGGGGATGAGGTAACGGTTAAAAGGGATGGTCGTGAAATTACCGTTCCCTTATCAGATGAAGGAAAGGAGACCGTTTTTGCTACCCAGGGCAAGAATTTCTTGGATTACAGAAAAAAAGCGATTATCGCTAATGTGGTTCCCAATTCGGTAGCCGAAAAGGCAGGCCTTTTGGCAGGAGATGAAATTATAGGGGTAAATGGGGAGTCTGCAGCGTTTTGGGATGAATTGGTAGCGAAAATACAGAGCTCTGCCAATCAAGAATTGGATATCAGCGTTTTGAGGAACGGTACTACCGAACATTTGGAATTGACAGTTCCCGATGAGGCCAAAATAGGGATAGAGTTGGATATTACCGATATTAGGGTTACCGATAATTATAGTTTACTTGAAGCCATCCCGGCAGGTTATAAACGTACCATTCAGGTATTGACAGATCAGATACGACAGTTTAAGGTAATCTTCAATACCAAAACAGGCGCCTACAAACAGGTTAAAGGTCCTATTGGAATTGTGGAATTAATGCCGGAAACTTGGAATTGGACCTTCTTTTGGAATTTTATGGCCATGTTCTCGGTGTGGTTGGCCTTTTTAAATATTCTTCCTATACCTGCTTTGGACGGGGGCCATGTAATGTTTTTGTTGTACGAGATAATTTCTGGAAGGAAGCCTAGTGAAAAGGTGTTGGAAACAGGTCAAATTATTGGTTTTGTTATACTTATGGGGCTAATGGCAGTGGTATTCGGAAACGATATTTGGAATATCATCAAGAAGTTTTTATAGGGGAAATAAATATTTTTAAAATTTAGTTGCAAAACAGTCAAATTTTGTTTGGCGTATTTGAAAAAACATTTATATTTGCACCCGCTTAGGCGATAAAAATACACTCCTCCTTAGCTCAGCTGGTTAGAGCATCTGACTGTTAATCAGAGGGTCCTTGGTTCGAGCCCAAGAGGGGGAGCTTGATAATCAGGCAGTTACATGAAAATGTAGCTGCCTTTTTTAATTTTCAGCGTGCTTTCAGCGTGCTTTTTTTGAAACGGATTTTTTCAATTCTGTAGGTATTTACTAAAAAAAGGGAAAGTGTGTGCGGTATTCTTTTCTTTAATTTGAAAGCAAGACAAGGTAGATTCCTCACAGAATCCAATTCATCGTTTATTAAGACCTTGACCGATTATAATTATCAATTAACGCTTCAGATACGATTTTGGCCTTTTCATCGTCTATACAATCAAAAGTAATTTTTTGGGTGGTTGTATATTCTTTTAGCAGCTTTCTGACATCCTCAGCGGTCAGAAAACCATTATCCCTTAGGTTGCCCACTATATCACTATATCTATGCGACCTAAAACCATCTTCTAACATGTCATATATTTAAACTTCAAATAGAATATTACTTAGGAAAAACTTTATAAATATCATTGCGTTTCAGAAACCTTGCTAATTCGACACAATCGGCTTCTTTATAGAGCCCTAATCTATAATCGCCCATTCTTATTCGGTAAGCAATGGAGTAGCCCCTCATTTTTTTTACGCCAGTTATTTCTTCTAAACTTTTGGCAGCTTCAATTTCAAGAATCAATTTCTTTATTCTTGATTTTAACCCCTTGTCCTTGACTTTCTTAATGTCACTAAGAAAACTCTTTAGGAATATAACTTTCATTCGTCTAAGGCATTCATAACATCTTCTCTACTTACTGTTTCAGTCCTATCTACTTGTTGCATTAGTAGGAGAAGTCCTAAATCTTCTTTTTCTTCATCCGAAAGAGCATTCAAGCGTTCTTTCTCCTTTTGTTCCACGAAAAATGATACTGCTTTTTCCATAAGAGCCTTTACGCTCATATTCTCAAATGCCGATAAGATTTTAAGTTTAGTCAAAATTGTTTCGTCTATGTCTATGTTTTTTTTCATAATCAACATTTTATAAAACAAATATACAATAAATATAATATGTATATAGTATACACTTTTCTTACTTTGAAATAGTCCGTAATTTTGACACTTCTTAAATGATTAGCAAATGTATCCTTCAAGTGAACTTTGGTAAATCATTCTAGATGTCTAAGATAGGCATCGGGATTATTTAAAAATGACCTTGTTATTGAATAATGATCAGTATCCTCAAAATCAACTTTTTTCATACCATCATCAGAAATTTGGTAAATTGTCGCCCCTGGATAGGCCATTAGCATAGGGGAATGAGTGGCTACAATGAACTGTGATATGTTGTGCCTAAGATGTTCCTTGATGAAGTATAGCAACGAAAGCTGCTTGGACGGGGACAGGGCAGCTTCTGGTTCGTCCAATAAATATATTCCACGTTGATTGATTTTATCGTTCATTATTTTAAAGTAGGCCTCGCCATGAGAGAAACCTTGCAGGTCTTGACCATAGTTCTTGTACATATTGTGTATCTGATAGTTCGAATTATCGCGCATTGATCTAAGAACATGGTCTGGGACATCTCCTTTAATATCTTCGAAAAAGGTAGAAAGTCTGTTATCTTCCTTTTGTATGCCGTTCAACAAATTTCCAAAATCCTCCGCCCTCAAAAAGAATCCGCGCGGTCTATCTATCGCCCACTCAATAGATAAGTATTCCATTAATATTCTAGCGGCTTCGAAGCCCCTCTTACTATAAGAAGAACCGTCCATGTTCGGTAGTTGAAGTCTAAATGCAATTGTCTCCAATAGAGTCGATTTACCTGTTCCATTATCTCCTATAATAAAAGTGATCGGATTCGAAAAATCCAATCCCTTGGCATATTTAATCGCAGAAATGTCAAAAGGAAACGGTTGTTCCCGGGGACAATCAATACTTACTTTGGATATATAAGACACTTTTCAGATTAATTTACAATTTGGTTAATCCTTTATTTGAACTTTAACCACTAAGTTCTTTGTTACCATTTTAAATTAATAATTCAATACGTTTTTTACATTCCCGTTTCTATAATACTCAATTGTATCTCCTTTCAATTGACCATTTTTAAATCTCCATTCAAATATCTTTTCCCCACTTTCATAGTATTCAGTTGTAATTCCTTCTTGTATGCCATTTTTATAACCAATGTCAACATTTTTCTCGCCAGTGGGATAATAGCCAATACCACTAATTATAATATCATTCTTAAATTCCCAAATGATTGCTTTTTCTCCAGTCTTAAAGAATCTGGATGCAGTTCCGTTTTTTTCTCCATTTTCATAAGGCCATTCAGAATATGTTCCGTCCTTATGGTATTCTTTTGTAATTCCATTCAACTGGTTGTTTTTGTAATTCCATTCAAATTTTAAATCTCCGTTTTCATAGAATTCTTTTGTAATTCCGTTTAATTTATTTTCGGAAGTTTTCTTTTCTTTAATTCCTTTTGTTGTGGAGCAAGAAAAAAAGATTGTAAATAACACTATAAAAAGTATTCTTAAATTCATTTGTATATACTCGTTAAAGGCTATGGCAAGTAGGGCAATCAAGGAAACTTTTCGTTTCCGTCTGCGCACGAAGCTAAAGCTTATTGTTTTGCTTTTTCTTTTTTTGTCCAAAGCTAAATCCATAAGATTTAGCGACATTATAAATATACAAAACCTTTCGATTTTGCCCTAAAGTCCGCATTACGTTTAGGTTGTGTTATTAGCGTTTGTTGTTTCCATCCGAGTGAGTATTCCATTAGAGCAGGCCTTTTTTTTATTGAGATGGTTTGTGTAAGTTCCATTCAATTGGTTGTCTTATTTTGCTACAATCTAAATCCGGTTTATGGAATGGATTGTTAAGAAAATCTTCGGCAATTTTAAGGAAAAAGGGATTAGCCAAATCATGACTTTCATCTTGGAAAATGACTCCATAACCATTTTTCAAATACCCTAAAGCTTCGATGGAATTACTAATGGGAGTGACTGGGTCTAAACTGCCCGAAACCATCAACGTTGGAATATCTGAAATCACAGGTTGGTTTTCAAGAACCTCAGCCCTAAATGGATGCCAATTGGATAAAGAGTTAAACCCTTCAAAGGTCATAATGTCAAACCCTAGTTCAGATTTTCCATGAGCATTAATTATTTCAAGACTATCGATAAAGGGCAGTTCTTCATAGGCCATGACTGAATTGTTCATGGGCCAATTAACAAGATTGTAAATAAATTCAATACGTTGCAAGGCGTTGTTTATGGGTTCCAAATTACCCTTCTCCATCGCTTCAATAATTTCGGGGATATCTGCTATTGACTGGCGACTGTAAAGTGACTGGTGTAATAATAGTAAGGCATCACGACGGTTAAGAATAAAAGGTTTTGAATCGTAGTCTAAACGCAAAGGTTCCGACTTTAACTTTTTTAGGATACTTAATAAACGATTTTTAAGATGGGGATAGCGGCTATTACATTTCTCACTTTGTTCACAACGCCTGAGAACTTCAAAAAGGGATTTTTCAAAATCGATAATCGTTTCGCCAGATAATTGAGATTCTGGAGCAAAAACACCCACAAAGATTGAGCTACGAACACTATTTGGAAAATCGCGCATGATGGTCAACCCCAACCTTGAACCGTAGGAAGCTCCTAATAGATTCCATTGTTCATATTCCAAATCTTTACGTAAGGCCTCAAAATCCGCAGCATTTTCTTGGCTAGTATATCCAGCCAGATCAACTCCCTTTTTATTGACCGCTTCCTTGCATTGGTTAAAGATTGAGTCCAAGGCCCATAATTCCTCTTTAGGGCCTAAGTCTTGTCTTCCAATAGCAAATATGGCTTTACCCATGTCAATACAGTTTGCTTCGGAGGCACCTGTTCCACGTTGATCCATCAGTACAATATCCCTATCGTTTCTGAGAAGATGATTTTTCCAATACTCCTCCATGATTAAGGTGGAAGCTCCTGGGCCGCCCTGCAAAAATAAAATAGGCGCCTTTAACGGATCGGCGTTTTTTGCCTTAAGAACTTTATATGCCAATTTGAGAGTTCGAGAATCGGAGTTTAGTCGGTTTTCAGGGACTTCTAGAATGCCATCTATGACTTCATTCGGTGAAGTTGTATTACATGAATGAAAGAGAACTGCCAAAATTAAAACTGTCCATGAACGCATACTTATATATTCCATTATTTGAACTTTAGTTAGTCGTTGGTTTTATTGTTTTCCCAGAATTTAACCGTCAAATTGTTTCAAATTACTATTGAGATGATAAATGGTCAATTCTACCCATCGTTATAAACTAATATCGCCAAAATATGGACGTTAGCAAACCGAAAATCCTTGTCCAGTTTCGAAAATATGTTAAGTCCTGATTTTAGTATAAAGTTCTCTATCACAATCTTCCGGCAACTTAAATTTAGAATCCCGTATTACCCAATCTATCAAAAGCCTGCCTTCCCTACCTTACTGTTTTGGATGAATAAGTTCTATCTAAGACCCCTCGTTTATTTCAAAAAGGCCTTTTCCAATACCGTAATATTCATTTTCTATAAATCCTGTTACTAGGGCAAAAATAATTGATTAAAGAGCGCTATAAGTGTTTTTGAAACTTTGTATTTGATAGTCCATATTATGATGAAGCATGGACTCTATTGTGTCCCTAACATCAGGTGCACTACTCGCTAACTGCCACCTATAGTTTTCGAGCATTTCAATGTTCTCTTTTTTCTCGGTTTTTTCCAATACTATGGAGTATCCCTTTGCATCAACACCCACCATATCTTTTCCGCGAAGGGCATAATTTTTTAGCGTGATATAAAATGGTTGATCATAGAATACTTCATCCATGATCTGGGGAAACTTCAGGCCAACGGGTTTCATAACCCAGAGCGTATATTCTGCCCTAAATGCCAAAAGCTCAACAGAATGTATCAAATATTTGTCATACTTCCACAACCCCTTTTTCATACCCTTAAATTCACTTCCTAGTAGCTTTGCCTTATTGTTTTCCTCAAGCAGAAATTCCTTTTCCCTAAAGATGTCATTGATAAGATTGGTCATGCGCAAAATCGGAAGTTTTAACATACTGCCCATGAGCGTTCCGGGTCTGGGGTGGGCACCCATATTGCGCATTTTTCTTCCCCAATCCAACAAATGTGTAAGTTCCTTAGGATATGAATTTGCGATCTTGCTTATTATCTTCGCCAATGTATCTCCTTTTCGAAATTGCCCAAGTTGCTTGATTCTTACTTTTAGTGCCATTTCAAATATTCTTGTTAGCCTTCCAAATGCATCATCGTACAATCGATAATTATGCATACTGTACTGTTGTAGCAGTTCAAAAGTTTCCATCTCTTTGACAATTTCTTTTGGCACCCCCGAGTGCATGTTTTTTGGGATGAAGATTTCATTAATGAAATCTTGTTTGTTACGAATTCCAAATACCTGCCACGTCTCGTCTATACCTGACGGTTTCTTTGGTAGGATATCGCTTTCAGCTACTATTTTATCCTCTTCACCAATCGGGTTTTGTTCTACCCATGTCAATAGACGGGCAAGAGCTTTGTCCAAATACCCTGAAAATTCCATCTGCCGTGCTACAATAGGAAGACTTGGACAATAAAAATCTAATGGGCTAGTCCAATTAGGGGATTCTGGATACCTCGTCTTGGAACTATGCTGTACCGTAAGTATCGTACAGATATAAAGTATTACCGAAATAGAACTGAGTTCTAAAATAACATCAAGCACTTTTTTAAATATGGACATCAACTCCTCATCGTCTGTTTTTTCTATAAAATCCAGCAACTCCTTTTTTTCATTCTTCACAGTATCCCCGGTAAAACTCTCTAAGAATTTTATGTTAGCTACCATTTTCTCCTTGATCAAATCCAAAAAATTATCAGGGGGACTAACTTCAGCTTCCTCCAAATCCTTTATCGTATTGGCCCATTCATCCAAGTCAGAGATTGTTATTTTACTTAGGTCCTTGTTTTTGAGGGAGCCCAACTCAGCAATATGGGCAGCCAAATCCATGGTATATCCCTGAAGGTCCAAATCCGAAAATAGAGGAGATTGTGTAAGTGAAATTCCGTTTTTCTCAAAACTGTTGATATCCCTGATATTCTGCATCTGCGCTTGATAGTGCGATTTTAATGGCTTGATTTGGTCATGTCCAATCGACCTGAGACCGTCTTGTGTAACCAGACCATTGAGCATCCAGAAGGCCTTATTGCTTTTCTCACAGGCCTGCTGAAAATAAAAATAGGATTGCGCATAAAGTCCCTCTTGATACAATAGCTTTGAAGCCTTAACATCACTTCTTGCAATATCAAGCCAACCCATAATGTGTTCTTTTCTCATCAGCATGTATAAATTTTTAATATGATTTATTGGGTCTTGATTAGTTATTTAGAAGGCAATTATACTTTGTAGTGGATAACATTTTCCCTCATTACGTAGGCCTCGGATGAGCCTTGGTCAACCATCAGGTTTAATAGGTAAAGAAAAGCCCCTACCAACTGCTGCTCCGTTTTGATGGTATGGATATGGTTTCGGTACAGTTTCTCGATTAACGTTTTCCCCTTCCTTCCCATTAGTTCCATTCTATTTTTAGGATTTTCTTCTAGGAACTTCACCAAATCCAAAATACCCTCTGGCAAAAAGTGCCTTTCGCCAAATGTAGCATACACGTTTACGATGGAAGAAAAGTTTTTTGCACCATATTCCGCGACTATTTTTTTAAATAAGGGTTTTTGGTCTATAAAACCTGGCCACATATCACCTTTGATGGGCCAGTTATTGTCCAAAAGTAATTGGTTGGCATAGTAACTTTTCTCATTGGTCTTGGCCATCGCAAAAAGGTGTCCCCATAATTGCCAAAAATGACTGGCATATTTTTGAATTTCATCCTCATTACCTGCCACAACAATATCATCCAACATAGTAATCATATGGTCCTGTACTTCTTGGGTGAATTTATAAAGATCTTTGGTTGTTTTATTAAACTCGAAATCAGGTTTAAAAACAGGTGCTATCAAGGTGTCCAAAACAAGTTTACAAAACTCATAATCACTATGGTATAACAAAAATTTTGGATAGTAAAACTTAAGGTCCAATTCCATACGTGGATCTAACCTTCTCCCCATATGCCTATGGTTTATGGACGAGTAGTGTTGCTCCTTTAGCAAATCATCCTGAACAAGAGCTATCATTCGCACTATGAAATCCCTTTGTACTTTATCGGCGGTGTCTATCGGAGTAGCCAAAAGCGCGCGGCCTAAAAAATGCACCTCGTTATTCTCAAAATCAATCTTGGCGGCAGCTATCTCCACCGGCAATTGCAGGGCATTAAGGACGAATTCATCCTTGGCCTTGCTATAAGCCTCTGCCTCCTCACTATTTCTACCAAATCGACCCCTTGGATGTTCTTTTTCAAAACCGGCATACGCCACTAAAAACTGCCATAAAATCTTCGCAAGTCCCGGGTGTACGTTAGAGAACGTGGATCGAAAGTATGTGAAGAACGTATTGATTTCGTTATCATAAAATGGACAAAGGAACGCATAAGCGATCATGATCCGGTATTCCTCCAACTTTTTCTTATCTGTGGCACATTGGAAATACAAATGGATGGATTCAAGAATTTGATCCTTTTCCAGAATATTAAAGGAGGGCATCCGGCCTTGGTTTCTTGTATACTTGTATTCCAATATTTTGGCAGTCATGTCCGCTATGGTTTCCAAACACCAACTTTTCTGTCGCTTATCAATTTTGTCGAGAAATAAGCTTAACCCAAACCTAGCAAGGGTCGCGGGCATGTCATTAAATTCATAGATATATCCTTCGTTACTATACCACTGATGCGTAGTTTTCCATTGTTCCCAAGTCACCGATCCATTTCCCTTGATTGCCGACAGCAATATATTGGAATATGAAATGCTCGTGGTGTAGCCATCCATCTCATTGGCAGAAGCCTCAACGGTTTCCTTTATGTCTTCCGGATAGTTGGCTTCCAGCATGACCGCACCGGCTTCGTTGTCCACACCTGCCACGGTAAATGTGCGGATATCCATTTCGGAAACCGCCTTTTTCCATGGTACGTCTTCCTTATAAGTATCGTAAAAGCCATCAAAAATGTTATGGATATGCTTTTGATGTTTGGGAAATTGGAATTGGTATTCTACCAAAAACCCTCTCAACCCACGAATATGCTTGCTTCTGTGTTTCATATTATTAGCAGCAATGCGTTCTTTTTGGGCTGAACTTATCTCGTTGTCCTGTGGAGCAAAGGTGTTTATTTCTCCCAGCGCTCTGGACAAGTCCCATTCATAAAACTCCCTGTGGGCTAAAATTGGAAGTGTGGTATCCCCAACACTTTTGGGATAGGCCATAAAAACACTAACTAGCACCGCGGTAGTTGCGATAGAATTGGAATGTTTAAGTATGTAGGCAATATGTTCTTGTAATCTTTCATGATAGTCGGAATCCTCCTGTTTTGCCAGCTCTAATAGGTATTTTTCCAAACTCATCAGTAAACATTCCAACAGGTCGTGGGAATTGGTAGTACCCCGATAAGAGGACCACAGCACTGGGTTCCCATATTTCGACACGGTTCCGTTTTTGTTTAGATCTAAATTGATTTTTTGAATGCCTTCCTTGTCACCAAATTCCGACTTTCGGTAAGCGTCCGTGGCATAGTTGACAAAATCTACTATAAAGGCTATTCCCTTGGAAGAATCTGAATAGAGCAGGTTGAGTACAAAAGTTTTACGGGCACCCGATGGAGAAAAGCCAAAACCGTGGTTTTGGATGCCCCAACAGTCTTCCCTCCGAGGAGAGTCTTGAAAATCCAAGGCGGAAAGCACATCACCTTGTACCGCTTTCTTCTTTTCTGGTTTATATCTCCATTCTTTATTGGCCAATGAAATCAAGAGGTCTGGATGTTCCTTGATCAAATTTTGGTTTCTTTGGCCCTTAAGGGCTAAACGTATGACCAGTTTATAGAATCTTTTTAATTGCCAGGAAGCTCCCTTTCGTTCATCCGCTCTTTGTAAAAGTCCGGAAACTTCCTCTTTTGCATAGGGAGCTAATCCAAAAAATAAATATATCAAATCTTCTACGCTACGTTCATCCTGATATACCAATGTGTTCCAATAATCAATTTCATTTTCCAATTCCTGAAAGTAAAATTGGACGATAGCGATTACGGCAACCAATTCTTTGGCAGTTATGAGGTGTTGCCGAAAAAGAAACTTGAATTCCCAGTCGAAGAGGAGCTGCAAAATTGTACTTCGAAAATGCGTAGTTTCACTAGTGTGCACGGCAATAAAGTCCATCAAGTGTTCCCAAACCGATCCAACCGGAAACAATATAGGGTTTTGGGTTTCACCCTTATAGCTGTACTCCCTGCAGGAGGTTCGCGCCAATAATATACATCGATTAAGAAAACGCCCTTGATCTGCGACCAGCAACTCTTCGAAATGTTCAAAGAAATATGAGCAATCCGCCGACCTAAATACCGCTACTAATATTTCATCTACCCAATAGCGTTCTATCTTGGAGTTTTCAAGTGTTTCCTCTATTAACCTAGTTACCTTCTCGGCGTCATCGGTCAAAAAATCCTCCACCCATAACCTAAACGCTCTTCGTAGCGCAGGCTTGTTTCCAAGCGTTGCAAACAAATGTTCTGCGTCCTTGGATGTTTTTTGAAGCTTTGAGATGTAACTGACCAAAGCCCAATCTTCCAGAACATCATGTGACGGTGAAAATTCATAGGCCACTTTGTTCTGGTAAATGACATGATCCCTGACCAAAGCTTCAATCGCCTCTTCGGATACTTCATCATCCGGTTCAATGAATAGCGTCATAGCCAGTGCCCTTTCAACCGCAATATGGGAAAATGCCCTGCCCCGCTTCCTAGCCAAACCGTTTCGTACGGTAGTAACATCTTCTATAATATGGTTCCATAGTTTGGATTTAAACACTGCTAATGAAATAGTCTCCGGATCTAGCTGTTCGGAGTCTATTACCTGTAGGGCAAATTCAATATACTTGGGACTGCGCATGAGTTCCTGAAAGTTTCTATACTTTAAATACGGTTTTAATTGAGGGAACCTAGTACTAACCAACTCCAATTCTACATCCGTCAAATAAGGGACTTCAACCACGCTGATGCCGTCATGGGGAATACCAAACTTTTGCCTAACTAGATTTACTGCGTAGCTACGGGAAGTGAATACTAATTTTATATCCTTGAATTCGGCTGTTAATGCTAACAACTGACTGAAGGCTCCTTCTCTTTCAGATTCCAAAAGTTTTTCCATGCTGTCAACAACAATAAGGGTGTCTCTCAAAAGGGAAATGGAGGATAATACATCCCTAATTCCATGTCGTATGGAAAGTTTGCTCAAAACATGGCTAATATTGGTCTCATCCAATTGATCTGCCTTAAAAACAAATTGCTTGCTGGATGTTGAACTTAGTAACTCCTTCATTAGAGCGGATTTTCCTGTACCGGCCCCGCCCGTAATTATAGTGATACGATGGTCCTGAATTGCTTTTGCCAACTCATTCTTTATTGCTGACCGGTTGAGATGAAATCCCTTGATATGGTTTTTAAATGGAGCCAATAAAATAGTGCTCTCCTCCTCCAGTAGGGTCAAGGCTTTGTAAGTGTCATCTAACTTGGATGTATTGAAATATCGGAATTCATCGAAAGTTCTCGCAGTCTCCAAATCAATACTACCACCAGTATTATTGTAATAGGCAACCTTGGCCAAAAGGTTGTTCCAAATTTCCATAGGGGATAAAGTACATTCGTCCGATTTACTCAATCCTATGAGGTTCAACATATGCACCTGATCGACGCTATCTTCTACTCCTAAGTCAAGTTCCGCTAAAGCGAAACACCTAAGAAACTTCCATATTCGATTTCGGTCGGGTTTTTTACCATCGTTAGCCTTGGTGACCATTTCTACAAGCATTTCAAGATATTTCTCCTTAATCTTGATCCCTTTTACCTCTAAATAAAAATCTTTATCATCTTTATGCGTTGCTGCCCAATTCAACAGAACGACCACCTGATTCTTATCCGTACTCGTTAGATTGGACTTTACCAAGAGAAGTTTGTCGGTTTCTGGATTGAAGCCGTCAGCATTGTTAAAATCCAACCAGAATTCCTTTACAACTTTTGCGAATTTTTCATTTCCAGCACTAAGGGCCATATTATATTTTGCCTGTACCAGAATTTTTTTATCTATGCCGAGCTCAGAACGAAATTTGATAAGCACGTCATCCGTATGAAACCCATATCGTTTAGTCTGAAATGCAATCTCCATAATTGTTCCCGTAAGCACCAAAGGGGCCTGCAACCGTAGCATCATGGCCGTAAGGTATACGGTTTGGATGTGGTGCTCATAGGTAGTACCACCACCACCCATGGCAAAAACGTTTCCTTTTGTACTCATTCTAATTCCCTTATAATTTTCTAAAATGTTTTTTTAGCAGCCGCATTACTTCCTTAAAATCTGGTAAATCATCCATTAGCTTTATTAGATGGGTAAGGCTTCTGACCACCCGATCCATTTTCCAGACAATTAAAGTATCTCCCTCTCTTAATCTTGGTAGTAATTCATCAAGACCTTTTCTCTCGGCCTTTACTCCTGAAACTATATCTGAGAAAATATTCTTACGGAGAACCTTCACTTTTAATAGAGCATCAACTTGTAAATCCAATTTTTGTGTTTTGGAACTAACTCTTACATATCCAAAATACATCTTGGGCATTTAAAGGTTAAAAGTGTAAACTAATTAAAGATACGGGAAAAATAAACTATGTTTATTCTGAGCATCAAAAAGTACTTGACTTTTATTATTGTAGATCATATGGTCATTTAAATATATTTATGTAGTTCCGTAAAAGGTTAATTAACGAAACTATTAAAAAGGACCAAGAATGGGACACTTAGATAAAAGAATATCAGTAGTCTCAATACGGACCCATAAATAGGCCGTTTT